>Ga0256868_10001736_pt1 | contig 11626 bp, 8 predicted proteins | sample RVTome_13_FD_187341 | JGI IMG/M metagenome (GOLD analysis project Ga0256868, IMG submission 187341) | Soil microbial communities from uranium-contaminated site in the Upper Colorado River Basin, Wyoming, United States - RVT92D227 HiSeq ... | reverse complement strand
TAAATACCGAGACAACTCGGCCCGATCACGCGGATGCCGCCGGCCTTTGCCTTGGCTATGATATCCGCCTGCAAGCGTTCGCCTTCGCTATTTTCTATCTCGCCGAAACCAGAGGTAAAAAAATGGATTGCCTTCACGCCTTTTTCAGCCGCATCCGCCACGAGCTGCGGTGTATAGCGGGCGGGGATGGCGGAGATGATAAAATCGATCTTATCGGGAATTTCTTTCACGCTTTTATAGATTTTTATGCCCATGACCTCGCCACCGGAAGGGTTCATCGGGTATATGTTCCCCTTGAATCCGAATCGCATCAGGGCCTCGAGAAATTTCAGGCCGGCGTTGAATTGCTGGGCTTTCTCCGATACGCCGGCGATAGCGATTGTTTTGGGATGAAATAGAAAATCAAGATCTGCACCACGTTTCATAAGAGACATCTTTGCTTTACAAAAACATATTCCGGTCACGCCGGGGCAGTACCGTCCCAAAGACATAAACCACCTCAGGTCAGTTGTCAATGGAAGATCTGTTGCGAGCGGTCGTGATTGGGTATGAAAACCACGGCCTCTCAATCTCCGTTCAGGTCGAAGGAGGGGGGGTAGCCTGTCTGCCCTGTATCTCGCGAGACGCGGGAGTAGGTTCAGGGCCTTGGTCTTTGAAGTATACAACTGCCTAAATTTTAATCTCTCCAATCGGGACAATTTCGGGATTTCTTATTGCTTGACAAGTAGTTACCCTCTCATATATCTTTCTACAATCGCAAAAAGGGGTGAGAAAAGGTTTTTCAAAGAGGGCAGCGGTGTTTGCGAAGGCACCAATAGCCTTCAAAATTAAGGCAGGGTAAAAGAATTACTGTATTATCAAGGAGATGGGGTAAAACACTTACGAAGGAGGGGATGACTATGCGAAGGTTAGTTATTATCTCGATGATTGCCGTGTTTGTCTGTGCCGTGGGTCTTGCATCTGTTTGGGCGAAAGAAGCCGCGCCTATCAAGGTCGGTGCGGTGATCAATTTAACCGGTCCGGCCTCCACGTGGGGTCAGTTCCACGCCAAAGGCCAAAAAGATTACTTCCGCTACGTCAACGAGAAGAAGGGTGGCGTTGCCGGCAGGCAGATCAACCTGACCATCGTTGATCACGCCTATAAGGTTGACGAAGGTCTTAAATTCGTTAAAAAGTTTTGCGCCCAGGACAAGATGGACATGATCGCTACCTGGGATGCCGGCCTCGGCATGTCGGCAAAGCCTATTATCCAGAAGTACGAGACACCATGCATCAACTATTCGACCTACCAAGGGATCCTCAACCCTCCCATTGACTATATGTATCTCCCCTTTGCGAGCTATATCATGGATTCCCAGGCAGTGTTGGACTACATCAAGGCCATCCATAAAGGCAAGAAGGCACCGAAGGTCGGGTTGCTGACTTATAATAATCCTTATGGAAAGTCCATTCATGAACCGTGCAAGGAATATGCTGCTAAAAACAACATCGAGATCGTCGGCATAGAGGAGTTTCCTCCCAAGGCCGGGGGTGATCTGAGGACTCCTTTGGCCGTGTTGAGAAAGGCAGGCGCAGCGTACGTCTTTATGCAGATCCTGCCGGTCCACATCGCCAATGCCCTCAGGGATGCCGATCTCATTAGTTACAAGGTGCCTTTCTTCGGGACCTGGACCGCCACGGACCCGGATTTCTTCGGGTTGGCTAAGGGCAGGATCCGGAATCGTCTCTTCATGCAGTTCTCGGGTGGTCTGCCGTCGGATAACGCGCCAGGGGTTAAGCTCATGATGGAGGTAGGGCAGTACAGTGGGATTAAGGAATTCGATACCTCATATTGGGAAGGCGTGGTCGTCGGCATGATCATGGAGCGGGCCTTTCAGCGCGCCCAAGAACGATTCGGCAAGATCAACAAAAAGACCATCAATCAGGCCTTGGAGTCCTTTAACAAAGAGGATTTTGGCGGACTCTTCCCCCCTACGACCTACACCAAGGATAACCATGAGGGGTCATTCGTGGCCCGAATCGTGCAGATTCATGAGGATGCCACCTACACACCGATGACCAATTTCTTCGTTCCCGGAAAAGGTCAGCTCAAGCTCATCTCAAAGAAATGAAGGCCTTTCGAGGTCAACCGACCATCTTTGCCGCAGCTCAGCCCGACGACCGTCGGGCTGAGCTTGTGGTAGCGGATCTCTGTCTGAATTTTGGCGGGCTGGTTGCCCTCCAAAATATCAATCTGAACGTCAAAACGGGCGAGCTGCTGGCCGTTATCGGACCGAACGGCGCGGGAAAGACGAGCCTGCTGAACTGCATGACCGGCTACTATCGCCCCCAGATCGGGCAGATCGTCTTCAATGGCGAGGCGGTTACCGGCCTTCACCCTCATGAAATAACGCGACGGGGCATCGGCAGGACTTTTCAGAATATCGAACTGTTCCCCGGTGCCAGCGTCGTAGCCAATATGCTCCTCGCCCGCCACATGCACTGCAGATACAACGTGGGATTGGCAGCGCTCTTTTGGCCCTCGGTGAGGCGGGAGGAGGTCCGCCACCGCAGGATCGTTGAGGAGATCATCGATTTTCTGGAGATTCAGGCCATCAGAAAGAAACTGGTAGGCTCTCTTCCGTATGGCTTGCGGAAGCGGGTGGACCTCGGCCGCGCCCTGGCCCTGGAGCCAAAGCTCCTCGTGCTGGACGAGCCCTTCGCCGGCATGACCCTGGAGGAGAAGGAGGACATGGTCCGGTTTCTGGTGGAGTTGAATGAGGCATGGGGGCAGACCATGATCCTCGTAGAACACGATATGTCCGTCGTCATGAGCATATCACAGCGGATTATTGTGCTCGACTTCGGGAAAAAAATCACAGAAGGAGCTCCCAAAGAGGTGCAAAACCATCCTGATGTTATCAGGGCCTACCTGGGCGATGCGGTTATTTTGTAGCCAGCGCTGAACGAGATGGACAAGAGAGATGCGATGAGTACCGTGAAGGCGACTAGAGGGTAGAGGGATCAGCGCACCATGTCTCCTTTCACCAAATATACCTTTCCCCAGGTCTTGGCCATACAGGCAAGGCGGTGGGGTACCGAGCGGGTTGCTATTCGAGAGAAGGCCTATGGGATTTGGCAGCCCTACACGTGGCACGATTATCTCCAATACGTCAAGCACGTGGCCTTGGGTTTTTTATCTCTCGGACTTAAGCGAGGGGACCATGTGGGCATCATCACGGACAATCATGCCGAGTGGCTCTTCAGCGAGCTCGGGGCTCAAGCCCTCGGGGCACCTACCCTCAATCTCTATACCTCATCGGTGACCAAGGAGCTGACCTTTGGGCTTAATCGTATCCAGGCCGCCTATGTGGTGGCGCAGGATCAGGAGCAGGTGGATAAATTGCTTGAGGCCCGAAAAGAACTCCCTCATGTCCGCCGCGTCATTTACATCGACCGCACCGGCATGAGGACGTATAAAGACAACCCCTGGCTGTTGAGTTTCGTCCACCTACTGGAGATGGGGACGGCGTGGGAACGCAGGGAACCGGGGCGTTTTGAGGAGGAATTGGCAAAAGGCAAGGCCGATGATCTCGCCTTGATGATTATGACCTCCGGTACCATGGGTCTTCCGAAATTTGCCATGTTGAGCTATCAGAACATCATCGATATGGCGAGGAAGTGGCTGGAGACCTCGCCCATCGGTGTCGGCGACAACTGGATCTCCATTACGCCGCCTGCGTGGATCGTCGACCAAATGTGGGGAATGGGAGTAGCCCTCTGCGGGGGTATGGTCATGAACTTCCCCGAGACCCCGAAGACGATGGCCGAGGACCTGCGAGAGATCGGCCCTGCCATCATGATCACCTCCTCACGATTCTGGGAAGACCTGGCCTCCCAGATTCGGGTGAAGATGCGCGACTCCGATTTTATCAAGCGCGGATTGTATCACCTCTGTCAGCGCATAGGAGAACTCGCAGTAGACAGGGAGTCCGCTAAGAAGCCTATCCCCTTGTGGCTTCGCTTCCTCAATCGAATGGCTTCCTGGGTCGTCTACCGACCGCTGCTTGATCGTGTGGGATGTTCGCGGGTTCGGGCTGCCATTACCGGAGGTCACCCGGTTAGCCCCGATGTCATCCGCTTTTTCAGGGCTATCGGCTTGAATTTGAAGCATGCCTACGGTCTCACCGAGGCCGGGGGGGTGTTTCAGGTCCAACCCGATGGCGAGGTGAAGCCGGAGACGGTCGGAAAATCGTTGCCCCGCACCAAGGTTAGGATTGCGGATGATCAAGAGGTGTTGGTCTCGAGTCCGTCGAACTTCATGGGGTACTTTGCGGATCCCGAGGAGACGGCGACGACGTTGATTGACGGTTGTTTGCATACCGGGGATGCCGGTTATTTCGATGCCGACGGCCACCTGGTCATTATCGGCCGCAAGCATGAGATCATGCGCACCAAGGAGGGGGAGGCCTTTTCCCCGGATTTTATAGAAACGCGTCTCAAATTCAGTCCCTTTATCAAGGAGGCGGTGATCTTCGGCGAGGCGATGCCCTATATCGCCGTGATCATCAACATCAACATGGAGACCGTGGGGGATTGGGCTGAGGATCGACAAATCCCCTATACGACCTATACCGATCTCTCACAGCAACCGGCGGTGGAGGAGATGATCTGCGCTGAGGTGAGGGCGGTTAATGAACATTTGCCAGCGCACATGAAGATTCGCAAGCTCCTGCTGCTCTACAAACTCTTGGATGCCGATGATCAAGAATTGACGAGGACCGGCAAGGTACGCAGAAAGTACATCTATGAGCACTATCACAACTTGATCGAGGCGATGTATAAAGATCGAAAGCAGTTGGCGGTCAAGGGAAAGGTGCGATATCGGGATGGACACGTGGGCACCATTGAGACAACGGTCCGGATATTAACGCTCGGATAAGGAGGAATCGTTTCCCATGGAATTTTTCATTCAAATCCTGGTGAATGGCTTATCCATAGGGTTTTTATACGCCCTTGCCGCCTTGGGTTTTGTCATGATCTTTAAATCGAGCAGTGTGCTTAATTTTGCCCACGGCGAGCTGCTGGCTATCGGCGCCTTTATCTTCTTGATCCTTGCCACCTCGGCGAAGTTGCCCATCGTGGTCTGTTTTGTCTTGACCTTGGTGGGATGCTTTGCCCTCGGCTTTATCATCGAAAGGTTTTTCCTCCGGCCCCTGATCGGCGAAGCGCTTATTGAGGTCATCATGCTGACCGTGGGGCTGTCTGTCATGTTCAAGGGGTTGATGCTCTTTGCCTTTGGCGGTAATTTTTTCAAATATCCAAGCTTCTTGCCCGAGGCCCTTGCTATCGATTGGGGGATGATCCATGTGCCTTCGGCCTACGTCTCATCCTTTATCATCGGCTTACTATGCTTAGGTGTTTTTGGCGTCTTTTTCAAGTATTCCTCGCAAGGTATCTACATGCGATCCGTGGCAGATCACCAGACCGCCGCGCTTTCCCTCGGCGTTCACGTCAGGAGGGTCCTTGCCCTCTCCTGGGCCATTGCTGCGGTGGTTGCTGCTATGAGCGGGATCGTGCTGGGGTTCATGCATGGCGTCAACGTTCACGAGCTGAGCGCCGTCGGCCTGAAGGTCTTCCCTGTCGTCATCCTGGGGGGTCTGGACAGCATCGGCGGGGCCATTGTGGGGGGCATCATCATCGGATTGCTTGAAACCTTCACCGGTGGATATATCTCCGGATCGTTAGGTGAGGTAATCCCCTACATTATCCTGGTAATTATTTTGATGATCAAACCTTATGGGCTCTTTGGCTCCGTGGAGATTGAACGGGTGTAGATTGCAGTTCCAAGTTCATCATAGTGTTTCGTGAGAGGAAGTAAATGGGATGCGCAGGCTGATATTCAGACCATGCGGTAATTTTAAAGAGCGCTACGAACAAGAGATTGCCATCTTTGGCACGGACTTCGGAAGGGTGTGGGTATGGATCGGTCTGGCCCTCCTCTTGGGCGTTGTACCTTTCATCTCCAGTCCCTACGTGCTCTATGTCATCAACAACATCGGGATCGCCGCCATTGCCGCCATCGGGCTCAATATACTCATCGGATATACGGGTCAGATCTCACTGGGCCACGGGGCCTTTTTTGGGGTAGGGGCGTACGCCGCTGCCATCCTCGCCACCAAGGTGGGTTTTCCCTTCTGGCTCGCGGTCCTCGCCGCCGGGCTAGTCACCGCTATGGCGGGGATGGTCTTCGGTATCCCCTCTGTCCGTCTCAAACACCTCTACCTCTGCATCGCTACGCTGGCCGGCCAGTTCATCATCGAATACGTCCTCATGAACTGGAAGGGCCTCACAGGCGGACCGGAAGGAATGGTACTGCCGACGGCAACCCTCTTTGGCTTCGATGTCAGCAGCGATCGATCCTTTTTCTGGGTGGTGTTTGTGAGCTTTGCCATCATGTGCTGGGTGGCCGTCAACCTCGTCCGCAGCAGGTACGGTCGCGCCTTCATCGCTATTCGCGACAACTATCTGGCTGCCGAGGGGATGGGCATACCCATCTTCCAATATAAACTGCTCTCCTTCGGCATCAGTTCTTTTTATGCCGGATTCGCGGGCGGGCTTTGGGCGTACTATACCATCAGTATCACGCCGGAACCGTTTACCATCTTTCTTTCCATACAATATATTGCCATGATCATCATCGGGGGCCTCGGGAGCATATCCGGCGCGGTGTTTGGTGCCATCTTCATCACCATGCTCAATGAGATATTGAGCTCGGCTACGGAATATATTATGAACCTGGAGGTCTTCGCAGGGGGAGCCTTGACCCTGGCGCCGCTTCGGGAATTTGTCTTCGGATTGACCATTGTGCTGTTCCTCATCTTCGAGCCGCGAGGGCTGGCGGAGGTGTGGCGTATTATACGCTCCAACTTTAGGCTGTGGCCTTTTTCTTATTGAGCAGATGGTGAGTCATGAATGATATTGTCTTACAAATAAATAATATCAGCGTTGTTTACTCGGACGTCATTCAGATCCTGAAAGGCGTGTCTCTCGCCATCCGGAAGAAACAGATTGTTTCCCTGCTGGGGAGCAACGGGGCAGGAAAGACGACGACGCTGCGAGCCATTTCCGGCCTGCTGAAGCCGGAGAATGGAGCGGTTACTGAAGGCACTATTGAGTATGAAGGTCGATCTATTCAGAATGCAGCCCCTGAGACCATTACCCGTCTGGGGATTATCCAGGTACTGGAGGGACGTCCGCCTTTCGAACACCTGACCGTGGAGGAAAACCTGAAGGTAGGCACAGCTGCCCGCTCCGTACGCACCTCCACAAAGGAGGATCTGGATCTCGTGTACCATTATTTCCCTTCCCTGCTGGCACGCAAAAAGTTTCTGGCTGGATATTGCAGCGGCGGCGAATTGCAGATGCTGGCTATCGGACGGGCCTTGATGGCACGGCCCAGGCTTTTGCTCTTGGATGAACCGTCTTTGGGACTGGCGCCCTTGCTGGTGAAGGAGATCTTCGAGATCGTGGGGCGCATCAATCAAGAGCAGGGGACCACGATCGTACTCGTGGAGCAGAATGCCAATATGGCACTGCAGCTGGCCCACTACGGGTATGTCATGGAAAACGGCAAGATCGTGATGGAGGGTGACGCGAACGATCTGAAGGAGAACCCGGATATCAAAGAGTTCTATCTGGGGGTTGCCTCCTCAGGTATGTTGAAGGGCTATAAGGGTGTCAAGGCCTATAAGCGGCGCAAGCGCTGGCTGTAATTTGAATATGTGCTCTCTTTATGGGATTTATGGTTTTTCTTGACTATGGCTACATTTTCAACTAATTTTTTAAAAACTAGGCCCTAAATAACCTAATAACATAACATTCTTTAACCTAGCGGGGGTTGGGTGATATGGGAATAGGAAAAGGGTTTATGAGGGTGCCGCTAGTACAGCCTCGCATGGGATATTATCCCCAAGTGGAGGCTTTTGTTTTTGTTGGTATTCAGGGATTGCTCGGGCACAAGGACCCTTGTGCTGAATCAGGGACTGAAGGGCGTGCGAAGCCCGAGAGACGAGGTTACCATGGTGTCTTATGCTGATAAATATAAGACACCAGCGATCCAAGGCAACGGCACGCTATGTTAGGCTGATGTGATAAAGAATAGACCATGTTAAGAAATATTATTTTTGGTATTGGTGTTTCGCTAATAGTAATTGGACTCTGCCATGCATGCTCATCTCGTAATCGTTTTGAAAATAAGCATGGAGGGGCGCTGAAAGCGTTTACTACAGAGCTTCGTAAATCCGATTGGGTCGAATTAGCAAAGTCTTGGTTGATTAGCGTGTTGCTTTTCATCATTGGTATAGTACTAGTGATTTCGTGCCTCTAATAGCATTATTCAGCCTAACAAGCGTCTGCAGCGGACAGGCCGCTTCCTTCATGCTAGTTGGAGAACTTTGGAACTTTGTGGAACTTTCGGGACGTTGTTACCAACGTTGCAATGATGAAGGAACAGGGGCAAAAGAGTAATGCATTCTAGGTAACAACGTCTCGAATTAATGCACAAAATCTTCATATGAAAAGGGAAATGGTTCGTCACCATCAGTTATCGCAAAAACGATATCAAAAATAATAAATACAAAGAATCCTAAAACAAGGTACGTTGCTGGGAAAATGGCAAAACCATTAATGTTTGTCAGAAAATGGTTTGGTGATAAGGTTTACGATAAAGTTTTAATGAGCCAGGTAAAATAAGGAGGCAAAAATGAGAAAGAAAACAGTACTGGTTACAGGGGCATCATCAGGAACAGGCAAGGAGACAGCCAAAACCCTGATTGGGGAGGGCTACACCGTCCCTTTAAAATCGGAGGAAAATATGTCCAATAAAGGTTGTTCCCAACAGTCCCGGCCCGGATTGACCCGCAGGAAATTCATTCAAAACATTGCCCTTGGGGGCGGCGCACTTCTTCTCAGCAGCCGTTGGGGCCTATTTTCGATGGCCCACGCTGGGGAAGGTGAAACCGAATATAGCATGATTTTGGTCGATTATAATAAATGCACCGGCTGCCGAACTTGTGAAACGGTCTGTTCCGCGTACAATCATCCTAAAAAGGTTAATGGCAAATTATTGAACGGCGCCGGCAATCCGTTTTTATCGAATATCAAGGTTTATGCTTTCAATCCGGACGTTGATGTGCCGGCGGTTTGCGCGATGTGTCCGGATAATCCATGTATAGAGGCCTGCCCGGTCGATCCCGATCCGGCCACTGGTCGTCGCGCTTTATACAGGTATAGCAAGACCCTGGCGATTACAAACGATCCGAGCCGATGTATCGGATGTGGAAGCTGTGCCAAAGCCTGCCGGGTCGGGGTCATTATACCGCATCCGGAAACCGCCAAGCCCGAACGGATGTGTACCTTATGCAATGGCGAACCCCAGTGTGTGAAATATTGCCCGTTCGGGGCGCTGTCGCAGGTCAAAGTCGATACCAATCAACAATTTTACGCCATGAAACCCGAGAAAATCGCTGAAAAATTGATTGCTGAATGGTACGGAGTTTCGGACTAATCCGACCAAGAAAGGAGGATATCATGACCAAAAAAATATACGGCTATAACGGCATCATACTGGACGTCGATTTAAGTTCGGGTAAGATAGAAAAAAAAGCGATAAATCCCTACGACTTGATGAACTTTGTTGGGGGAAGGGGATTGGGGATCAAACTGTTATGGGATCGGTTGAAGGATAAACCCGGGACAGATCCGCTCGGGCCGGATAACCCGCTCATGTTCATGGCCGGACCGTTCTCGGGATTTCCCGCTCCGTCTTCCTCCCGGACCTGCGTGGTGACCAAATCACCTCACACCTCTCCTGTAAAATCCCGATACGCTCATGCCTCGACCTTAAGTTTCTCCAATATGGGTGGGTTTTTCGGCCCGGAGCTCCGGTTCGCGGGTTACGATGGGCTGGTGATAACCGGTAAAGCCGCCGCCCCTGTGTACTTATATATTGATGACGATAAAGTCGAAATTAGGAATGCCAAAAAGTTTTGGGGCACCGGAACCGATCAATTTGATAAAGATTTTATCGAGGAACTTGGCGATCCTCGATTTAGAACCTGTTATATTGGACCTGCCGGCGAGAATCTGGTCGAATACGCATGCATTATCAATACCGCCGCTCGGGCGGCCGGACGCGGCGGTACCGGCTGTGTCATGGGAAGTAAAAATCTCAAGGCGGTGGCGGTGAGAGGGACGAGACAACCCGAGGTGGGTAATCACAAGTTGTTTCTGGAAGCCTTGGAAGAGGCACGTCAAAAATTCAAAGATCCGGGAATATACAGTAACTGGCGTACGGCTGGTACGGCCGCGGGCCTCGAACCCTTTTCGGGGTCCGGGATTATGGCTGTCAGGAATTTTCGTGAGGGAACATTTACTCAGGTCGATAAAATCGGAGTCAAGGCGTCCATGAAAAACTGGGTTAGGTCTTTTGCCTGTTACTGTTGCCCGCTGGCCTGCAAAAAAAGCGGTAAAACCACCGATAGTCCATTTGCCGGCCTGGTCCACGATGGACCGGAATACGAAACTGGCACCATGCTCGGGCCCAACCTCATGATTTCGGACCTGAAAGGCATCCTCAAGGCTATTTATATTGCCGACGATTATGGTCTCGATATCATTTCGCTCGGTAATGTTATCGGTTTTCTTATGGAAGCCCGTGAAAAGAAACTGATTGATAAAAAATTTCTGGACGGTGTCGATTTGAAGTGGGGCCATGTGGACGCGACCCTGGAGATGATTCACCGGATTGCGGCGAGAAAAGGGGTTGGCGATCTTGCATCCAAAGGAGTCAAGGCGCTGGCAGAAGAAATCGGGCAGGACTCCCACAAGTTCGCCATGCATGTCAAAGGGCATGAATTAGCCGCCCATAATGTCCATGCCAATCCGCCGCGGGCAATGTGCTATGCCACCGCCAACAGAGGAGCATGTCATCTTAACGGAACGAGTATCGAACAGCAGAATCAGATTGCCCTGGCAGATTCAATCGGAGTCTGTCTTTTTGCCATGGGAGGGTATGGTCTGTATGGTCACGATAGCGTCCTTATCGGCAAACTGATGAGAGGTATCACCGGAACCGCTTCCAAAGACAACCTCCTGCAGGCGGGTGAACGAATCTACAACCTGGAAAAACTTTTCAATTATCGTGAAGGATTCACCCGGGACGATGATGTCATACCGGATCGGTTTTTTGAAGAACCCCTGACCATCGGAGACAAAAAGGGGGCGGTTTTAACTCGGGACCAATTCAAAACCATGATGGATGAATTCTACACCAAACGTGGTTGGGATTTGAAAACTTCAAAACCTGGAGCTGCCAAACTGAAAAGTCTGAATTTGCCCGTTTGACCCGGATGTGGATGGCCATGACCAAATCTCGATCTGAGATCGGTAGAAGACAAAACCGTTCAGTAGTAGGAGTCAATCAATATTTATTCAGACTTGATTATTGACTTAAATGACTAAAGGGAACCTCTAAAAATTAGTAAAAATAGTTAATGTGCTGCTGCTAATCACTAAAAAGTAGTTCAAGGTAGATTCATGATGCTAAAAATTTGTTATAAAGCTATCGTATTATCTGCTTTTAACC
>Ga0256868_10001733_pt1 | contig 11637 bp, 10 predicted proteins | sample RVTome_13_FD_187341 | JGI IMG/M metagenome (GOLD analysis project Ga0256868, IMG submission 187341) | Soil microbial communities from uranium-contaminated site in the Upper Colorado River Basin, Wyoming, United States - RVT92D227 HiSeq ... | reverse complement strand
CGATTCCGAAGCCGTTGGGACATCGGGGAACGTCGGGAGGCGCTTCTCCCCAAAGACGGTCAGGAGACGGAGCTTACCAGCGACGATATGAGGCCGACAGAGCATCGTACTGGCATACGCATCTACATGGCCCCCCAATATGGCAGCCGTAGCCTTAGGAGCGCCTGTGAAGGGAACATGGGTCCAACTGATTTGGAATTTTTTGGCCATCAACTCCATACCAATACTTGCCGGATGTCCCGGACCCGATGAGCTGTAACGAATTTTTCCCGGATTGGCTTTGGCATCATCAAGGAATTCCTTCAGCGTCTTCCATGGAGAATCCACCCTGACAACCAGCCCATTTGGAGCTTCACTGTATTGCATAATGGTTGTAAAATCATCCGGAATTTTGCAAGGAAAATTCACTAAATTCTGGGCGATGAAAGAAGCTGTGGCGGTCATCCCAATGGTGTATCCATCGGGCTTTCGATTCTTCAACATGCCCATCCCGATCGCTCCTGACCCGCCCGGATGATATTCCATTACAATCTGTTGACCAAGAATTTTGCCGGCGGCAACGTTCAGGGGACGCAACGGAACGTCGTTCCCCCCTCCGGGGGGCCAGGGAAGGATGAAAGCGATGCTTTTCTCGGGATATTTCGCCCAAGCGGCTTGATATCCAATAGATGATAAACCAATTAAAAAAAGAATCATGCAGAATATTTCCAGCCATCTTCGTCTTGCCATAAGATGTCTACCCGAAAGCCTTTTCCGCGCTGACATTTTTCACCTCCAAATAATTTTTTGCCCCGATTTGGGGGTGGCCTTACCAGGATACTGTGTTGGGACCGGTCAATGCTTCCTCCAGAGCATCGACCAGATCATTCTTCCGCTCGATATGCTCTTCCAAGGTGGCGATATCTTCGGGGGTTACGTTTTCAAATCGCCGCTGCAAATTTAGCAAGTCGGTCACCGGCAACCGCTCCTCGGGTTGAATGCGCACCGTACGCCTAAAGACCCCCTCTTTGTACGACCATAAGGGAACCATCCCGGTCTGAACCAATCGCCTTGATATCTGCACTCCTTGGTCCGGAGTATACATCCAGCTCACCTGGCAGGGAACCACAATATGCAAATAGGAGGGTTGTACTTTCAACGCCTCCTGCACCTTCACCACCAGATCCCGAACATAAGCGCTCACCGCTGTTGCTACATACCGCGCCTTCCCGAAGATCATCATCATCGGCATGTTTCGCTCCGCCGTATGTTTCCCCCCCTTCGTCCGGGAAAAAATCCGCGTGGAGGCCTTCAACGGGGTGGTCGGCGTGCTTGCACTCCCGCTGCTCGCATAGGCCTGATTATCCAGGATAATAAACGTCACTTTTTGCTCCCGATCGAAGGCGGCAATAAAATCGCCCCCCCCCATTTCCAGCGTGCGGCCTTCCCCGCTCAATACTACCAAGGTTCGGTCCTCAAGCTGGCCCAAGTCCTCCAGCGCCGCCTGAATCCCCATCATTCCGCTTCCGTCGCAACCAATGCGCCCCCCCGTTTGTAACTCCGATCGGCCTCCTCCGCAGGAGCGACCAAAGACCATGGCGTTGGGGGTCGTTTCATAAATGGTCCGCAGAACCAATTTCGCCGCCAACAGGGAACCGCAACCCCGGCACTGCTCCCCCCCGGTCATATAATAATCATGGGTTCCCAACCAAAAAGTTTTTGTCCCCGCTTCTCCCAATAGAGCCATGAACGATTCCTCCTCAAAGGATTCCCCGGCCTCTCCGCCCGGTGGATCAAGACGGCGGCCTTTTATTCGGCCAGCACATCCCGCGTGGGGTCAAATGGAATTCCTTTAATCTTGTACCATTCCAAACCTTTTTCTACCCGGCCCTGTTCCAGGACCCGCAGCCCCTCTTCGACAATATCACTGAAATATTCGGGAGGAACGGCAGCCCCTCCGATTCCGACCACTTTGCCCATCACCATCGGCGTTGCCGGAACGGCCCCGTTCGATTCGGTTGGATAGAAGCCATCGCGCAACTCGTGATAGAGGGCCGCCAGGGTGTTGCGATCAATGGCGATAACGAGTTTGGCATTTTTCACCGCCTCCCTCAGGGCATGGGTTGGAAAGGGGCGAAATACACGCAATTTGATCGAGCCGACTTTCACCCCCTGCTCGCGGAGTGCATCCACCACAAACCGGACGGAGGGGTAGAGGTTGCCCATGGTAATCAGGATGATCTCGGCATCCTGGCAGGCATGGCTTTCCAACGGGCCTACGTGGGTGCTTCCGAAGGTTTGCGTGAATTCCCGACCCACCTTTTCAATCACTTGGATGGCTTCCTCTTCAGCTTTTTTCTGGAGATATTTCACTTCCATGAAATCTCTCCCGCTCACTCCTTTTTGCCGCCGCCGTTGCCGAAATCTCTCCTTCCAATTCACCTGCAAATAATCCTTTTCCGGTTTTATGAACCGCGGGGAAGGCAAAAATCGATCGATGACTTCCTGGTCCGGAAGGTTCACCAACGTGGAGGCATGGGATGTCTCCCAGCCATCGTAGCCCACGATCGCCGGCAGCATGACGCTTTCGTCCTCGATAATTTTATAGGCTTGGAGGATGGTATCGAAAATATCCTGGGCATCTTCACAATAGAACATCAGCCAGCCCATATCCCGCTGAGAGATAAAGTCGTCATGATCGCAATAGATTGTGGTGGGAGGCTCCAGGGCCCGACTCGGACAAACCAAAAGGAGAGGAAAACGCGATCCGGAAGCATAGTGAATTTCAGCCGTGGCCCAAAGCAGCCCCTCGGAATTGATACAGAGCATGGACCGAAGACCAAATCTCGTCAAACCGATCTGCATGCTGGCTGAGGCTTTTTCGTTATCCCCGTAAATAATCCGAAGATCCTGAACTTCCCCTCGGTCAATGAAACCTTGAAGGGTTTCAGTCACTTCGGCATTGGGGCCCATGGGGAAAGAAAAGGCCGCCCGGGCGCGGGCCGCGCGTACGGCCCATGCCGCCGCCTCATTTCCCGTAAGAGTCTTTTTCATCATTCTTCGATCCCCCTATCTCCTCGATGGTTTCGCTTTTTTCAGATTCTCAAGGACCGTCTCGGCCTTCTCCATGGCAATCGCCTTCTCGGGGCATTCCACGGCGCAGGTACCACAGCCTTTGCAAAAATTATAATCCACCTGATAGGATTCATCCTTCCAGCTGATCACTCCTTCAGGGCAGAAATAGGCCGCCAGGCATTCGATGCAGACACATTTCTTCACATCGCAGACGGGCAGATGGTCTCTCCATAAGGTTCCTATGCTTTTTTCTTCCGGAGTGATCATTTCGCTGGAAGGCCGCCGTTGCGCCATTCCTTCGTATTCTTCAATGGAGACCTTTCCTCTCAGCTTCAGGTTCTGGACCACGCGGGTCATTTCAAAGGCTTTCTCAATGCATTCCACATTGAGCTGGCGGACCCTTTTCTTGAGCCGTTCATGTTCCAGCGTCGCTTGCTTGATCGATTCCAGCTTTACCAAATCCCCCGTGGCCGCCACAAAGAGCCCCAGCGAGGTAATACCAAAAGGGGCCGGTTGAATGGGTATCTTCTCGAGGAAAATAGCTTCCGCATCCACGGTTGCCACGGTGCCTTCAAAATCGATGGGGTATTCGACTTCTTCCGGTTTCTTGGAGGTACAAACCATCAGAATTCCCGACCGGAATTTCTTCACATACTCGGCCCGCCGAATCTGACTGTAATCGAGGGACCCGTAATCCGGCCACAGGAGCGCTTCGTGCATGAAAAGCATTCCGTTCGCCCGCATGACGGAAATCCCGGAAGGAATATGTCGGGTTTCGGAAAATCGGACCACCATGTTGTTGGTCGCCATGGAGCGTCTTCCAAGGTTTTGCCCGAGGTAAACATGTTTCCCCTCCCGATTCAGGGCCCGGGCCAAAATTTCTACCGCAGTCCTGCCGCCCTGCCGTCCGATACAGAAAAAAGGGAATTCATAGATTCCCTTGCGTTCATATTGGTCTCTCAAGGCCTCTTTCAAGTTGGACCTTTGCATCACCCTACCTCCTCAAGTCTTTCAATCCAGTGAATCAGAAAAACGGACTGATCTCCCCGCCCGCCTTTCGCAAGGAGAAAGTGAATTCATCCTGATCGATCGAAGAGGGAGAATTTTTCTTCAAATCTCCCATGGTGGATCCTTCCTTTATTTATTCTGCTCATAGAGCTTCACGATCATTTTCGTCTTGTGAGTGGTCCGTTCCAGCGTATTGGGGGCCACGAATTCGATTGCCGGGTTGACTCGCAACAGATTACGCATTTTTTCCCGAATCTCTTTTTCCAGCCCGGGAAGATCTTCTTTTGGAATCCCTTCGCCATACTCCAGCTGGACTCTCAAGGATTTAATCGCCGGCCCCGGCTCATCGAGGAGAATTCTCAACTCGCCCGTCAGCTTTGGGACAAAACCGGATACCAGGCTTTTCACGGCCGCGGGATACACATTGATCCCCTTGACAATAAGCATGTCATCGGCCCTTCCAATAATCTTGAAACGAAGGCGGGTATCCCCGCAGACACACGGGCTTAGATGCACCTGGAGGATGTCTCCCAACCGATAGCGCAGCAACGGGGTTCCTTCCCAATCAATATAGGTGTATACCATTTCACCGGTGACCCCGTCTTTGAGCTCCAGGGGCTTTTTGGTCTCAGGATCTAATACTTCCAGGATGCAGTACTCTTCCGACACAAGGTGCATCCCCTTGTACTCCGGGGAATCTGCCGTCTCCATGCAGGAATAACCCTGGAAATTATGTGATCCGCCGATATTATCAAACAAATATTTAATGTTAAACCCTTCCTTGATTCTCTTGCGAACCTCCGGAATTCCTCCGCCGGGCTCCCCGCTGACAAGGATTCCCTTCAGGCCCAATTCCCTGGCCGGAATTCCAAGAATTTCCGGACACTTTTGGAGGACATATTCGGCCGTACTGGGGGTAAATCGCCCATAATCCGGCTTACATAATTTCAAAAACTGAAGCACTCTTGTGATACCGCTTTCCGCCCCCACAGGAATGACGCAGGCTCCGAATTCCTGCAACGAATCGCAAACCGGAACTCCACCGGTAAACATGCTGAGAGCCATCGCATGGAGGACCCGGTCCCCGGGCCGCAGCCCCATGCGCCAAAATTTGCGGGCAGATAATTCTCGAACGACGGAGACGTCATGTTTGGTCAATGTATAAAAGGTGGGCATTCCCGTCGTCCCGGATGTCGCACTGATTCGAACAACCCTATCCAGAGGCGCGCAAACGAGCATGCCAAAAGGGTGGCCAAACCTTTCTATGGATTCTTCCTGGCAACAGCGTTGGTCATCTTTGGTCATCATAGGAACAAGTTCAAAATCCTCCCATGTCTGGACATCTTCTGGCTTCATGCCGGCGTTATCAAATTGCTTTTTAAAAAAAATCGAATTTTCGTATTCATATCTAAGTTGGTTTTTTAATTTAGCGAATTGTATTTTTCTAAGCTCTTCTCTGGAAATCAGTTCTTTTTCTCGATTCCAGAATTTTCGATTTGAATCAAGGCTCATCTACTTACTCCTTCAATGCAGGATCCAAAAAATTATTGTTTTTTGCACAAAGTTTATTGTATATTGTATTTAACAAATGAAATTACCAATGTCAATAAAAATATAAAAGAAGCAAAAATTAATTTTAGAGGTATGCAAATGTTTAATATTTCAATAAAAATTAATGAACCAAAGAGGTTAATCGATCAGATTGCTTCCGGTCTCCGCGATTCCATCACGTCGGGAAGATTGAAGCCTGGGGAACAACTGAAAGAAATGGAAATCGCCGATTTGCTCAGAGTGAGTCGATCCCCTGTCCGTGAAGCGATAAGAATTTTGAACCTTGAGGGACTCGTGGACCTATTCCCCCGAAGAGGAGCCCGAGTTCATCTAATAACTCTTGAAGATGTAAAAGATATTTACCAAATTCGGGAGATGATTGAGGGATTCGTTTGCAGCTTATCAGCGGAAAATATGCAAGAGGAAGACATTGCCGAATTGGAGAAACATTGGGGATTGATGGAGGTGCATTCTAAGAATGGAAACCTTGATAACTATCTTGAGGCCAGCACCAATTTTCACAACAAACTGATCGCTTCTTGCCACAACAAAAAGCTGGAAACCATCTACCAAGGGCTCTTAAACTGGTTCAAGCTTTTCCGATCTTTTATTCACACTGCTGACAGCCGAAAACCTAGGGCGAGCTCTTCCCTCCTTGAGCATCGCGCGATTATTGATGCCTTAAAGGACCGGAATAAAGACCTAGCTGAAAAACTAAGTCGAGAACACGTCCAAAAGGGCCGGGACAATCTTTTCCAAGTCTTGAAACTCGCCAATTAAACCTCTCCAGGTTTTTTTCCAACTCGTAACGGGTTTCAAACCCACCCTAGGTTTATTTTTTTCGGTAATCATCAACCCATGGGGGTTAAGAGAATGTTTTCATACGGACAGGCTCTGGCGCATCGGCCGCAGCCCGCGCAGATCTTTCCCTTAACAGTCGGAGATTGTCTCCCGTCGTGATCGTCGGCAAAAAAGGCGACGCAAACCGTCTCGGCGATGCAGCGATTGCAGGTTTTACATCGCAAACATCTCCCGGCCTCTTCCATGGCCTGTTCCTTGGAAAAACCGAGCTCGACTTCCTTGAAACTGCCGATGCTCTCTGCGATGGGCAGGGTGGACATATCCTGCCGTTTGGTTGGAAGCACATTCACCGGCAATATATCCTTGCCCGTGAAGACCTGGGTGGGGATTGAGAGTTCTTGGGGCGGCTCTTTTTTTTGCAAATATAAATCAATGGCCGCTGCTGCTCTACGGCCGGCAGCCATGGATTCGACCACGGTGCTGGGCATGGCGACAATATCCCCGGCCGCAAAGACTCCCGGGAGGTTCGTGGCCAGGCTCCCTTCCTTCACCGACAGCGTTCCCCTTTTTTCCCGCGACAGTTTTTCAAAATCTCCTCGGGGATAGAAATCCACTTTTTGCCCGATAGCGACGATGACGAAATCCACGTCCAGAGAAACTTCTGCGTCGGGACCCTCAGCCAGCGTCCAAGTGACTCCCCCTTCGGCGGTTCGTTCGCTGTGGGCGACTTTTTTCAGTTCAATTTGCGATACCGTCTTCCCATCTCGACTTTTAATAGCCTGGGGAGCCAGAGCAGGATGAATTCGAACCCCTTCCTTTTCCGCGAAACTGACCATCCATGTAAAGGCCGGCATATTCTCTCGCGATTCAATGCAGGCCAGGTGGACTTCCGCGGCCCCCAAGCGAAGGGCTGTTCGGGCCGCATCCACCGCCACGTTCCCTCCGCCGATGACCAGGCCTTTCCCCCGGAGAGAAGGGGCCTGCCCCATTTTGGCCTCTTTCAAAAAGGGCAAAGCATACATCACACCTTCCAAGTCATTTCCGGGTATAGGGAGAGGGGCGCTTCCCAGAGCCCCCGCCGCGATCAGGATCGCCTGGTATCCCATGCGGGATAATTCGGCTATCGGGAGGCTCTCGCCGATCGGGGTATGGGTTTGGATCTCAACGCCCAGCGCTTTTATTCCTTCAATCTCGGCCTGAACGGCCTCCTGCGGCAAATCAAATTCGGGAATCCCAAAGGCAAGCAGACCCCCCGGGATGGGCAGGGCTTCGAATATCGTAACGCCATATCCGAGATGAATCAGGTCATAAGCGGCCGTCAGTCCAGCCGGGCCGGATCCGATTACGGCGATTTTTTCTCCCTTTGTCCTTGCCACGGGATCAGACTGTGGGGGGGGAGCGGACTTCCAATCCGTCACAAAGCGTTTCAGTGCTCGGATGGCAATGGGAGCATCCACCGGACCTTTTTTACACTCCCTTTCGCAGGGATGGTGGCAAACCCGACCGCAGACGGATGGGAGGGGGCACTTTTCTTTTATAATTTGCAGGGCGCGCGCAAATTGGCCTTCCGCGATGGCGGTTACATACCCCTCGACATCGATGCCCAAAGGACAAGCCGCCTGGCAGGGAGCTGCTTCCACTCTCCAGGAGAGACATCGTTCCTTATCAATATACGGTAAATAGAAGTCTACCATGCGACTCCATTGAGGCGTTCCTTGAGATTTTTACCAGGAAACCGTTTCCTGACTGGTTAAGACTTCTTCCATAGCGTCCACGAGGGCGTTTTTTCTCCCAATATGATTTTCCAGGTCCGCGAGGTCTTCAGGGGATAAATTTTCATATCTGCGCTGCAAAGTCAGGAGTTCATTCACCGGTAACCTTTCCTCCGGCTGAATGCGAACCGTCCGTTTGAATACCCCCTCTTTGAAAGACCAGAGAGGAACCATCCCCGTTTGCACGAGCCGCCTGGAGATTTGCACGCCATGATCCGGGCTGTAGCCCCAGCTGACCTGGCAGGGAACGACGACATGGAGGTAGGAGGGTTGAAATTTCACAGCCTCCTGCACTTTGACCACCAAGTCCCGCACATAAGCGGAGACGGCGGTCGCGACATATCGCGCCTTCCCGAATATCATCATCATGGGCATATTCCGTTCGGCGGTGTCCTTGCCTCCGGTCGCGCGTGAAAAGATCCTCGTCGAAGCGAGGAGCGGCGTCGTCGGCGTGCTGGCACTACCACTGCTGGCGTATGCCTGATTGTCCAGAATAATAAAGGTGACTTTCTGCTCTCGGTCAAAGGCCGCGATGAAGTCTCCGGCGCCCATCTCCAGCGTTCGGCCTTCTCCGCTCATGACCACGAGGGTCCGTTTTCCGGATAACCCTCTGGCCTTCATGGCCGCCTGAATTCCCATCAGGCCGCTTCCATCGCAGCCGATTCTGCCCCCCGTCTGCAATTCCGATCTTCCCCCGCCACATGATCGGCCAAACACCAAGGCGTTCGGGGTCGTCTCATAGATGGTTCTCAGGATCAATTTGGCGGCCAGCAAAGACCCGCAACCGCGGCATTGCTCTCCGCCCGTCAGGAAAAAGTCGTTGGCTCCCAGCCAAAAGGTCTTGGTTCCAGCGCCTCCTAAGATAGACATGGATTCAGCCTCCTTGTTATTCCGCAATCGTGTCGCGAGTGGGATCGTAATCGATCGGCTTGAGCGGATACCAATCCAAAACCTTCTCGATTCGTTCGTTCTGCAAGGCCTGCAGTCCTTCGGCGGCGATGTGGCCGATATGTTCCAAGGGAATGGGTCGCCCTCCGATTCCGACGACCCGTCCCATGACCGCGGGAGAGGGGCCCTTGGACCCACTTCCCAGGAAGGAATAGAGGGCTGCTTTCAATTCGGTGAACAGGGCCGCAAGAGAGTTTCTTTCGAGGGTGATCACGACTTTGGCGTTTTGGATCGCCTCGCAGAGGGCTTGTCCGGGGAAGGGTCGGAAGGTGCGCAGCTTTATGCCTCCGATCTTGATCCCTTTCTGGCGCAGCGCATTGGCCACAAACTTCACCGAGGGATACACAATGCCCATGGTAATCAAGATGATATCCGCATCTTCGCACCTGTAAGTCTCCAAGACTCCGGCATGATGACTGCCGAACCTATCTTGATATTCTTTTCCCACGGCGATGATTTTTTGAATGGAGTCCTCTTCGGCTTTCTTCTGCAGATAGCGCAGTTCCATGAAGGAGGCGCTGCCGAAGCCGTGCTGCCGACGGCGATGACTGCTTTTCTCCTTCCAATCGACGCTCATATAGTCTTTTTCCGGCCGAATGAATTTCGGGGGAGGAAGAAATCGATCGACCTCTTCTTGAGGGGGCACTTGGACCTTCACGGAGGCATGGGAGGTTTCCCAGCCGTCGTAGCCGATGATGGCCGGCAGCATCACGGAAGGATCTTCGATGATCTTATACAACTGTAGGATCGTATCCAGAACATCCTGGGAATCTTCGCAATAAAACATCAACCACCCCATATCCCGCTGGGACATGAAGTCATCGTGGTCGCAATACACCGTCGTCGGCGGCTCCAGCGCACGACTCGGGCAGACCAATAGGAGGGGTAACCGGGAGCTGGCGGCGTAATGAATCTCCGCGGTGGCCCACAACAAACCCTCCGAATTGATACAAAGCATGGACCGGACCCCCAACCTGGCGGTGCCGATTTGCATACTTGTTGTCGCTTTTTCGTTGTCGCCGTAAAGGATTTGCAGTTCTTCCACTTCTTTCCGATCGATGAATCCTTGCAGGGTTTCGGTCACCTCGGCATTGGGACCCATGGGGAAAGAATAGGCGACGCGAGCCCGGGCCAGACGGACGGCCCAAGCGGCGGCTTCATTTCCTGTTAAACTCATGATGGTTTTTTCCATTCGATCCCCCTATCTCCTTTTTTTCCTTTTTTGGGCTTCGGCCATTTTGGCCATGACTTTTTCCGCATCCTCCATGGCAATGGCCTTTTCCGGGCATTCCAGGGCACAAGTGCCGCAGCCCTTGCAAAAGTCGTAATCGACGTGGTACGCTTCATCCTTCCAGCTGATCACGCCTTCCGGGCAGTAATAGTCCGCCAGGCATTCGATACAGACGCATTTTTTCACATCACAAAGGGGCAGGGATTCCCGCCAAAGAGTGCTGACGCTTTTTTCTTCGGGCGTTATCAGATCGCTCGAAGGGGGGCGATTGGCGAGCTCCACATATTCAGGCAAAGTTATTTTCCCTTTCAGTTGGATATTCTGGGCGATTTTTGTCGTTTCATAGGCTTTTTGGATGCAAGCGACATTCAACTCCCGAACCCGTTTGCTGAGCCGTTCATGGGCGAGGGTGGCTTGCTTCACGGATTCCAATCTGATGAGATCCTTATTGGCCGCCGCAAAGAGTCCCAAAGAAGTGATTCCCGACGGGGGAGGCTGGATGCTTACCTTTTCCAGAAAGATGGCCTCGGCATCCGCGGTCGCGACGGTCCCGGTAAAATCGATGGGATATTCCACTTCTTCGGGGGGCTTCGAAGTGCAGACCATCAGGAGCCCGGATTGAAATTTGCTGACCACCTCGGCTCGTTTGATCTGGGAATAGGCTCCATAATCGGGCCACACGAGCGCCTCGTGCATGAACATCAATCCCCTTGGATTGGTGATGCTCACCGTCGCCGGGATGTCGGGGGAGGACCCGAACCGGGCCACGATACTATTCGTTCCCATGGACCGCTTTCCCGTGAGATTTTGGCCCACGTAAATGTTTTTCCCTTCCATGATCAATGCCCGGGCTAAGATCTCCACCGCCGTCCGGCCCCCCTGGCGGCCGATTGAGAAAAAAGCAAACTCGTACAGCTGGCTTCTGATAAACTCTTCTTTCAGCCATTTTTCAATCCCTACTTCGTCTGTAATGGTCGCCACGATTGCCTCCTAAAAAACTTTGTTTTTGCCGAATTCAAAGAATGCCCAGGTAAAATATTTCCCTTTTCTATTCCATCAAGAAATCCTCTATCCATCCATGACTGAAGTCATAGCTTTTGGTGCCGGACGAATCCCCGCTAAGTATTCCCCTTTTGTTCGTATCGTTTCACGATCATCTTGCTCTTGTGGGTTGCTCGTTCAAAGGTATTGGGAGGAACGAATTCAATTTCGGGAGTGACGCGCAAGAGGCTGTGCATCTTCTCGCGCATCTCCTTGTTCAGCCCTGGAAGA
>Ga0256868_10001732_pt1 | contig 11644 bp, 13 predicted proteins | sample RVTome_13_FD_187341 | JGI IMG/M metagenome (GOLD analysis project Ga0256868, IMG submission 187341) | Soil microbial communities from uranium-contaminated site in the Upper Colorado River Basin, Wyoming, United States - RVT92D227 HiSeq ... | reverse complement strand
TTAATGTATGAGGGCAAATGGGAGTGATGATGATCGTATGGAGCGATGGGAAAACAATCGGTCCCCCGGCGGAAAGATTGTAGGCGGTGGAACCCGTGGGCGTCGATATGATCAACCCGTCAGACCTGAAGGTCGATAGATATTCGCCGTCGATGGTGGTCTCAAGATCAATAATCCGCGCTAAAGCTCCTTTATTGATCACTGCGTCGTTGAGCACGATGAACTCTGCGATCCGCTCCCCTCTTCGGATCACCTCCACATTCAGGACGTCCCTCTCATTGATTTCAAATTCATCTTGAAGGACTTTCTCTAAGACGGGGTACAATTCATCTAAGGTAATCTCTGTCAAGAAACCAAGGCCACCCAAGTTGACGCCAAGAATAGGGATATTCTTATTCCATACTTGGCGGGCCACACTGAGGAGCGTTCCGTCTCCTCCAAGGACGATAATCACCTCCACATCGGTTGGGATCGCCTCCCTTTGGATAGGCTTCCAAAGACCCGGGCTAAGAAGTTTCCCTATCTCCTCCTCAATATAGACTTCGATCTTCTTCAGCCGCAGCCATTCCGCTAAGTGTCTGGCAATGGGAACAGCCTCCGGTTTATTCTTCTTCGCAATGATACCGATTCGATTCATCGTCCACCCCATTAAACCCGTGTCTCGTGCCTGCACGCCGAAGTGTCTTCGTTAATTTAAACGCATTCCCTGGCAAGGAACCTGTTCGGCAAGCAAATCCTGGAACCTAACGTTTCGGCACGCAGGCGTGTCCGTCATCCGTGTCCGTGAAACAATAATTAAAATAGGCACGCCTCACGGTTATGAACACCTTATCTATGATGCTTTTCCGGACACGCGACACGGTCACGGACACGTTTTTACTAAAGATAATACTTCATTCGAATCTTTTTCGACAACTCCTTTAAAACTTCAAATGCTTTCTCCACGGTCTTCTCTTTATCCGGATTCAGCAGATTACAGGTGGCTGGCGCTAAAAGAGATTGGCGAAGCAGCCTTTTGCGATCCACGCCTTTCCGGGAGAGGCCTTCCCAGAAAGTCTCCAGCTTCTCCAGCAGAGAATCAATCGTCTCCTGCTCTAAAAGTTCGGTATAAGTCGGGACGATTCCCCAGGAGATGATCCCTCCTCTCTCTACAAAATCTTTCAGGGATAGGTAGTTGATGATCACCACTCCACAATTGAAGGAATCGAAGGAAAGGATTTCCATTTTCGATTTGAGGAGAAAGTCCCAATCCGGCTTGGCGCATAGATGAACCCCTCTCGGCCCTTCTAACCCTTTCAAAAACCGATCCAAATCGTTCTTCGCCTGGAACTCGTTATACCCCGATAATGCGCTGAAGATGAGCGCCAATCCCGGATCATCCACCCATACAAAGGCATTGGGATTCTTCTCTCTCAATTCCCGGAATTGTTGATTCACTTTCTTTTGAATAAAATCGAACAGGACTTCTCTGACCTCATCGTGGTAGATGATCGATTTCTGGTTCTCGTCTACGATCTTCAATCCCAAACTGATGGGGCTGATCATCTGACCCCGGATGGCAGAATATCGGGAAAGGTCTCTTTCCAGAAACCGATGGTACACAAGGGAAAACTCCTTGGTCAACCGAAAGGTCTGAGGATCGTCTGCCCTTTCAAAATAGGAAGGAAGCTCTTCATAAAAACGGGAGAGGTCGAAATTGTTTTTTTGACGAACAGGATCGATCCTCACACCAGGGAAATTTTCCAAAGCCTGGACATACATGTCCTCAAAGAAACTGACCTTGGGAAGCTGTGGCCAAAACGGAATATCCAGAGACAGGGCAACTTCCAGGGCTCTCTCAATATCTGTGTGAGGCATAATGCCCATGGCCGTGGTCTGACAATTGGGTGAGAAACCAAATATTGCCATCAGAGAGACCCTTCTAATAGACGCACAAGCCTACGAATCTCTGTCCGCTTAGTGTAGCACGTCCGGCGCTTCTTTATATTCGTTACGAATTGATTGCATCTCTCTAATTGACTCTTTATTTAGAGGCCTCGCGGACACGTGACACGGTCACGGACACGTTATTTATGAAGTCATTGGATATCACATAGATAGGAGAGGGTCAATCGAATTTCAAAAAAAATTGGAGAAATGCGAATTGAATGACTGTTATTCAATCACAGCAATGGTCGCCTCTGCCTCCACCTCCTGGCCTGCAGAGACGCATATTTGTTTCACCACCCCACTCACTGGAGCAACCAGAGGCATTTCCATCTTCATGGCCTCCAATACGGCCACCTGATCATCTTCTTTTACCTGATCTCCCACTTTTACTGAAACCGACACAATCTTCCCTACCATGGGGACTGTCACGGGCGTCGCCATAAATACCTCCTCCTTCTCAGTGATTCGTGGTGGTGATTGGTTATTCGCAAAGTTTCTTTAATATTACGTCAGTCTCATTCACCATCACCATTCACAAACACGATAGAATTTAACCTGAATCACCCATTACTTGTCAAGGATTTTTTAGGGAGATTTCTGAAAAAGTCCAGAAATCTCCGATACCACCGATTAGGAAATGATTGCACAGGACAGAAAGTTCTGAATTTTTTCGGAACTTTCAAAAAAATCAATTGACATCACGAATAGATTATAATAATTTATGTGAAAAAATTAACTAAATCCTGTAAAAAGAAACAAACCATAGGGAAGGAGGGTATATGGACATTAAAATGATTGGCGTGTTGGGTGCAGGTTCCATGGGGAACGGAATTGCTCAGGTTGCGGCACAGGCTGGATACCAGGTGGTCATGAGAGATATCGAAGACCGCTTCGTTGATAACGGTCTGAAAGCCATCGGGAAGTTTCTTGCCAAAAGCGTTGAAAAGGGAAAAATGACTGAAGAACAGAAGAAAGGGGTTCTGGGCAGAATCAAAGGAACGACCCGGATGGAAGATTTGAAGGATGCGGACTTCGTGATTGAAGCGGTTTTCGAAGATCTGGAGTTAAAGAAAAGCATCTTCAAACAATTGGATGAATTGACACGACCCGGTGTTATCCTCACCACCAATACTTCGTCCATGTCGATTACAGAAATCGCTATGTCCACCAAACGACCCGAGAAGGTGGCGGGAATGCACTTCTTCAATCCGGCTCCTCTCATGAGATTGGTTGAGGTCATACGGGGATATGATACGAATGACGAAACGATCCACACCGTCATGGAGATGACGAAGAAGATGGGAAAGGAACCCATTGAGGTGAAAAAAGATACCCCTGGATTCGTTGTCAACCGCATTATGACACCCCACTTTGTGGAAGCGATCAGGATGCTCGAAGAAGGAGTAGCTAGCATTGAGGACATCGATAAAGCAGTAAAATTGGGGCTGAATTATCCAATGGGTCCTTTCGAGTTGATGGATTTAACTGGAGTCGACATTGCCCACCATGTCACAGAATATCTCTATAAAGAATTAAATAAGGAGAGCAAGTGGTCTGTCCCTACCCTTATGAAGTCAATGATTCGAGCAGGAAAACTGGGGAGAAAAACCGGAGCTGGCTGGTATAAGTATTAAACAACGTGTCCGGGCCTGCACGCCGGAGTGCTTGAACACAGGGATTCTTATTAGTATGAAGTTTCGGCACGCAGGCGTGCCTATAGAAAAGCACTAAGCGCTTCGTGCCTTGCACATAATGGTTCAGAAATGAGTTACAAAGAGGTGGATCCAGACAATGATGGAGTCATTAGCCAATCGGAGTCAGATGCCCACTTGGAAAAGATGAAGGAGGAGATGAAGAGAGGTCCCCCTCCGGATTTTGGGATGAGTAATGCAAGCGATGGTCAGGACTGGAAGATCACGATGCTTGAAAAGCTTTTGAGTGCCTACAATGTAACCTCTATCGAATCTGCCGATTCGATATCCCGCTATACATATCGATATGTGCGACTTAGTATGATTTGACCCTTTCCCACGCCTAAAAGAGCCGATTCCCTGAAGGGAATCGGCTCTTTTAATTCATCTCTCGGATGAGTTTTTGATTTTGATGTGGTTCTCGCAACGGGTAATCCCATTAATCCCTATTTCATCAGGCTTCTTCACGTTTTCCAATACAAACCTATTTCTTGTTAACTTTGAATTTCCACGGTATCGGTGTTGGTCCCTTCAAAGGTCTTAATCCTGTCAGTCTTATCCCAATCAGCATTCAAGCAAGTTGATTCCATTGACATTTATCATCGAGATTGCCGCACGGTTATCGTTGTTGTGATCTTGCTTTTTTAGAGTCCTTCAATAAAAGAAAGCATTTAAGAATTTTTTCGAAGACTTTCTTGCTGTCATCCGTATCATTGAGTGATGGAATGCTTTTTTAAGAAGGTACATTAAATGAACTCTAACCGGATTTACATGTTAAAAACCTTATGTACCCTCGCAATCGTGGCCGCCTTATTCGGCATTTATGTGCTGGCCAAGCCGCAAGGTCTAACGGGCTCGGCTCTGGCAGACCGCGATGGGAAGAAACGAACTGAACGTCTGGCAAAGCTCGACCTGCCATGCAGTTCAGTGAGTGGCACCGTGCTGGATGTGAAAGGTCAGTTTATTGTTGTTCAGGGAGCGGATAGCCCTTGTACGATTAGCCTTGTCTATGTCAATGGGGATCTTCCCACAGGGCTTGCGCCCGGCAAAACCGTTATTATGAGCGGCGAATTTAAAAAAGGCCTTTTCGTTACGGATAATATAACCATTACCGGAGGTACTCCTGGGACTGCACCGGACACATCCTCCCAACCTCTTGGGCTGATCGACCGCGTGATCTTTTTCATAACATATTGGTTATTGTAGTGGCGCTTTGACCTGAAACGGTGCCAATAGGTATCGGGAAAGATGAAGGTTCTGCACAAGGGAGTAAAGAGATAATAAATGGAAAATGATGATCTTGACGCAGCCAGAGGAATTATCTACTCAATCACTCTTTCCCTGCTATTATCCTGCTATTATGGGGATTAATAATTTGGTGGGCGCTGAGATGAGAGAAGACTCAGGGTGGGAATAATTCAAACACATTCGGATAGAAGATGGAGGCCTTCTTCAAAATCCACAAATGAAGCAATAGATATTCTTCCTTCTCCCTTGAAGGTCAAGGCTATTTTAATCAGTGACCATATTCGATTAGCATTGAAGGAGAAAGACTATGAAAATTTTCCTTTTGATATTTCTTAGTCTGTCGTGGTTGGTAGGCTGTGCTACGGCCCCGACGAAGGAGCGAGTCAAGTTCCCTTCGCAACAAGTGGAGGCCGCCAAACCCCAACCTCCTCCTGAAGAGAAGTTAAAGGAATTGGTAGGCCCGCAGATGGAAGAGGCGAAGAAAGTTCCTGATAAACTCTTTTCGATCTTTGCCAGGGATTCAAACATCCATGACGTCCTTCTGGCTTTTTCAAAAGAGAGCGAACTCAATATTGTCATTGATCCTGAACTGAGTGGTAAGGTGACCATCGATTTAAAGCGAGTAACCTTAAAAGAGGCCCTTGAAGCCGTTCTTTCTCCACTGGGATGGAGCTATCGCATCGACGGAAAATTTATCAGGATATTGAAACCCAAGATGGAAACCCGTCTCTTCACGCTAAATTATATCGTGACGAAAAGGAGCGGGAAGAGGGAGGTCTATGCCAGCACCAGCACAGGTGGAGGTTCGCAGACTAGTTCTCTCACGGGGCAGCAGACCGCTCTCAGCCAGGGAGGTGTCAGGACCGGATATACTGATCTCGTCAGTGTTGACGAGATGGATCTGTGGAAGGAAATCCAAAAAGGATTAGAGAGCCTCATTTTTGGAACCGTCGAGGAGAAAGAGGTCCCTTCCGAGAAAGAAAAAACGACTTTGACAAGGGTGGACGAGAAAGGGAAAAAGCTGGTTGTCAACAAATCTACCGGGACAATCATGGTGACCGACTATCCTATCAATTTGAATAAGATCGCTTCATACCTTGAGACCGTTGAAGGAAGTTCCCAAAGACAAGTTAGCATCCAGGCAAAGATTATGGAGGTAACCCTCTCCGATAGCCACAAAGAAGGGATTAACTGGAAGGTCATCGAAGGTCTTCCTCGTGCAACTAACGTAGCTTTTGGATTTACAAATAAGGCAGGAACGACAGGATACACAGGTACATCGAGTGGTTATCTTACTGACACCGGGACTATTAGTACCCCTGGCGGCTTTAAAATCGGAGCTTATGGAGGCATTTTTTCGCTTGGTGCGGCAGGGGCAGAGGTGGCCCTCTCAGATATCATGCAGGCAATTGCAGAGCAGGGGGATATAAAGGTTCTCTCCAGTCCAACCATCTCCACCCTCAATAACCAGAAAGCAGTCATCCGGGTTGGAGATCAGGATGTCTTCTTTATTACCGGAGCTGTGTCCACTCAAACGACCGTGACTCAGACCATTCAGCCTATGACCATCGATATCGGGATCATCCTGGATGTGACTCCCCAAATTGCTGAAGACGGTACCATCATCATGAACATCCATCCCAGTATCACTGATAAGACAGGAGAGAAAACAACTCCTGACGGAAAGTCAACGTTTCCCCTTTTGAGCGTGCGGGAGACCGATACAACGGTGAGGGTCAGAGACGGCCAGACGATTATCATCGCTGGTCTGATGCAGGAGAAGATTGAGGAGGATCATACAGGTGTTCCTGTCTTGCAATCACTTCCCCTGATGGGCAGTCTGTTCCGATACAAGAGCAGAACGAAAAAGAATTCAGAGTTGGTGATCATGATCACACCGACTCTTCAAGTTGGAAAGAAAGGGGAAGACTTTACAAAGAAATAAAAACATAGTTTTTCTTCACTTTTTAAAAAGTGAAAGCCAAATCAGAAACCCGAGGTGATCATTGGATAAAGGAAGAGGAAGACAGGATGAATCCGGTTGAGGTTTATTGCCAAGAGGTTTTGGAGATGACAAAGGTGATGGATCAAGGGATGAAGACAAAGAATGAAGGGCGGGGAGCGACTAAGCAAAACGGCAAAGCTAAAAGTGGAGCCATGACGAGGATTAAGATTTTAACTATTGTATTCGGCATTATTTTGATAGGTTGTTTTGCTCCCCCTCGGCCTCCTATGCCCCGCGCAGAGCCAGAGGGCTTCAGGGATATCAAGTGGGGGACCGGGATTTCTATGTTAAAAGACATGGAGGAAGTTGATCAAGACAGATCCTCTGGTAGGAACTTGATCTGGTATAGAAGAAAAGGGGATACCTTAGCGATAGGTGAGGCAAAACTTAAAACCATATTTTATTCATTTTGGAAGGGAGAATTTGAGAGTGTATGGATTGATTTTGAAGGTGAGAAGAATCTCGAAGCTGTTAAAAAAGAGTTATTTGAACGATTTGGAAAGGCCCGTGAACCTGAGGCAAGTATGGATAAGGTGGATAAGATGGATAAGATGGGTAAAAGGCCACCGAGAGAACGATCACCGGTAGAACGTGCTGGAGCATTTTATGTTTGGTGGGGCAAGAACACAGAGATCTGGTTGTCATATTCCAAGGATCGCTGTAAGGGAACCCTTACCATGAATTTCAAAAAGATTAGCGAGGAAAGAAGAGACTATGAAAAAGAAAAGGAAAAGGAAGAAAGGTTAAAGGAAAGGGGATTTTAAAGGTAAAGACCATCCTTCTTTTCGTAGGTCCCTATGGCAATACCTCTCGAATCTAAATGAGATGTTTCCATTGAAGAACTCCTTATTTCTCAGGTTTTTCAACAGGGAACGCAGTTAAAATTTTTCGAAGACTTTCTTACCTCAAATCGTATAATAGAAAAAGAAAAACTTGAGTCAAAAAGGAGGAAAAACTCATGAGAAAGATGTTTACAGTTTTGATATTAATAGAAGTAATATCTTTATGTTCAATGGTTCAAGCCTTTGATGGTCGTCCATCCCATCAAAGTCTTGGACAGTTGCCGGCGGATAAAGAAATGCTCTTCCATCAAACGATGAGAGGAGTCCGGGAGGCAACCACGAGTATTCATGAGCAAATCAAAGGAGTCGAAGCAGAAATAAGGGGTATACTCACTGCACCTGAATTTAACGAAGTCTTGTTCCTTGAAAGGACGAGAAGGCTGCAGGACCTCCACAAAATGGAAAGAGAAGCAATGGACAAGGCCGTGGCGAAACTGGCGAGCCAGTTCACCGCAGAAGAGCGTAAGATACTGGCGGAACTGATTTTTCGTAAACCTGGTCCCCCTCCTGGCCTTGCTGGTCCTACAACACCGCCAGGACCTCCCCCTCCAGGGCCAGGACGTTGAAATCGATAGATCAACGTCCATGCCTGGGAGGGTGATAAGTGATATTCATGCACCCCCCCAGGTATCCTTATTTTATTTATAGCAGATCACAATACCAGGAAGATTGCAATAGATATGGATATCCGTTTTCAGAACCTTGATGATGAGTCACTAATTCACCAGATACAGGAAGGAAAACATGAAGCGTTCGGGGAGATTGTAGACCGCCACTCAAAGCGGTTCTATAGCACCGCTTATCGGCTCCTTTTTAGCAAGAATGATGCAGAGGATATTGTGCAGCAGGCATTCCTAAAACTCTGGGAAAGGCGGTTGTTCTGGAATCCAAACAAAGGGGCAAAATTCACTACCTGGTTTTACAGAGTTGTTGTCAATCTGTGCCTGGATCATAATAGAAAAAAGAAGCCCATGCCCTTGTGTGAAAACATGGAACTTATTGATGAACAGGATGGACAAGAGATATTGTTAGATGAAAAACGGAAACAAGCATTACTGGATCGTTTCATACAAGAACTTCCAGAGAGACAGCAATTAGCACTCATGCTATGTTTTTATGAAGGACTCAGCAATCAGGAGTCAGCTGAAATCATTGGCATAAAGTTGAAGGCATTACAGTCGCTTATTATGCGTGCCAAAACGACGTTGAAGGAGAAATTGAATCACCACTTTAATTGAGGCTTATTGAAGCCTAAGGATCGAGGTTTAATATGACAATGGATCCCAAACATTTCAAAGAAAATATTCTTTTATATGGTGTAGATTTGCATCAATGGCCTGAAGAAATAAGACAGGAAGGGGTGGAGTTACTGCAGAAGTTTCCAGGACTGCAAGCAATATTAGCCGAGTACGAACAATTTGAGAAAGTTCTTAAAACCAGAAAATTTGAAGAGCCAAGTGATCATTTGGGCCAACGAATTGTCTCTCTCTCTTTACATCAAGATAAAAAATCACCATTCGGTCTTGGCCTGTTTCTTTCGAGATTATTTGCTGATGAATTCTATTTGCCTAAACCGGCGCTTATTGTGGTTTCCATTGTTACGATAATTGCTTTATTGACTGGATTCTTTATAGGTTTTTCAAACCACTCAGGACAAGTATTGGCTGATCAGAGGCAAGCAAACTTACAGGAGTTTCTCCATTATGAAGGGGATGTGCTATGAGTAAAACAAAAAGAATACTGATTATTAGTTCTCTTATCCTGAATGTATTGCTTATCGGCATTATCATCGGGAGTATATCAGATCGTCTTTTCAGAAAAGATTTCCCCGGGAGGAAACCGCCAGAACTTGGGTTAAAGCTTCCTACGGACAAGGGAAAGTTGTTTTCGGATACGATGGAAAAAGCGTTTCGCGAGAATGATCATATTCGCAAACAAATGGATGAAGCCAGGGAAAGGGTTTTATCAATTCTGAGCGCACCTGAATTTGACGAAGCCGCCTACCAGGCTGAAACTGCAAAGTTGGAGGAACTACGTGGTGTGATGATGCAGCGATTTGCAGACGTGACGAAAGAGCTAGCCAAACAGTTTAATCGAGAAGAAAGAAAGGTCTTGGCTGAACATTTAAGACAGCCTCCTCCCTTGCCTCCCCCACCTTCTCACAGGAGAACGAAGTGAAACTGACCAATACCCTGTTCAATAATTTGCCCGGAGGGAGATCGATGCTTCTCTTAAAGCGCTCGATATCCTGGCATTGGTATCGGTCCTCCCATGATGGACCGTATGGATCGCTAGTAATCTCAGACGGAGCCCAGAGAACTTTTATGCCACTCCTCTCTCGACGAACAGGAGATAGAAAGATGAAAGCCAAAAAAATCCTCATTGTGGATGATGATGTTTTTGTAATAGGTGCAATGCAAAAGATCCTCCAAAGTTACAATTACGAAGTCTCTTCCTGTGATCGAGGGGGAGAAGCACTCGATAGGCTTCGGCAAGAGTTTTTCGATATACTCATCACGGATCTTCGCATGCCCGAGATGGATGGCCTTGAATTGATTCGCAGGGCTAAGATAATCCAACCAGAAATTAAAGCGATCTTGGTTACCGGCCTTCCCATTACAGAAAGTAGATATGAGGCTAACGGAGTGAAATTGGGTGGATTCCTTTTGAAACCAATCAATTGGGATGAACTAAAAGCCCTATTAGCTACCTTATAAGAATCTTTTGGAAAGCCCAGAAACAGCCAACCGAGTTGAAAACATTACTGAAATAAATCCGAGAAGCCATAAAAGAACTCTTTAGCCATGGGCCCAAAACGAACTGGCACAACACTTGATGCTTGACATTTTCAAATGAATATTTTAAATTTATATTTGAATAATATAGACCAGGATAGTTGTTGGGAGGATGAGATGAAGGTCCCAAGAAAAGGTGCTGCAAAAACTCCAAAAAGCCTGCTGGCGGCCGCAAGCGAAGTTTTCGCAGAGAAAGGCTATCGGGATGCAACCATTGCGGAAATCTGCGAGCGGGCTAAGGCAAATGTTGCCGCTGTAAATTACCACTTCGGTGATAAAGAAACCCTTTACACTGAAGCGTGGCGACACTCCTTTTCTGAATCCGTGAAAGCACATCCCCCGGATGGTGGTGTGAGTGATAGCGCACCACCCGAAGAACGTCTGCGAGGTCAGGTGCTAGCCCTTTTGTGTCGGATTGCTGACGAGGGCAATAGAGAATTCTTAATCGTGCAAAAGGAACTTGCCAATCGAACAGGGCTTTTGAATGAGGTCATACGAGAAGAACTCCGGCCCCTGCAAGAGAGAATGGAGTCCCTGGTTCGTGAGCTCCTTGGCCCACGTGCCTCGGATATGCAGGTTCGGTTCTGCGTGATAAGCATCATAAGTCAGTGTATCAATCCAATGGTTGCGATAAATAGGCGGAAGGAAAAGCGAGAAGGCAAGGATGGTCCTCCGGGGGTCGACGATATCGAAGCCTATTCTAACCACGTTGTGAAATTCTCCTTGGCTGGAATCCGAAAAGTCCGTGATGAAGCTGAAAAGAAGCGAAGGGGTCTCAAAAAGTAATGAGGAAGCAGAGATGCCCAAGAATAGGAGCAATACATGTTTTTTCTTTATAAAACAACCTTGATTAGACCTGCGTCACGTCTCCCTGTGGTGCTCGTGATACTGATCCTAACGGGGTGCGCTACTGTGGGGCCCGATTATGTCCCGCCCGACACGTCGGTATCCGCAACCTGGCACACCCAGTTCAAAGGGGGCTTGACCACCGAGGAGATGAATCCCCGGACCCTCGCAGAGTGGTGGACGACGCTCAACGACCCGGAACTTTCCAGTCTGATCGATCGAGCGGTCTCGGGTAATCTCGATCTGAAGAAGGCTTTAGCGCGGGTTCGTGAGGCGCGCGCCCGACGG
>Ga0256868_10001731_pt1 | contig 11650 bp, 11 predicted proteins | sample RVTome_13_FD_187341 | JGI IMG/M metagenome (GOLD analysis project Ga0256868, IMG submission 187341) | Soil microbial communities from uranium-contaminated site in the Upper Colorado River Basin, Wyoming, United States - RVT92D227 HiSeq ... | reverse complement strand
AAAAACACATCAATTATATCTGTCCGTGCGTCAGGGAAATAAAGACCTAAAGCTTTTTGGGACGAGTTGCGAAATATATCCTTAACTCTATCCTTTAACATGTATATGACAACAATACCTAAAATGAAAGGAATATCGTTTACGTTAAAAAACAAAAGTAAAATCAAACCTAATAACAACGAGAGAAACATCGCAAACCCAGCAGTAATAGAATAAAGCATTTGCAATGAAGAAGACTTTGGATCTTTTTTTCTTTTTTCTAAATATAAAACGCTTTGTAAGTATTTTTTCATAATACCTTCCATATACGTAAATTCTTCGTTGTCCAAACCTTCTTTTAACGATATTCGGCTGCCTACGCTTTTTCGATACGATTGTTCGAGATTTATTCCTTTTATTATCATTTTTTGAGTTTCGTTATCAAACTCCTTTTCAAATGTCCTTAAAGAGTTTGTCAACCACATTTCTATTTGAAGACTTATATATTCGTCAGAATATCTAAAAGTTTCCCTTATGTCAAAAGGTATTTGAGCCATGGCAAATTTTTCTCTTAAATAAACCATTTTTGCTTGAAGCTTTTCAATACTTTTAATATAAATTCGAAAAGATTCATTTGAATTAATAGATCCTTTAACTTGCTCGAAATAATTAATAAAATAAGAAAACTGATCCCTTAAAGATGATTTAATGATGCACGCGAGAAGTTTTAATTCGCGCTGAATTTTTCTAAGTGGCTCGCCTGATATATTTCCATATTCGATTTCCTTTATTTTTGCGCTTATGACATTGAAAGGCGAAAAACTATTATCTTGATCTAATATCCCATCAATGGACATTTTAGGGGTTTTAAAGCGGATATTATTATTAAGATCTGAATAAAATTTTTCTTTACTATAAGATTGTTTATTTATTTGTAAAGACCTTGGTATAAAAAAATATGTGTCAATCAAATAGGCGGGTTTTTTTTTAGTTTCCCTTTCTTTTGAATATGTATACTCTATTTTTGATTCGAAATTATACAGATCGTGGCGCTCTATCGGTGATTCTTCTATTAATCCGTAATTTTTGTTAATAGTTATACAACACCTTCAACAAACTAAATTTTCGATATAATTAACTCTACTTAAACAAAAAGAACATACTAGAATTTATAATTGACTCTACTTAAAGAAAAAGAGCTTTCTATTAATTATAGAAATTAAGAATTTAACTATTAAAAACTTAAAAAATCATTAAAAAAAATGTAAATTTTGATACAAATTATTAAGGATTTTTTTTTAAGAAAGAATTCGAATCTAATTTGAAGCAAAAATTATTAATAATTTGTAAATTAAAGAAATAAACTAAATAATAACAATTTTCGATGTTAAAATCGTTATGGTAAGTTCTTCGTTAGGTTCTAAAAGAAATCGCGTTTTTTTATTATTAATTGTATGGTTAGTAATAGGTGTTTTTATAAGTGCATTCCATCCTATTGGGTTATTTATCCTCATGCCATTAATCCCTTGCTGCGTAATATTATTTATTTTATCATTTTTCGTAGATATAAGAAAATTGAGCCTAATTGTAGTAATAATTATAATAATACTTATTATTGTTTTAGTCCCTATCTTTTTCGTATTTAAAGCGGTTATAAAAATGTTCTTTCAATTAGCGATTATAAGTTATATTATAATCACTGCTATTTTCGGACTTTATGCTTGTTACAAAGGAGGAACTCAATTAGATAAAGCGCTATATAACGTTAAAAGTCCCTTTAATCATTTTTTTAGAATAATTGAATTTTTCGGTGGAATTTTTTTAGGATTATATGTAATCTATGGAATATTTATTTTTACCGGTTCAAAATTAATCCTGATTACTTGGATTTTAATTGTAACAATATTGGTTCTTGCAATAATAAGTCTTATTTTGTTGTTATTTGGTAAATTTAACGCATGGTTAGGTACTTTTTCAATCTACTCGGGAATTTATTTTGCGTACCTCATTATAGTTTTTATTTACGCACCAATTATATACGCTAGAACTGGTGCTGCTCCGATAATAATTAAGTTACTAATTGCTACATTTGATGTGCTCATATTAATATATACAACTATAATTCTTGTTGGTAAACGAGCTGATATTATAAGCAGCAAATTAAAATTTATTAAATCCGAAACAATATTATTTTGGCTAATTCTTTGCAAAGCTTCCTACGAAATAGCGATTATACAAGATCCATATTTATCGTCGATTAAAAATCAATACGTATTATTCATATTCGTAGCGTTGCTTGGCATCGTTGGGATCTATGGAATTATAAAGTATAAAAAGTATAGAAAAAACAAGTAAATCAAAAGATTAAATATTGAATACTACTTTTTTGTCTCTTTAATTTGTTTTACATAAATTTAAAAAAATATCCAATTTAAACAAAGCTAATAATAAACCTTTAAATAGGCATAATGTTAAATTTAATTTATGGTAATTACTGAACTCAAAAAACTTTTTTTGGAAAAAGAATATCGTCTTATACTTTTCTTAACTACATGGTTAATTATCGGTTATACGCTATTTCAATTTATCCAATATCTTCCAGAATGGCTCCCATACGTCGTTTTTCCTCCACTTCTCGGGTTCTGCCTTGTTTTTTTGATTGCCTCTATAATTTCTAGAAAAGACTTACGCGAATTTTCCTTAAAACGAATAATCATATGTATTATAATAGGTGTGGTTGTTGCATTTCTTTTCACAGGGATCTGGCGTTTTGTAATGTTCTTTTTATATCGTATTGGGATAATATCCTATATTATTATAGTCTCAGTATTTTACATGTATGGATGTTACAAATACGCGGTGAAGGGCGACGAGAGTCTGTATAAATTAGGAAAACCGATAAATACAATTCTAAGATGGCTCGTATTTATAGGTGGAACAATCGTTTCTTTAATTATAATGTTTATCCTTATGAGAATCGGTATAGCATGGGCAATAAAGGCGCCTGAAATAAAAGATAGACTTGCTTGGGTCGCAGTCATTATTGCTATAATTATGATTGGTCTAGCATTAATTGGAATTTTAACGCTATTTGCTAAGAAGTTAAACGCTTGGTTAGGAATCTTTTTAGTTCTCGTATCGATTTTTACGGCTTATCTTATGATTTATGCGTTTTACACTTTAGGATCAAGTGGAAATACCACGTACGATCTATGGATTCAGATTGTTTTATATCTATGCGAAGTATTTCTTATCATCTATACTACATTAACCATAATTGGAGAAAAAACGGAAGTTATTAGTAAAAAGTTGAAATTCATAAAACCTGATGTAATATTAATGTGGTTAATCTTTTCAAAGGCTGCTTACGTACTTGCAGCAGCTGCCGATCCGAGAATTCCTGCTGAAGAAATTAACGTAATACTCAGCTTTTTACTTTTTATACCCTTACTAATAATTGCTGGGATTTACGGTATAATTAAATATAAAAAAATTAAACAGGAAAGAGAGAAATAAATTACTTCAAACTATAAAATCTATAAATTGAAATCAATTATTTTTTTTTATTAATTTTAATTCTTTGTAAATCTATTTCTATTCAATTTAATTTCCACATTTTTATATATTAAAAAAATAACGATAAAACAAATCAATTTTCTAAAAAATAAATTTTAAATATATATCGATTCATTATATTTTTATGGTATTAAAAGCATTAAAAGAACTGTTTACACTTAAAGAAAACCGATTAATTTTAGTATTATTTCTCTGGCTCATAATTGGCTTCACCTTACTGAAATTTAAAGACTTTATAGCGTTCCCTATAGGTTTATTTGTCTTTATTCCTTTACTCGTAATTTGTTTCATTTTATTTATTGTAGCACTTATATTTCGTAGAGAAATACGGAAATCTTCTTGGAAACAGATTGTATTATATTGCATTATAGCCATTTTAATTGCAATTCCCTTCAATTTTATTTTACCAATTATAGTCCACTCAGTATTCGTTTTAGCTTTGATTTCATACGTTTTTATAACAGCTGTTTTTTACATGTATGGTTGTTACAAAATAAGCGTTGATTTAGACGATAAAATCTTAAATCTTTCTAACCCTAAAAAAAATGTTTTTCGATGGATAGCTTTCGTTGGAGGAACAATGGTGGCAATTTTACTCTTAGTTTCGATCTATATCTTTGGACTTATCTGGGTAAGAAATTGGTCTGAAACGCAACAAGGATTTGTTAAACTTGCGCTTATTATACTGATAATAATCATCTTTTTAGCAATGGTCGGCTGCTTAACTTTATTTAAAGGAAATCTAAACGCTTGGCTTGGACTCTTTTTTATTTTTATTTCAATATTTACACTATATTTAATAGTTAACATTTATTATTCGATCGGTTTGCAGGAAGACACTACAACAGAATTGGTATGGATGATTGTCTTATACTTACTTGAAGTTTTGTTAATTCTTTATACAACTTTAACTATAATTCAAACAAAAGCCGAAGTATTGAGTAAAATATTTAAATTTATTAAAACGGACGCTATTTTGATGTGGTTAATATTCTCAAAAGCTATTTTTGAATTCGCTAAAGAAGGCATACCCGTTTCAACAATGAACACGAGCGCCTTTTACTCGATAGCAATATTTGTCTTATTTATCCCGCTTTTATTAATTGCTGGTATTTATGGCATCTGGACTCGTGGTAAAGCTATGAAAAAGAAGACAGAAGCAACCGTTTCTGAAAATAAAATTGAATAATTTAATCTATTAAATTGTTATTTTTTTTTAATATTAATACTACTAATTTAAATAAACTTAATGTGATTGGTTAAGTATGGTTGAGTTTATTAATAATCTTAAAAAATTAAGTGAAAAACAAAACCATGTTTATCTATTTTTAGTTGTATGGTTGCTAATTGCTTACGCATGCATGATCGTCTTTAATTTAATTAATATGCCGATTATTGGTATAATAATATATTATCCTCTACTTGGATTTACGCTATTTCTCTTTTTTATATCTTTGTTTGGAAAAAAAATAAGTGAATTTTCGAAACAAAAATTAATACTATTACTTGTCATAGATGCCTTTCTAATTCTTATATTTTTATTAATTATCGTTTTTATATTGATCATATCGATCTTTTTTTATATTTTCATAACCTCCTACTTTCTCTTATATGGGTGTTATAACACAGGAAAAAATATCGACGAGAAATTATATTATAAAAAAGCAAGTTGGTTTTGGAGGCGTTTAGAATATTGGGGCGGTTTTATAGCTTCTTTAATCCTTTTAATTATCTTTACAATCATTACCTGGACAGCAGCAACTTACACAGGGGTTACTGTGTTAATTTTGATCTCTTACATCGCATTAATTATCGTGATTATTTGTCTTGCAATCTATAATCTAATTCAAGTTTTATTTAAGAAAAGGCTAAACGCTTGGCTTGGCGTTTATTTTGTTTTCATTACCGGATACACGTTTTATCTGGTTTTAAAGGTATTTATGGGCTTGTACGAAGGATCTGAGAGCGAATCTGCTATATTTACAACAATCCTATTGTTATTTCTAGATTTATTTATTCTTTTATATTCTATTGGGTCGATATTAGGAAAGAAAGGAAAAATTTTAGCAGAAAAAGTAAAATTTTTTAGTATCGATTCTGCCCTTTTATGGCTAATTTTTTGCAAAGCTTCGTGGGAATTTGCTTCTAATTTTCCATACGGTACATTTGGCTTGGTTCAAGCGTTTGGGATTCAAAATGTAGAAGAGCTTGGAGCCATAATAAATTTAGTTGCAAATACAACGATTTTGGCAGTTTTTTACTTTTTGGTCGTAATTTTTGGATTTTTCGGGATCTATAAATATGGAAAAGAAAAAGAACGCCTAAAAACGGGGAAAGAAGAAATAACCGAAGTTAGAAAGTCAGGTGAAAGGAGAGACGATGACATTAAAGAAGATCGTAAAGTTTTATTACAACAAAAAGATTCAGAAGACGACGAATAAAGTTCATTAAAAATATATTTTTAAAAATAAGATTTACTAAATTTAGTATTTTTTATTATCTTTTTTTTTGATAAATCAAAAATTTAGCTGAGATTAACGATTTAATAATTATATTTATTAACCTTTAAATGAACATAGAATTGTCTTATTTTTAAGGGTAAAGAAATGAAAGATACGATAAACGAAAAAAATTTAAAGGAAGTATTCAACGATAAATTTGAAGTGCTATCTTTAAAATTAGAAAAATTAACCTCCGAAATGGAAAAAGTTACTAATAGAATAGAAGAAAGTAATAAGCTTGATATAGCATTTGGTCTTAAAACCTTAAGAAATTCAAATCCTTTAGATTTTGCCCAGGATGTATTCGGGATAGGTAGTTCTACCAAAAATTATCTATTATCAATACGAGCAATTACGCAAGAATGGAAAGGCCGAAAAAACGATTTTTTAATAACAATAAGACAGCAAGATAAAGAGAACCATTTGGATTTGAAAGCTTTAGCAATTCGAATTCCCTTAAACGATATTAAGACGCTTAGTATATTAACAAAGGAAATTATATCTTTATTATATATCGCCTCCGAACATAAAGGAATTGAGATTACCCATATTTTGAAAGAGATTTTAGACGATATCAATAAAAAAGGTCCCAACATGATTAACGAGATTAAAAGTAAAATGTCCTAATTTAAAAAGTTTATATTCCATTTTAAATAAAATTCTCGTAATAGAGAACTTAAATATTATAACAATGTTAATATGGAGTCGTTTTTTTACCCCAATTCTATTGTAATTTACGGTGTCTCAAAAAACGAAAATAAAAGCGGAAATCGCGTTTTAAAAAATATTCTTAATTTTAAAAAAGAAGATATTTATTTAATTCATCATAAAATAGACTATATTTACGGAATTAAATGTTATAAAAACATATTAGAACTTCCAACGAAAAAGATAGATTTAGCAATCATAATTCTTCCCGTAGAACTTGTATTAGATGCTTTAGAGGAATGCATTAAATTTGAGGTAAAATCAATAATTGTAGAATCTGGCGCTTTATATATTAAAGGTCAAAACGATGCTGAAAACCTAAAAAAAATTGAAAAAATTAAAGATATTCTAAAAGAGAAAAAAAAAACGCGGATTATGGGACCAAATTCGATTGGTTGTTATTGTGCCAATAAAGGTAAAAACGATTTAATTACGTCCTTAATATATTTTGAAAAATTTCCTGGTTTGAAACAAAAAAATTTATCCATAATCTCTCAAACTGGATTAACGCTATCAGGGATTTTACAAAGTCAAAATTATATTCAAGAGTTTGGAATCTCAAAAATTGCTGCTATTGGAAATAAGTTTGACGTGAACGAATCTGACTTATTAGATTTTTTCGAAAAAGATCCTAATACAGATGTTATCGCGCTATATTTGGAAGATATTAAAGATGGTGCGCGATTTAAAGAGCAATGCATTCGTATTTCTAAAAAAAAACCTATCATTCTTCTTAAATCGGGTAAAACTGAAAAAGGAAAAAAAGCGATAATATCTCATACTGCTTCAATAGCAGGGGATTACAAAATCATTGAAGCATTAAGTAAACAGATTGGTCTAATTGTTGTTGACGATTTTTACGAACTAATTACAATGGCTAAAATGATTTTATCTCAACCTATTCCCAAGGGAAATAAAATAGCAGTTATCTCAATTTCGGGTGCTGGAACGGTCTTATCTTGCGACTTAGCAGAAAGATTTGGTCTTGAATTGCCTCCAATGTCAGATTCTCAAAAGAAAAAAATGTGCGAAATATTTCCTAAATTTGCTTGGGATGACGTTTACAATCCTTTAGACATTTGGTCTGCTGTAGAGTACGTAGGTCCAGAAGAAGCTTATAAACGAGCCGGAGAAATTATTCTCGAAGAAAAAAAAAGATTTGATGCGTTAATATATTTAGTTACGGGCATAAAAGAAACGGAATTTAATTGGGAACTTTTAAGAGATCTCAATATTATCTATAAAATACCCATTTATTTGGGATTTCTATCTGGTGATAAGAAATTGATATTGAAATGGAGAGAAATATTAGAAGAGAAATTTAATATACCAACGTTTGAATCATTGATTACTTTAATAAGAGCGATTTCAAAATGTCTTATACTAAAGAATAAATAGTTATAAATGATTAGAACATTATTATCTTAGTGTTATTGAAAATTTGAATAAATTTTAAAAAAAATTTTAGATTATAAATATCGATGTCCGATCCAGATCACATTTTAGAAAAAGCATACGAGCTAGGTATAAAATATGAAAAGGAATGCACAGGATGCGCTCAAACGGTTATAGCCGCTATTTTTGAGGCGTTGGGTATCTGGAGTGAAGATGTATTTAAAGCAGCAAGCGGACTAGCGAATGGTTTGGGATTGTCTGGGGATGGGTCGTGTGCGGCTCTTTTAGGTGCTTCAATGGTTATAAGCTACATTTTTGGAAGAGAACATAAAGACTTTGGAGAAATATATAAACCAATGAAAAGTTACGGGTTAGTAAAAAAATTACACAATCTTTTTACTAAAGAATATGGAGCTTGTCGCTGTTACGATGTTCAGAGAAAAATGTCCAAAGTAACTTGGAATGTCTTAGAGATAAATGCGATGGATGAACATTTTAGAAACCAGATGGTTGACATGTGTTCTAAGGTTGTTGGCAACGTTGCTCGATTAGCAACAAAACTTATTTTAGAAAGCGGATTCGTTCCAGTAAAGCAAGAAAAAAAACCTAATGCATGAAAGGAAGTTATATTTTAGTTATTTTTCTTGACAAGGATATTAACTTAAAAATTGGAAAACTAAGGACAATTTTTTTTAAGAAGGGTTTCTATTATTACGTTGGCTCCGCAATGGGTTCTTACGGCTCCAACACGTTAATAAATCGAGTAAAGCGTCATTTAAGAAACTCAAATAGTAAGAAACTTTATTGGCACATTGATTATTTTTTAGCTTCTTCCCATATAAATATTGAAAAAATATATTTTATTCCAATAAAAGAAAAAATTGAGTGCATAATTGCTCAAGGCTTAAAAAAATGTTCCAATTCATATATAAAAAATTTTGGCTGCTCTGATTGCCAATGTGCGAGTCATTTAATTTATTTCGAAAAGTTGAAAAATGACTTTTTTAACATCTAAAAAATAAAATTACTATTTTTGAACCTTCAAAACAAGAAGATGTTAAATTTTTAAGGAAACAAATTGATTTTTTATTTATTTAAGTTAAAATTAATAATTAAATAATAAAATAATAATGGGAAATAATAAAATGGCAGCAGAAAAAATGCTAGAGGGAAAAGTTGCGATTATTACCGGAGCCGGTAGAGGCTTAGGTAGAGAAGAAGCTCTTCTTATGGCTCAACACGGTTGCAATTTAGTTATTAACGATTTAGGCGGCGCCTTCGATGGATCTGGTTCAGAAACGAAAGTTGCTGATCAGGTTGCAGAAGAATGTAAAAAACTGGGAGTAAAAGCAGTTGGAAATTACGATTCAGTATCCGATTTTAACAAAGCCAAAGCATTGGTAGATCAGGCAGTTTCTGAATTTGGAAAATTAGATATCGTAGTAAATAATGCGGGAATTTTACGAGATAGGATGGTTTATAATATGTCTGAGGCAGAATTTGACTCTGTAATTGGAGTACACTTGAAAGGTACCTTTAACATGATCAGACATGCTTCTGCGTATTTTAGAGAACAATACAAAGCTGATCCTAAATTAAAGAATTTTGCTAGGTTTATTAACACAGCTTCGGATGCAGGCTTGCTGGGGAATCAAGGACAAGTTAATTACGGCGCTGCAAAAGCAGGTATAGCCGCAATGACTATTATAGCAGCATTGGAATTAAAAGACTTTGCAACAGTAAATTGTATTGTTCCAATGGCTAGAACGAGATTAACTACCGATGCAACACCGAAATTTGCTGATGTCATGGAAAAAAAAGACGAAAAGGGCTTTGACGTATTTAATCCCATAAATGTTCCACCGTTAATCGTATACTTAGCTTCTGACGAGGCAAGGCGCGTAAATGGAGAAGTGTTTAGAATAGTTGGAGATAAAGTATGGTTATTGCGTGGGTGGCATAGCGTAGCTAAAATAGACAACGGAGGTAAACCATTTACAGCTGAAATATTAGTTGAAAAAATGAAAAGTGAATTACTTAAAGGAGCACCTAAAAAAGAAACAATAATGGAAATTACAGGGCAATTAATAAAAATGTAAATTTCCTTTTTTTCTAATCTAAAATTTAATTTTTTCTTTTATTAAGTAATAACAACGATTTAAAACTTGATTTTAATCTATTTTTATTTAAAATAGAATATAAATTCTTAATTTTCATAGTAATCCTTTTTAATCTTATTTTATTTTTAAAATAAAACTTTTAAAAATTTGTTTAATTTTTAGACAATTAAATATAGAATATAAAATATTCGTATTAATTAGATTTTTTAGACTTAAGTGAGTTCTAATGCATAGAAATAAGAGGAGATCTACAAATAAGATTAGCCAAATACCTATAACTATTGAAAGAGAACAAAGAGAAGAAAAAACAAAAATTCAAGTTATTAATTACGACGAAAAGACACTTGACGATAAAGAAACTTACGATATTAACGAAGCCTTAGCTTATGTGAATAAATCAAATATGACGTGGATTAGAATCTTAGGAATGCATAATGTAGATATCGTAGAAAAAATAGGCGATTTTTTTAAATTACACCCCCTTCTGTTAGACGATATATCGGAAATAGGTCAACGCCCAAAAATAGAAGAATTTGGAGAATACTTATTAATTGTTATTAGAAGATTATATTACGACAAAAAAGATAACGAATTAAAAGATTTTCAGATAAGCGTAATTGTTGGAGATTTATTCATTATAACATTTCAGGAACAAGTGGACGAAATTTTTGATATTATTTTAGAAAGAATAATTAAAGCAAAGGGAAAGATTAGACAAACTGGATCAGATTATCTAGTTTACAGAATATTAGACTCCATCGTAGATAGCTATTTTGTTTTACTCGAAAATTTATCTAAAAAAATTGATCTCGTAGAAGATTTAGTTATAAAAGAGCCTTCACGAGAAAACATTCAGGCGATTCATACCTTTAAAAGAGATGTGCTTTATTTACATAAATCTATTTGGCCTTTAAGGGAAATCGTTAATAGCATCAGCAGAATAGAATTGCCTTATCTTAAAGAAACTAATAATATATATTTTAGGGATGTACAAAACCATATTATTCAGATAATTGATTCAATAGATATCTTTCGAGAAATGTTGAATGGAATGTTTGAAATTTATTTATCTAGCATTAGTAATAGATTAAATCAGATAATGAAAATTTTAACTATTATTTCAACAATATTCATTCCCTTAAGCTTTATTGCAAGTTTATATGGAATGAATTTTAGGTATATGCCTGAACTTCAATCACCGATAGGATATTATATTGTTGTCTTTGTTATGATCTTTATTGGATTGTTTATGTTAATTTATTTTAAGAAGAAAGATTGGTTTTAATAAATATTCTAGTTAGTCAAAACAATTTCCCAACCTCTAAAAATTGTTTTTCGAGAATTTTTTTTATTACAATTTTTTTGAAGTGA
>Ga0256868_10001725_pt1 | contig 11678 bp, 7 predicted proteins | sample RVTome_13_FD_187341 | JGI IMG/M metagenome (GOLD analysis project Ga0256868, IMG submission 187341) | Soil microbial communities from uranium-contaminated site in the Upper Colorado River Basin, Wyoming, United States - RVT92D227 HiSeq ... | reverse complement strand
TAGGTACAGGGAACATATAGCCTGGTCAGAAAGTTCAGCTGTAGCTTTTTCAAACTCAGTAATAGGTGCGAGAACCAATAGGGAAGGTGGGCCTTCAGCCCTTGCTGCAGCAATCTTTGGTAGAACCCCAAATTACGATCTGCATCTTGATGAAAACAGACATCCACATGTGAAAATAAAGGTTGATGTTGATTTGGAATTTTCTTCAGATTTTGGTGCATTAGGTTATTTTGTTGGTAAACAGGTAAAAAACAAAATACCTTATTTTACGGGTGTTAAAGATGCAAGCACTGATCAACTCAAGGCTTTAGGTGCTGCAATGGCTGCATCAGGTGCAGTTGCTTTGTATCATGTAGAAGGTCAAACTCCTGAAGCAGAGATTGTTAGAAAAAATAATTTAGAGACAATAAATGTTGGTAAAAAAGAATTAAAAGAAGTATATGAAAAATTAAATTCAGGTAAAGAGCCTGATATTGTTATTTTAGGCTGTCCACATGCGTCCTTGCGTGAGATTTCTACTTTGGCTGATAAATTAAAAGGTAAAAAACTTAAAAAACCGCTTTGGATTTGCACTTCAAGAGTTATGAAAGAAGCAGCAGAGAGAATGGGTTTTTCTGAAATAATTGAAAAAGCAGGGGGCAATATTGTTGCTGATACATGTATGGTTGTTTCACCTATTGAGGAAATGGGGTATAAGGTTACAGGTGTGGACTCAGGCAAAGCAGCAAATTACTTGCCAAGTTTCTGTAAACAAAAAGTTGTTTTTGCTGATATAAATAAATTAATCGAGGGACAAACATGAAAGGAAGAATGATCTCACCTGGAAAAGCAAAAGGTTTAGCCATTGTCTCAAAAGAACCAATAGGTTTCTACGGTAGCTTTGATATAAAAACAGGTAAAATGATTGAAAAAGGTCATCCTTTGGAAGGAAAAAACATAAAAGATAAGATACTAGTTTTTCCGTGTGGAAAGGGTTCAACCGTTGGTTCATATGTAATTTATGGTTTGAAGAAAAATGGTGTCGCACCAGCGGGTATAATTAATAAAGAAACAGAAACAATAGTTGCAACAGGCGTGATACTTGCTGGTATTCCTTGTGTTGATCAGATAGATATAGATAAAATAAAGGATGGAGATACTGTAATTATTGATGCAGATAATGCAACAGTGGAAGTCAAAAAATAAGCCCCTAAAAACTTCTCATGAACCATACTGAACCTGTTCCTTTCAGATCCACTTCTTGATCACCGTCATCAGACCATGTTATCTTACCAGTAACAGAATTAAGCCCGATTTTCATTCCAACATATGTTGGTAATTTCCAGATTTTTTCATACGTGGTTTTAGCTTTTATATCAAGATCAAGTCTAATATTATATGATTTCAAAAGTGGTTGAGAAAGAACTTTGGGTTTTGCATTAATTCCTAGATCTGTCGGTATTTTTAGAAGTAAAAACAGTTTATCATATTTTTCAATTGTTAAATCAACATTCTCAAGTTTTGTTATTTTTGTTCCTTTATTAGTTGTAATTACAACTGTTGCAAGTGGATTGATTCTCGAGGTTTCAGGTGATAATATCTGCCTGGTTAAATAGTAGTTGCTATAGTAAATTGTCCAGCCGTTATTTAGTACTAAATAACACCAATCCCAACCTTTTATTGATAGCTGTAAAAATCCTGGTGACCAAGAGTGTTCATGATGTCCAGTTCCTTTTACTTTGAATTCAAGGTTGTTTAATTTTACTGTTCCTTCAACTTCGCATCCTGCAAATATGTAGTTTGCAATTTTTCCTCTGCCTTTATCAATTAACCTGTTACTGTGAATCCATAATGGATTTGCTTTTGCAAAATAATCTAAATCTATTACTATATCATTTTCTTCATCTATGTCTTCGTCCTCTGCATGTACATGCCATTGGGGAGACCCGCCTTTTGCCCACGATTTACCATATTTTAAATCAACACCTGGAGTTTTTGCATCCAGTGTTAGTAATCCTATTAATCCTAGTAACCCTCCTCTTTTTTTATTTAACATTCCACCATATTTTTCACCATTAGGACCTTCTAACGTCACAACAATTAGATCTGGTTTGAGTGTTAATTTCAAATCACCCCATGCTAAATGACAAAAACCTATCGTAGCAACCCAACCAGGAAGATCACAATCATTACTAAAAACAACTGTAAAATACCACCATTCTCTCGTATTAATAATGGATTTAAAATGAACACCTTCATCCTGTGGGGATACAGCTCTTTCATTTGGCAATAAAATAGAGTATGGTAGTTCTGGTGCTGGTGGAAATACCCAACTACCTAATTCTTCACCAGTTGGTATATGAGTAATTATTATATTGCCGCTGCAATCCTTAATTATGTCTCCTTTTGTAACGTATTCCCCTAGATCTGATTTGTCGCATGTACCTGTAATTTCTATATCCCTCCAAAGTATAGCTTGCGAGAAAGATTTTACTGTTAAAGTTCTATCTTCAATATTTTGAGTAAACTCTATAACGGGAATAAGCGACTTTTTTTCTTCAGGTAGAATACCGAATTGAAAAAAGACAATACCAGCTATTATAATCATAGCTACTATTAGTATTGCATCTACCTTTTTCAATTTAATTTTCATGTTCGATATCTCACAATGCTTTATGTTTTCATTTTATTACTCTTATTATTTATATTATTAAGATTTTCTTTACAACTATTACCTGAAATCTTAAAAAAAATATTTTTTACTATTATTTTTATAAAAATTTACGTAAACACGTAAAGTTTAATTTTAAAATTCTGAAATTTTTCGCTTATCGTATAAAGAACAAATTTATTTACGATATGGGGTTTTATAATTGTACTCTGAAAAACAGTATGCTAAACTTGTTCTTGAAGACGGCTCTGTTTTTCAAGGAAATTTTTTTGGATCAGAAAAAACAGTAAATGGTGAAGTTGTTTTTAACACAGGTATGTTAGGATACCCTGAGAGTCTAACAGATCCATCCTATAGAGGGCAAATATTGGTTTTAACTTATCCTTTAATTGGTAATTATGGCATACCAGCATATGATAAAGAAGATGGTTTGTTTAAATATTTTGAGTCCGAGAAAATTCAAGTTCAAGGTTTAATAGTAACTGATTACTCAGAAAATTATTCTCATTGGAACGCAAAAAAATCTTTATCTGATTGGATGGTTGAAAATAATACACCAGGTATTTATGGTATTGACACAAGGGAATTAACAAAAAAATTAAGAAAAAAAGGATCGCTGCTTGGAAAAATTCTTTATAATGACGAAAAAATTCATTTTGAAGATCCAAATAAAAGAAATCTAGTTGCTGAGGTAAGCATAAAAAAACCTATCATCTATAAAAAAGGCAAAAAAAAGGTTGTTTTAATAGATTGTGGAACAAAAAACAATATTATACGTGCTTTTTTAAAAAGAAATTTTACTGTCATTAGAGTCCCATGGGATTTTGATTTCTTAGATGAAAAAGCAGATGGTATTATTATTTCAAATGGTCCAGGTGATCCAAAAAAATGCAATGAAACAATAAAAAATGTAAAAAAAACTTTGACAAAAAATATTCCTATTCTTGGTATATGTCTAGGTTCACAAATTCTTGGGCTTGCTGCTGGTGCAAGCACATATAAATTAAAATTTGGTCATAGAGGCCACAATCAACCATGCATTGAAGTTGGAACAAATAGATGTTATATAACCTCACAAAATCATGGTTATGCGGTAGATTCTGATACTTTACCTGAGGATTGGCGTGAGTGGTTTTATAACAATAACGATGAAACAAATGAAGGAATAAAACATTTTTCAAAACCATTTTTTGGGACGCAGTTCCATCCTGAAGCATCCCCTGGGCCAGATGATACCGAGTTTTTGTTTGATATGTTTATCAGGTCGATGAAATGATTAAAAGGAAAAAAACAAAGGTTAAAAAAGTCCTTATACTGGGCTCAGGAGCAATAAGAATAGGTCAAGCTGGTGAATTTGATTACTCTGGTAGTCAATCAATAAAGGCATTAAAGGAAGAAGGTATAATAACTGTTTTAATAAATCCAAATATTGCGACAATTCAAACATCTGATTATCTGGCTGATAAATTATATTTTTTGCCGATAGATACATATTTTGTCGAAAAAGTAATTGAAAAAGAAAAACCTGATGGGATACTGCTTGGTTTTGGCGGTCAAACAGCTTTAAATGTTGGTGTTGAGCTTTATCAAAGAGGTATTTTAAAGAAAAATAATGTAGAAGTTCTTGGAACTCCCATTCAATCGATTTTGGATACAGAAGATAGAGACCTTTTTGCAAAAAAAATTCGAGAAATTAATCTAAAGGTTCCAAAAAGTAAAGCAGTAAGTACTGTTGAGGGCGCGGTTGATGCTGCAGAGGAAATTGGTTATCCCGTTATGTGCAGAATAGCTTATGCACTAGGAGGACTAGGCTCCGGTGTTGCTCATTATAAAAAACAACTAACTGATTTAACAAAAAAGGCGTTTTCATATACTAAACAGATTTTAATAGAAGAGTACTTCGGTGGTTGGAAAGAGCTTGAATATGAGGTTGTAAGAGATTGTTACAATAACTGTATCGTTGTTTGTTCTATGGAAAACATAGATCCCATGGGGATTCATACTGGTGAAAGCATCGTTGTTGCACCTGTTCAGACATTAACAGCATCTGAGAATTTCAAACTTAGAGCTCTTTCTATAAAAGTTATTAGAAAACTTGGAATTATTGGTGAGTGTAATATACAATTTGCACTTGACCCAAAATCAGAGGATTACCGTATAATTGAGGTTAATGCTAGACTCAGCAGGAGTTCTGCTTTAGCATCAAAAGCAACAGGTTATCCTCTTGCTTTTGTTGCAACTAAGCTTGCCTTAGGTTATAGTTTAACTGAAGTAAAAAACATGATAACTGGTGTTACTTCCGCTTGTTTTGAACCAGCACTTGATTATGTTGTTGTCAAGTTTCCAAGATGGGATTTACAAAAATTCAGAAAAGTCAGTTTAAGCATAGGTTCAGAGATGAAATCTGTTGGAGAAATAATGGCGATTGGTAGAACCTTTGAAGAAACTCTCCAAAAATCAATAAGAATGCTTGATGTAGGTATGAACGGCGTTGTTTGTAATAATTTAATTTTTAATAATATTGAAAAAGAGCTTAAAGAGCCAACAGATAAACGCATGTTTGCAATAGTTGAAGCAATAAAAAAAGGATTTTCTATTGAAAAAATTTACAATCTTTCAAAGGTAGATCCATGGTTCTTATACAAGATAAAAAACATTGTTGATCTTGAGAAAAAATTAAAGCATTTTAAACTCGAAAAAATACCTTTTTCTTTATTTCAAGAAGCTAAACAAAAAGGTTTTTCTGATCAACAGATAGCAATACTTACTAAAAATTGTGAAACAGAAGTAAGAAAACATAGAAAGAAACTAGGTATTTTACCGTATGTTAAACAGATAGATACTCTTGCCGCTGAGTATCCAGCAAAAACAAATTATCTATATCTTACCTACAATGGTTGTAATAACGATCTTGAATTTAAAGATAAAAACCAGGTTATTGTATTGGGTGGGGGCGCATATAGAATCGGTTCATCTGTGGAATTTGATTGGTGTTGTGTTAATGCAGTATCCTCATTGAGGAAAACTAATTATAAAACAATCATGATAAATTGTAACCCTGAGACAGTGAGTACTGATTATGATATTTGTGACAAACTTTATTTTGACGAGCTGAGCTATGAGCGTGTACTTGATATATGTGAAAAGGAGCATCCTTTTGGAGTAATAAACTCAATGGGTGGTCAGATACCTAATAATTTAGCACTCCCACTTTATAATGCTGGCATTAAAATCATTGGGACATCACCTGACTCTATTGATATGGCTGAAGATAGACATAAATTTTCTCAATTATTAGATCGACTTGGTATTGATCAGCCGAGTTGGAAAGAGTTAACTTGTTTAGAAGCTGCTGAAGAATTTGCAGGTAAAGTTGGTTACCCTGTTTTAATAAGGCCTAGTTACGTACTCAGTGGAGCAGCTATGAGTATTGCTTTAAGTAAAGTTGAGCTGGTCGAGTACCTTAAAAAAGCGTCTGAGGTTAGTAAGGATCATCCTGTTGTGATTAGCAAATTTATTACTGGCGCCAAAGAAATAGAGATTGATGCAGTAGGATGTAATGGTGATCTTTTTTGTTACGCAATTTCTGAACATGTTGAAAACGCTGGGGTTCACTCTGGTGATGCAACAATGGTTCTACCTCCTCAAAGAACTTATCTAGAGACAATGCGCAGGATAAAAATTATTGCAAAGAAGATTGCAAAAGCTTTGAAAATTACAGGACCTTTTAACATACAATTTATAGCAAAAGATAATGAAGTAAAAGTTATTGAGTGTAATTTAAGAGCATCGAGAAGTTTTCCTTTTGTTTCTAAAGTTTTTAAAATCAATTTTGTTGATTTAGCTACAAAGATTATAATGGGTAAACGTTTACAACCTATAGATAGATCATCTTTTGATTTGGATTATGTTGGTATCAAAGCACCTCAATTTTCTTTTACTCGTTTAAAGGGTTCTGATCCTATATCAGGTGTTGAGATGACGTCTACTGGTGAGGTTGCTTGTTTAGGTGATGATTTCAATGAAGCTTTTTTAAAAAGTCTTATTTCGGTTGGTTTCAAAATCCCTAAAAAAAATATTTTGCTTTCCACAGGCCCTATAGATAGTAAAATAGAGCTTTTAGATAGTACAAGAATATTGAAGAATATCGGATTTAAATTTTATGCTACAAAAGGAACAGCTGATTTCATGGAAGCAAATGGAATTAAAGCAGAAGTTTTGCATTGGCCTTTAGAAAATAAAGAACCAAACACTCTAACATATATAGCAGATGGAAAAATTGATCTGGTTATAAATATCCCTAAAAATATTGAAAGAAAAGAACTTGACAATGACTATTTAATAAGAAGGAAAGCAGTTGATTTTGATGTTCCTTTAATTACTAATTTGCAACTAGCTAAAAGATTCGTTGAGGCTATCTGTTTTATGCAACTTGATGACTTGAAAATTAAGAGTTGGGACGAATATTGCTAATTTAGTAATTTTTAACAAATTTTTATAGGTGTTAAATGATGTGTATATGCAAGTACCTATCTATCTGCGAAAAAGACCTTTAAACCCCTATCCTAATATATCATATAGCAACTAATGGGAAGGGATGAAGCCCAATTTTATATTCAACCCATCCAATTACCCCCTCTAAATCACCTCTTCTTCCTTCTCATAAGGTTGCTAATAATTTTTTATAATTTGGTTTGTTTTTTTACCTTTTATAAATAATATCTTCTTTTTGCCATAATTACAAGAAACATTTAAATAATAAGATTAATAGAGTATAACATAGTAAGGTGGTGATTAAATAATGAAAATCGTCAGCCAAGTAGAAACCCAACAGGAATTGGACGAAATGAAATCTGTTATGGAAATATTCGTAATTAGTGATAGGATACGACAACTAACAGCAATTTCTTAATCACCATTCAATAATCTATTTTTTTTTATATTTTATAATCTAAATTAAAAAAACCGAAACAGAATTTTTATAATATAGATATCTTATTACTCCTAAATTTATTAAGGGGAGAATATGATAGATAAGACCAGTATTGAGATTTGTTTTTCAAATGAATTACAATTGATTAAAAAACAAGATTTAAAAGAAAAAGTTATAAAAGTTTGGAAAGAAGCATCAGACAGGGGAAAATGGAAATCTTTAGATGATGCTCCTTTTACACTTCTATTTGAAAATTCTGGTAAATTAACTGATCACACAAAAAGAATTACCAAACTAGCAAAAAGTATTTTAGATAATAGAGACGAGAAATTAAATCAGGATTACTTAATTGCTGGTGCCCTTCTTCATGATGTTGGAAAATTATTGGAATATGAATATGTTAATGGTAAATATATAAAAAGTGAGCTAGGTAAAAAATTCAGACATCCAGTTTCTGGTGCATTACTGGCAAAAGAACTAGGTTTACCAGACGAAGTTATTTTCATTATCTATGCGCATTCTCATGAAGGAGACGAGCTTAAAAGAACCCCTGAAGCAATAATTGTTAATCATTGTGATTTTATAGATTTCGAAATTAAAAAATCATTGGTGTAAAATATGAGATCAAATAATATCTCCATTACACCCAAAGAAACTCTGATTCATGGTATGGTTTTAAAACCATTTGGTGGAGCAAAAAAATATGGTTATTATTCAAAAGTCACTAATTTGACTGAAGCTCTTAAAAAAAGTGGTCTTAAAAATGGCGATACGCTTTCCTTTCATCATCAGCTTCGTAATGGTGACAATGTTGTAAACTTAACTCTAGAAGCGGTTAAAAATCTTGGTATTAAAAATATCCGTGTAGCTCAAACTGCAATGTTCGATGTACATAATCCAGTGATTGATTATATAAAGGATGGTGTAATTAATAGAATTGAGGGAAGTTTAAACGGTGTTGTTGGTGATTTTATTTCTAAAAATCCATTACCATATCCTGTTATTTTACGTTCACATGGTGGTCGTTGGGCTGCTATAAAAACTGGAGAACTGCATCTAAATATTGCTATTGTTGCAGCTTCAGCTGCTGATGAACGAGGTAATTGTACAGGAGTAATTGGTAAAAGTGCTTTTGGTCCGATATCTTATTCGCAGATAGATGCAATGTGTGCAGACCATGTTATTGTTGTAACAGATAATGTTGTTGATTATCCATGTAAATATCAGGAAATCCAGGAAAGATATGTAGACTATGTTGCAGAAGTCGATTGCATAGGTGACCCTAAAAATATTATGTCTGGTACAACAAAAATAACAGAAGAAAAAGATAAATTGCAGATAGCATATGATTGCGTTGAGCTAATGGATGCAGCAGGTTTAATTAAAGATGGTATGATTTTTCAGTCAGGTGCAGGTGGTATATCTCTTGCGGCAATGAAATTTTTAGGTGAACGCCTTGAAGAAAAAAACGTTGTTGCTTCCTGTGCCACAGGTGGTTTAACAAAATTAATATTAGATATATATGAAGCAGGTAGAGTAAAAAATATCTACTACTCCCAAGTTTTTGATGATTACTCTGTAAAATTTATACAAAAAGATCTTGGATTGCCCGCGGATATTGGCCATTATGCAGATCCAACTTCAAAAGGTCGGACAATCGATGGGTTAGATACAGTTGTTCTTGGAGGAACTGAGGTTGATATCGACTTCAATATTAATGTTAATACCCATAGTGATGGAAGATTACTACATGGTATAGGAGGGCACCAAGATACAGCAGCAGCTGCAAAACTTACTATAATTACTTGCCCAGTTTTTAGAAAATCAAATCCAATTATTAGAGATAGAGTTACAACCATCTCAACACCAGGGGACGTGATAGATGCAATAGTTACCAATCAAGGAATAGCTATAAACCCAAAAAGAAAAGAATTAATCGAAAAAGTAAAAGGTAAAATTAATCTTATTACAATAGATGAATTAAAGAATATAGCATATAAAGCAACAGGTGGACCACAAGTGTTAAAATTCACAGACGAGATTGTAGGAATTACCAAATGGTTTGATGGAACACTATTAGATATTATAAAAAAAGTTAAGGAGTAAAAAATTATGAAATGGTATACCAAAATAACAAAGGTTGAGCCAAATCATTTAGTAACAAGAGGATACAGACAAGAAGATCTAATAGGCAATATACCATATCCTAGTGTTGTTTATCTTCTTTTAAAAGGGGAATTACCAACCAAAGAACATGGTAGGATGATGGATGCAATTTTAACATCATGTATAGATCATGGTGTAACTCCGCCTTCATCTATGGCATCAAGAATAGTTGCTTCAGGAGATGTATCTTTACCAACTGCAGTTGCTGCAGGTATATTATCAATTGGTGATGCGCATGGAGGAGCAATAGAGAAAGGTGCAAAATTTCTGCAAGAAGGAATCAACCGTATGAAAGAAGAAAAAAAATCGGTTGGTGAAATTGCAAAAATACTTGTAAAAGAAAGTATTGAAAAAAAGAAGAGAATACTTGGTTTTGGTCATCGTGTTCATACATCTGATCCGAGAACAAAAAGACTTTTTTTGCTAGCAAATGAATTAAAAATTTCAAAAGATCATATAGCTTTATCAAAAGCAATAGAAAAAGAGCTTGAAATTCAAGTAGGAAAAAAACTTCCTATTAATGTTGATGGTGCAATAGCTGCAATATCCTCCGATATGAATTTTGACTGGCGTCTTGGAAAAGCATTTTTTTTACTTGGGCGGGTTGCTGGTCTAACTGCTCAAGTTTATGAAGAGCAAACAGAGCAGAAACCAATGCGTGAGATTTTTTCTTGTGAATATGAGTATAGTGGTCCTAATGAAAGAGATCTTCCATAATTTTTGGAGGCATTTTAATGGGTAAAACAATGATTCAAAAAATTTTTAAAAATCATTCTAATCAAGAAGTAAAGGTTGGAGAAAATATTGATATTAAAATTGATGTTCGGGTTGCACGTGATTTCGGTGGTGCTAATGTTGTAAAAAATCTTGAGGAGAATAATTTATCTGTAGATGATCCAAAAAAAACTTTTTTTACATTCGACTGTAATCCTGGTGGTTGTGACCAGAAATATGCAGTTAATCAACATATATGTCGTCTTTTTGCCCGTAAAAATGGAATAAAAGTTTTTGATATTGAAAAAGGTATAGGTACACATATTGTTATTGATGAGGGTATAGCTAAATCCGGTGAAACTATCGTATCAACCGATTCACATGCAAATATTTTGGGTGCAATTGGTGCCTTTGGTCAGGGAATGGGTGATCAAGATATTGCTCATGTTTGGGCTTATGGTAAGATCTGGTTCAAGGTTCCACCTTCTGTCAAAATTATTTTGAAAGGTAAACCTTCTCATAATGCATCTCCAAAAGACGTTGTTCTTAGAATGATGCAACAATTTGGAGCAAATGGATTACTAGGTTATTCTGCTGAGTTGTATGGTGATTATATTGATTCGTTATCACTTGATGGAAAAATTACAATATCTTCGATGGCAACCGAGATGGGGGCAATAATTATCTTTGTTCCAACAAAAGTTTTTGCTGATAATGACGCAGAATATAAAGAAACATTTGAAATAAATATTACCAACCTTAAACCGATGATTTCTAAACCAGGACATCCAGAGGATGTAGTAAGTGTGGAAAGCGTTACCGGTAGAAAGATAGATTCAGGTTTTATCGGCTCATGTACAAATGGGCGTATGGAAGATATGGTTGCCACTGCAAAGGTTTTAAAAGGTAAAAAAGTGGCACCCGGTCGTATACTAAAAATTGTTCCTGCTACTGATGAAATATGGAAAAAATGCCTTGATAAAGGTTTGATAAAGATTTTCAAAGACGCAGGTGCGCTCGTCGGTTCAGCTGGTTGTGCTGGTTGCGCAGATGGTCAGATTGGTCAAACAGGATCAGGTGAAGTCACTGTTTCTTCAGGGAATCGAAACTTCGCAGGTAAACAAGGAAAAGGCGATATATATCTAGCATCTCCAGAAACTGTTGCATCATCGCTAGTTGCAGGATACATCACAACGGCTGATAATATTCCAAAAA
>Ga0256868_10001723_pt1 | contig 11680 bp, 9 predicted proteins | sample RVTome_13_FD_187341 | JGI IMG/M metagenome (GOLD analysis project Ga0256868, IMG submission 187341) | Soil microbial communities from uranium-contaminated site in the Upper Colorado River Basin, Wyoming, United States - RVT92D227 HiSeq ... | reverse complement strand
GCAATAGAACAACGACAGGATTATCGCTCCTTTAAAACAGAGGGTGAGGAGATAGGTGTTGTTAATGGACTTGCCGTGCATTCTGCAGATCCTTCAATGAGTGAGTTTTCTGGATTAGTTCTACCTATTGTTGCAGAGGTTACTCCAGCTGGCTCTGAAGCTGAAGGAAAGGTTATTGCCACAGGAAAACTTGGTGAAATAGCTAAAGAATCTGTACTTAATGTATCAGCGATTATTAAAAAGTATATGGGAAGAGACATAACAGCACATGATATTCATATTCAATTTATTGGAACTTATGAAGGTCTTGAAGGTGACTCAGCTAGTATTTCAGTTATTACAGCTGTTATCTCAGCTATGGAAGGAGTCCCAGTTAGACAAGATACCGCCATGACAGGTTCACTCAGTATTAGAGGTACAGTTCTTCCTATTGGTGGTGTTACCGCTAAAGTTGAGGCTGCTGCAAAAGCTGGTATTAAAAGAGTAATTATTCCAAAATCTAACCTTAATGATGTGTTCATAGAAGACGCTTATAAAGATAAAATAAAGGTGATTCCTGTTGAGACATTATCTGAGGTTATAGATAATGCTTTTTTAGGTTCAGGCAAAGAAAGGTTACTTAAAAAACTTAAAGATATGAAACCACTGAAAGTTACAGCAAAAATAGAACTTGAGTCGGAAAAAAAAATTACAGCACCTCAAACCTAAATAACATTTAATTATTCCAATTATTTTTAATTAAGATTTTATATACTCCTTTGTATTCAACATTTGTTAGTCATGAATGCTTTATTTATTGGTCGCTTTCAACCATTTCATAATGGTCATTTAAATGTTATTAAAAATATAGCAAAAGAATATGATAAAATAATTGTTGGAATAGGATCATCTCAGTATAGTCATACATTGGAAAATCCATTTACAGCGGATGAACGTAAATTAATGATTGAAAGATCATTAGAACATGTAGGTATCAAAAACTATCAGATTATTCTAATTCCTGATATACATAACCCCCCCAAATGGGTTGATCATGTACTAACAATTTTTTCAGACTTTAATGTTGTTATAACAAATAATTCTCTTACAAAGAGTCTGTTTTTAGAAAAAGGATACATAGTAAAAGAAACTAAACTATATAAAAAAAATATATTCTCCGGAAAAGAAATACGGAAGAAAATCGTTAAAGGTGAACCATGGAAAAACTTAGTTCCACAAGAAGTTTACAATATTATAAAGCAGATAAATGGGATAGAGAGACTTAAGAGCCTTTCAAAACAGCATATATGATAATATTTTTTATATTAATTTTTTATGTCTTTTTTTAAAAAAATCAATTATTCCTGCGCATATTAAGATTATTGCAGCGGAAGCAGATAAATAAAAACCAATTCCTAATCCCCAGTTGGATTGTACATAAACATTTTCACCATTTGGTAAAGCAACATTTAAAGTAGCTTGTCCAAATAGGCTTCCTAGGCTTATTTCTGTTATTTTTGACATACCAAATGAAAATGCAAGAGCTACAACTATTACAAATATTATACTAACTGAAATTAACACTAAGAAGAATCTTCGTTTTAAAATTATATTTGGTATAAAGCTACAACAAAGCAGAATTATGCCTGATATTATAGTTATAAGTAACACTCCAACAAAATTTGTGAATATTTCAGGTAAGGTCGCAATATCTCGATATGTTCTATCCTGATAAGTTATGCTATCTATCATTGTCTGAGGAATTAAAAACATATCTGTTGTTTTTATAGTGGATGTATCTTTGCTTATCCCAGATAATGACCACCATGGTTGAAATAATGAAATAATAACTAAAGATAAAGCAAACAATTTTAAGAATGTGTTTAAAGAAACTTTTTTAAAGAATAATAAAACTAAAATTTCTATGATAAATATTATTGCAAAACTTGTTATTATAATTGGTAAAATTGGTCTTATATCTGTTACAATGTTTATGTCTCTATCATTAGTTAATTCTAATGTTTTTATACCAATTAGATTATTATCAGAGTATATAAAAAATGTATATTTTCCAGGGGGTACAGAAAAAACTTCATTTGGGGAAGCTGATTTAAATATTGTTTTTTCATTTCTTTTTAAATCTAATTTTAATTTATCATCTTGAATAGGATCTCCTCTTGAATCAAATAGTTTAACACTTAAATCAAAAATTGCTGAAAAATTAATACTAACATGATCCATACCATTTGGGATATTTATATCAATATAATCATAAAATCTACCATATGAGATATATAATTTATAGGGGGCTGGAGGTAAATTATTGAAAATAAAGGTACCTGATTTATTTTCATATGGATCAACATCAGTTGGTGTATCCATACTAGAGCTTGTTAATTGTGGTTTTATTTCAACTCCAGGACTTAAACCCAATTTATCAATTATATCTACTTTCAGATCATATAATTGTAAATTTATTTCTATATTTTTTGTTCTTTTTGGTAAAATTTCATTATAAATTAAAAAGCCTTTGTAATAAGCTTTTATCGTATATTGTTCAAAACTAAAAGGGAAAAAAATTTGTGTATCTGAATCGCTTTTTGTGAAATTAGTTATAACAACTTTATTTCCTTTATAAATATTCAAATTAACATTTTCAATTCTTTTATTGTCTTGATCTTTTGTTGCAATAATAATATTTTTTTGCCAAGAACATATAATATAAATTTCCTTATCTCCTTGTAGTGTGACTGGCTCTATAGCGATTATTTTTTTGTTTTGATTAAAAATTCTTCTATAAATTTTTAATACATATTCCCCCAGTGCAAGTTTTGTGAATTTTATTATTGGTAGTCCAAATAATGGTTTATGTATCAAACCTTTTGAAACTAATTCATTATCACTATATAACTCACATGATATTTCTGATAAGTTACTAAAAATTGGATATGATAGTATCCTGCCACAAAATCTTGGTTTGACTGTTAATGTATAAATATTTTTATCTTCACCGGATGAACCTGGGTCACCAATATTTCTAAATTTAATTAATGCTCTGAAATATTCACTTTCTTTAATTACTCCTTGATAACCTTTTTCTTCTGAAGTATAAACCTCAACATCAAATTCTACTAAAAGACCCTTATCTATTAATAAATCATGAATTCCACCTTTTTCATAAGAATTCCTACCAATAACCACTCCTGCATAATCAATTTCAGTGCCAAGAGCATTTAAATATTCTTTTTCTCCTGCTTTTATTTGAATCCCGTCTTTTTCATTTATTCCTTTTTTAACTATATCTATATTAGATGGAAATAATATTCCAATAGCTTTACCATTTTCTCCTTCATCATAGGATATCCAAGCATCTTTACCTAGATCACAGTCGTCAGTGTATGGTATTATCCATTCGCGTTCTTTAGAATCAGGGTTAGTCTCCATTTTATACTCTTTAATTTGATTATTTTCATTAAATATATGTAAATATGGAAAAATCTCACCAAATTGCAATTTTTTTACTCTGCTACTCTTCGAACAAAAAGATATTAAACCACCATAAACACCATCCATATTTTCCTGTCCTTCTACAACGCAATCCTGAAAAACTTCATGTTTAACATGGGTAAAAATACGTTTATCAGAATCTGGACAATAATAATATCTGTAGATATTTGTTGTTTGAAGTTCTTTTCCTTTTGATTGACTTACTATTTCAAATTCAACCATCAAATTTCCATCTATAATAATTTTTTTTGATAACAGAACTTGATCTGAAGAAATTTGTTCTTTATCGTCGGTTCCAATGTTATATGTAAATCCAAAAGATACTATTGTATCAGAGTTACTAACATCAAATTCTTTGGACTCAGGTTTCATCCTTAAAACTGTTTGTGCTAAACTTCTTTCAAAAACCTGTCCTTTTTGGCCAATTCCGTATACAACAAAACCATCTTCACTAATCTTATAATAATCCCCCTCTGCAGCTATACCTGAAATAGGTTCAAAATAATAATATGCATCTTCAACATCAACATGATCTATATAATTTGTTGGAGATTTTTCATTTTTATCATAATAAATAAAATATCTTTCTTTTCCAAAAGCAAATCCAGGTATTAGAAATACAATACTACAACTTTTAATATAATTTGTATTACTATAGTCTAGGTTGTATATTTGTGATTCAAGTTCATGCCATATTTTTCCATCCCAGCAAACAACTCTTATAGAATATTCTAGCTCGTTTTTAGCCCAACATAAATCATTAAATTCAATATACAAATCTATAGGTTGACACTTTGCTTGATTTATATCAGTTAAAATAGGCAAAAGGATTTCTTGTCTAAAGGACCAATTACTATTCCAAAAAGGAATCGAATTATCTTCAGATGAAACAGAAATAGTTACCACTGGTGATATAAGTATAATTATTACTATGTAAACTAACATTAGTTCATTACTTTGCATCTGTCTCCTAATTGTATTAGCTCTTTATATGATATTTATATATAAATGTAAGTTTGGTTATATATTAATATTTTGTAAGCAATATTTTTATATAATAATACTCTTTATAGCAAAACTTAAAATATCTTGGAGAATGAACTTGAATAAAAAAATTATCAATATTATGATTTGGTTAACAATAATATTTATTGTATTTTCAGGTTGCTTAAATAAATCTGAATCTATTGAAAACTCTGATTTAACAAATAATATACCCCCAATGGCAAAAATTACGGCACCTTACGAAGCTTATTTTGGAGAAAAAATTGAATTTGATGCTTCAAACTCTTATGATGTAGATGGAAAGATTACATCATATACTTGGGATTTTGGTGATGGAGAAAACATCAAAGGAAGTAAGATAACCCATTCATATAAATTTGAAAATAATTTCCTTATTGAATACCCGCTTATTTATCCTGTAACTTTATTCATAAAAGACAATAAAGGAACATTAATTGCAACGACCCATCAAATAAAGATTTATCCAAAGGAATACAGATTTTATCTAAATTTTAATGGGTTAACAGCAGAAAAGCCGTCATTTTCTAAAGATAAGATAAATTCTTTTATTTATAGGTTAGAAAACCCTATTATTATAAATAAATGTACATGGAGTACAACTTTATATCTTGAAAAACCTCTATTTGTTTTAATAAAAAAATTAACATTAACGCTATATAACTCTGATGGAAAAGTAATAACTAATCTAGATGAAAAATTAGGTATTGGAATATTTTGGAAAGAAAAAATAGTTAAGCTGAATAGAGAAATCAAAGAAGAGGTAGAATTTGAATCATTAAAAATAGAGATTCACAGTTTTTTCCTAGCGCCTAAAATAAACATTATTTACGGTGGCGAAAAAGCAAGTAATATATGTTTTGATTTTTCAAATTAGTTATTTTTTGAATAATTTATTTAAAATAATTTAATAATACCATTATCTAGTGAATAATATGAATGCAATAGATGCTATTTTATCAAGGCGCAGTATCCGCAAATATACAAAGAAATCTATTTCAAAAAAACTTATTAAGGATTTATTGAAAGCTGCAATGTCTGCGCCTTCTGCTGGTAATGAGCAACCTTGGCATTTTATTGTAATTAAAGATACCCAAATACTTAGTCAAATCCCAACTTTTCACAATCATGCTGATATGTTAAAAGAAGCAGCTTTAGCTATTTTGATTTGTTGTGATAAAAACTTGGAAAAGCACCAAGGAATGGGGATACTAGATTGCTCTGCAGCTACTGAAAATATATTAATAGCCATTCAGGCTATGGATTTAGGAGCTGTTTGGTTAGGTATATATCCTCGAGAAGAACGCATAGATGGTTTAAGAAAATTATTAAAAATCCCTGAGCACATAATTCCTTTTTCTTTAATTTCCATCGGATATCCTGCAGAAAAAAAACCTAGAGCAAATAGATTCAACGAATCTAGAGTTCACTATGATAGGTGGTAAATTTTTATTCTCCAACAATTTGAACAACGATATTCCTTTTTCTGGGATTTGTATCAAATTCAATAAAAACAATCTGTTGCCATGTTCCATGTAATAGATTTTTTTCTTTTATTGGAATTGTTATACTTGGTCCAATAAGACTTGCTCTTACATGAGAGTGGCCATTATCGTCACCCCATGTTTCATGATGGTCATAGTGTTCTCCTTTTGGTACTATTTTTTGGAGTATTCTAGGAAAATCTTTTTTTAAACCTGGTTCATATTCAATAGTAGTTATACAACCAGTCGATCCTGGTATAAAAATACAAGCAATTCCATTTTTTATTTTTGATTTTTTAACAATTTTTTGAACATCCTGGGTTATATCAATAATATCAATTTCGCCCTTTGTATTGATTTTAATTTCATCAAAATATACACTCATAAAATAATCCTCCTTTATCTAAAATTTTATTTTTTTCCCAGCAGCATCTCTTTTAAAAACACCAAAATCCTTAATATTTATTAACATTTTTTTATCAAAAACAGGACCTTCAAGGCAAACTCTTAATCCATTACCTACACAACATTGCCCGCAGAGTCCAATACCACATTTCATATATCTTTCTAAAGATGCTTGAAAAGAAATATCTGAACAAATTTCAAATAATTTTTTCATCATCAACTCAGGTCCACATGTAAGAACAGAATCAAATTTGTTTTTCGAAATTAGATCTTTTGCAAAATCTGTTGCTAAACCTTTGAATCCTTTGGATCCATCATCTGTTGTAACAAACATTTTTATATCAGATTTTTTAAGTCTATTTTCAAAAAATAATTCGTCTTTATTTTTTGCACCCAAAATAATTGTTGCTGAGATTTTTTTATTAACAATTTCTTCAGCAACAGGTGCAATCATTGCTATGCCTGTTCCACCTGCAACTAGCAAAATATTTTTTCCTTCTATTTTAAAACCGTTACCATATGGGCCTCTTATACCAATTTTTTCTCCTTCTTTTAATTCAAATAATGCTTTTGTTGCGTCACCAACTTTTTTAAAAGTAATACCCTTAATGTCTTTTTCTGTGTAAGAAATACTCATTGGTATTTCATCAATACTCGGAATCCATAACATAAAAAATTGCCCAGGAGTCACAAGACCCGGATAATCAAACATAATTGTTTTAACATTATAGGTTTCTTTGGTTGTTTTAATAATTTTTGAAATTTTCGGATAATTCATAAATGTGCTACTCCAATAATTGCAGATAAATCGTTATATCTGTGTTTTTTCATCCATATTTCTATCTCATCGCAAATAGTTTTGAAAATATCAATACCTCTGTAATAAATTCCTGATCCTATTTGAATTGCAGATGCTCCGGCCATAAAATATTCAATTGCATCTTCACCAGTAGTTATTCCACCAACACCTATTACAGGAATATCAACATTTTTTGATATTTCGTATACACATCTAATACCAATTGGTTTTATTGCGTTGCCAGAGTATCCCCCTATTTTGTTTGATAACACAGGCATTTTTAATTCAATATCTATTTTCATTGCCTTTAGTGTGTTAATAGCAACTATAGCATCAGCATTTCCTGTTTCAGCTGATTGAGCTATTTCAACAATATTTGTTAAATTTGGTGAAAGTTTAACAAAAACAGGGATTTCTACAGATTTCTTTACTTTTGAGGTTATTTCTTTTACTAATTTTGGATCTGACCCTATTTCAAGCCCATAACCTTTTGCATGAGGACAACTCATATTTAATTCTAAAGCATCTACTTTGCATTGTTGCATTTTTTCTGAGAGTTTTACAAATTCATATACATTTGAACCAAAAATACTACCTATAATTGAAATATTTGAGTTCTTTAGTTTTTTTAACTCATCTATAAATAAATCTATTCCTGGATTTGGAAGACCCATAGCATTTAAAAGTCCGTGCTCTAATTCTACAAGAGTTGGATTAGCATAACCATCACGGGGTTTCAAACCAATAGATTTTGTTACAATTGCTCCAGCACCAGAATTAAAAACTCGTTGCATACTACCTGCGTCTTCATCCATTATACCTGATGCTAAAATAGTAGGATTTTTAAGTTTTAAAGAAGCGATGTTTGTGGTTAAATTTACCAGATTAACACCTTAACCTTAAAGTAAAATCTATTATAAGTAAGTTGGCTTTTTTATACTTTATAAGAGGAAAATTTCAATTTTTCGGTGATTATTCTTATAAAATAAGGAGGATTATCTATTTTTTCAATTGATTACCTATATATGGAAAAATATTTATCCTAGTACATAAATAATATATATCAGGGTCTAGTCTGGTAGAAAAGAAATGATCTTTAGTTTAACTAATAATCATATTTTTCCTATCCTCCCAAAACTAGACCCTCTCAAATTACTTTTTTTTAATGAAAATAATTGTAAATAAATTAGTGCATGGGAGAAAATTTAGTCCAAAATTATTATCTGGATAATGATTTACATTCTTTTTCTATAACCTGAGTATTTGTTTTTTCTACACCGTTGATTTTGTGAATTTGGCTTGTTAATTTATGAAGCTGACTCAAATTTTTCACATTTACCTTTACAACAACATTATAATCACCTGTAACAACAGAAATATTTTCTACATTGTTTAATTTTTTTTATCTCATCAATTGCTTTTGTATATGTTCCAGGATACATGTTTGTCATTATATAAGCTTGAATTGATTTAAACTGTTGTCTTTTCTCTGCTTTTCTTAAATTTGATTGTATTTTTTTTTGAAGCATCCTTCCCACTAAATCTGGAATTTAACTACTCCTTTATTAAAATTTTATACTGTTGTATATGCAACTATTAATACCTGTAAATTAGGTTTTCATATAAAGAAAATAAAAATATTGTAATGGGCATTTATATCAAAATTTCATGATTCTTAAGATTAAATTATTTTTCAAAACTATAGCAATATCCTCGATGAACACAAATTGTTTATCCGTATTCTGAGCAAGTCCATCGTATTTTTTCTTTTTTTAAAAAATTCATAAATAGTTGTTTATTAAATTAATTAGTAATTTTTTTAATAAAGAATAACTAAGAAATAGTGCTTTAATGTTTATGAAATTATTATGTATTTAATAACAAGATGGTTTGGAACATTTCTTTATGATGAAAATGGTATAAAAGAAAAAATTCTATTTCCAAAAAATATAAAATCTATATCAAGTAAAATGCTTTTAATAAAAAATGGTGAAATATTATCAGAAGAAAAAAAAATTTCCAGGAGCATAAAAGATTTAATTGTAAATGAAAAAAGATTAAATGAACTTGGAAAATATAATCCTAATGATTCATTTTTCAAAAAATTTGAGATCAACTCTGATGAATTTGGTTTTTCTAATGATTTATTACAAAAAGCTACAATGATTGTTACAGAAAAGAAAATGGAAGAAGAATTATCTTCTGAAGACTTGCAAATTATTCATATGATAAATATTTTGGATGATTTCATACAAATTTCAAATTTATTATCTGAGCGTCTTGAAAACTGGTCATTAATTTCTGCTCCAAAAGAAAAAATACTCCCTCTAAAAAATACTATTTCCACTATTAATTTAGAAACTAAATCTTTAGAAAAACAAATTGAAAATGAAATGGAAAAAATTGCTCCCAATATAACTAATCTTGTAGGTTCCTTAATTAGTGCTCGTTTGATATCTCTTTCTGGCGGAATAAAAAATCTTGCTATGTTACCGTCATCAACAATACAAGTACTGGGTGCTGAAAAAGCTCTTTTTAGATTTAAAAAAGAAGGAGGCAAACCCCCTAAACATGGTGTTATTTTTCAACATGCTTATATCAATAAAAGTAATAAGAATGTTAGAGGGAAAATTGCTAGAACATTTGCAGCAAAAATTTCTATTGCAGCTAAAGCAGATGCTTTTACAAAAAGAGATATTTCAGAGGACCTTAAAAAAAATCTAGAATGCAGAATAAAAAAAATTAAAAATGAGTAAATATATTAAACAAACTACAGTTTTGTTATTTTTGTGAGTTGGAGGTTTATTAGGGAGAAAAAGAAGGTAAATGGCTGAATTAAAAACTGTTTTTAGAGATCTTGGAAGAATTCTGATTGCCGTTGGATTTATTACAACTCCAGTTTTAGCTATTCCTTTAATTTTTGGTGAAATCTATGCTTTAATTCCTATTATTATCACTTCAGCATTACTCATTCTCATTGGTTTTATCTTTTTTATTATTTTTAAAAAAGCTAGTGAAACAGATTTTAAATCTGCTATGGTTACAGCTGCTTTATCATGGTTTATTATACCAATAATTAGCACCATTCCTTTTTTAATGATTGGTTTTGATAAAACCAATCCCAATGTTTCTTTGGACTTTCTATCTGCTTTGTTTGAAACTATGTCTGGTTGGACTGGAACAGGACTATCCATGTTTAGTTATCCAAGTCTACTATCTTATACCTTACAGTTTTGGCGCACCTATATTCAATGGGTTGGAGGAGTTGGTGTTATTATTTTAACTCTGGCTATTCTTGCTCGACCTGGTGTTGGTTCATTTGTTTTATATAAATCAGAAGCTAGAGATCAAAGGACGCATCCATCTGTTATAAAAACAGTTAGAACTATTTGGTGGATATTTGTTTTATTCACAATAATTGGAGTTATTGCTTTAATTATTATTGGAATGGTTACATCTAATGGTATGAATCCATGGCAGTCTCTTAATCATGGAATGACTGCACTTGCTACTGGTGGTTTTTCAGTCACAGATGATAGCGCAATAGGTTATGGAACAATAACACAGCTTGTAATGGTAATTTTAATGACACTTGGTGCCATTTCATTTATTGTTCACTATGATTTATTAAGGGGAAAAATAAAAAATTTTTTTTCAGATGTTCAATTACGTGCACTTCTAATTATAGTTATTTTTGGAGTTTTGGCTTTGGCTTATATTAATCTTAATACTTTAAATTATAATGATAACATCCTCCATTCTATTAGAGATTCTGGTTTTCAATTTGTCTCTGCACTAAGCTGTACAGGTTTTAATTCAGTAAACATTGCGGAGTGGACAGAATCTGCAAAATTGATTCTTTCGTTTGCAATGATTATTGGAGGAGCTGCCGGTTCAACATCCGGTGGAATTAAATTATTCCGAGCAATTCTCTTAAGTAAAGGAATAAGTTGGCGAATAAATCGTTCAATTTCTTCACCAAGACGAGTTTTTGTGCATAAATTTGGGGGAAAAGCACTATCAAATCAAGATGCAATGGACTATATAAACGAGGCAGCAATTATTTCCTTTATGTGGATGATATTACTCTTTAGTGGAGTTATAATCATTTCTAATTTTTATCCAAGTGAGCCAATAGGTAATATATTTTTTGAAGTATCATCAGCTCAAGGAAATGTTGGTTTATCCACAGGTATTACTAGTATGGGAATGCATCCAGTTCCCAAAACAATGCTCATTTTTAATATGTGGGTAGGTAGATTAGAGATAATACCAGTAATTATTCTATTTAGATCCATTTTTGTTTTTAGGAAAAATATCCTTTAAAAATTATTTTTCCTTTTTTAACTCTTCGAACTGTTCATCTTGTAGTTTTTTTATGTAGAAATCCAACTGTTGAATTGCAACTAAAAGTTTATAAATTTCTTTATCTCCAGGCGACGGAGGAACCAAATCTTGAGAGCTTGCTTCTTTCTTTTTATGA
>Ga0256868_10001722_pt1 | contig 11680 bp, 12 predicted proteins | sample RVTome_13_FD_187341 | JGI IMG/M metagenome (GOLD analysis project Ga0256868, IMG submission 187341) | Soil microbial communities from uranium-contaminated site in the Upper Colorado River Basin, Wyoming, United States - RVT92D227 HiSeq ... | reverse complement strand
GTGCTGCTCCTGGCCCTCGACGTCGGCGAAGGTCTTCTCGGCGATGGCGAGCAGCTCCTCGAAGCTCCCCTCCGGCAGGATTGACGGCTCGTTCGCGGTCAGCACCGTCTTGAGGAAGCTCTCGAGCCCGTCCATCTCCTTGCGGTGCGCCGCGTCGAGCTGCGCGAGGAACTCGTCGTAGCCCGCGCGGCCGCGCTCGGCGAGGTAGTCGGCGCGCCTGCGGTGGTACTCCGCCTCGGCCGAGCGCTTGATGAACGCGTAGCGGCTCTTGATCAGCGAGAGGTCGGGCGGGTAGAGCTTCTTCGCCTTCACCAGCACCTGCTCGCGCACGCCGACCTTGCCGAAGTCGTGCAGCAGCCCGGCGTAGCGGATCTCCTTGATCTGCTCGCGCGAGAAGTTGACGTGGCGGTACGGGCCGTCGCCCGCGCGGTCCACCACTTCGGCGAGTCCGACGGTCATCGTGGCGACGCGGCCGGAGTGGCCGAAGGTGGTCGGGTCGCGCTGCTCGATCGCGTGCACGGCGGCGTTGACGAACCCCTCGAATAGCCGCTCGATGCTCTCGTACAGCAGGCTGTTCTCGATGGACACCGCCGCCTGGCCCGCCAACGCCGACACGATCTCGACGGTCCGCCGCGAGTACGGGATCACCTGCTCCGCGATGAGCTGCGGCGAGGTGAGCTTGACGCTCGGGTCGCGTTTGCGGTTGATGAGCTGCAGCGCGCCGATCACCTCGTCCCGGTGGTTCTTCATCGGCACCGTGAGCATGGACTTCGACCGGTACTTGTTCCGCTCGTCGACGCTGCGGTTGAACGAGTACTCGACGTCGGGGGGCAGGAAGTACACGTCGTCGATCACCAGCGGCTCGCCGGTCGAGCAGACGTAGCCCGCCTGGCTTGCGTGGTCGAGCGGCATGGTGAACTCGACGAAGCCCACGCCCTGGAGCGTGTCGCTCTGGATGAGCTTGAAGCGCAGCTTGGGGTTCGGCGTGTCGCGCCCCTCGACGAGGTAGAGCGAGCCGCCGTCGGACTGGGTGATATGGCGCGACTGGGTGAGGATCAGGTCCAGCAGCACGTCGTAGTTGCGCTCGGTGCTGAGCGCGACGCCGATCCGCGTCAGCTCCGCGATCTCCTTGGAGCGCGCGGCGATCTCGGCGCGTTGGCGCACCGCCTCGCTGCGCATTGCAGCCTCGCGGTACGCGGCCTTGAGGGCGGTAAGCAGCTGGCGCGGTCCCGCCGGGTGGCGCAGGAAGGCCGAGACCACCTCGCCGCCGGGCAGGTCGGCGGGCAGGTCGGGCTCGCCGGGTGCGCCGAGGGCGACCACGCTCGCGCCGCCGTCGGCCGCGGCGCGGACCCCCGAGGGGCCGAGCAGGCGGCGCAGCGTCTCGTCGAGCAGCAGCACCGTGGCCCTCTCGTCGATCACACCGGGGGAGAGCGCGGTGATGCCTTTGCGGTCGATCTGCTCGGCGTCGAGCGCCGCGGATGCCTCGCCGGGATCCCAGGTGGGGCCGTGCAGCAGGACGAACTTCACGGCCGAGGCTCCGGGCGCGCGGTGTCGCGCGCAGCCGGTGCGGCGCTGACGCGCGTCGTGTCGCCGGGCGCGGGCCGCCGCCGCGTCGTGTCGCGCCCGCCCACCGAGAGGCTGTCGGGGATCCTCACGCCGGTGATGATCCGCATCGGCCGGCGGCCGAGCTGCTCCATCACGTACTGCATCTGCTCCGAGAGCTGTCGCATGTTCACGATGATCGAGCGGATCTCGGGGCGGTTCTCGGCGCCCAGCGACGTCATGAGGCGCGTGGCCGAGTCGGCGGACGCCATGAGGCGCCGGGTCTGCAGCAGCGTCGAGTTGAGCTGGCCGATGACGGTGCCCGCCCGTACGTCGTTGGTGTCGATCAGCGCGCGCACGCGCTCGAGATTGGCGACCAGCTCCTTCAGCGTCCGCTCCGTGCCCGGGCGGATGCCCGTCACGAACTGCCGGGCCGTGCCGGTGGCCGCCGACAGGCTGTCGGCCAGGCGCTTCACGGAGTTCAGCGTGGCGGTCGTCGCCACGAGTGCGTCCTGAATGGTGCCCTTGAGGTCGGTCGCCAGCGCGCCGAACGCCTCCATGGCCGGGGTGCGCCGGCGCATCCCGATCGTGTCGCCCGGCTCGAGGGTCCCGGGGATCGAGTCGCTGGTCGAGAGCTGGAGCGTCGAGCCGCCGAGCAGCGCGGTCTCGACCTCGGCGCCGGTGGCGCGCGGCAGGCGCAGCGGCGTGCCGTCGGGGAAGCGCTCGACCATCTTGGCGCGGACGATGAACTCGAGGCGGCCGAGCCGGTTCGTCGGCCGCGGCGCGATGGCGGTGACGCGCCCGACCTCGAGGCCCTGCATGTAGATCTTCGTGTCCAGCGCGATGTCGCGGGCGTCGTCGGTGCGGATGTACAGGTCGAAGTGGCGGATATTCCAGCCGGCGGTCGCGACAAGGGCCACGACCACGATGGCCACGGTGGCGATGACGAAGATGCCGACGGAGAGGTCGGTGCGCTGGATGTTCACGAGGGCTCGTCCTGCGCTAGGCCGTCCTGGACCCGCACGACGCGCGCGATCAGCCGCCGCACGCTGGTGTGGAGGTCCTGGGCCGTCAGGAACACGGTGCGCGGCGTGCCATCGAGGCGCCGCGCGGCGTGCTCCAGGATTTCGATGGCGGCGCGCCCCGTCAGCCCGTCGAACGGCGCTTCCAGCACCAGCAGCTCCGGGTCGAGCGCGAGCGCGCGCGCCAGCGCCGCACGGCGGCGGTCCTCTTCGTTCGACTGCGCGGGCCGCAGGTGCGCCACGGCGCCCAGGTGCATCGCCTCGACCAGCTGCGCGACCCGCCCCTCGACCTCGCTGAGGCGGTGGTCGGAGGCGTAGCGCAGCGGCAGCGCGATATTGTCCTTCAGCGAGAGGTTCTGCAAGAGGCCGTCCCCGAGCTGGAGATAGCCGAGGCGGCGCCGGAACACCAGCAGGTCGTAGTAGGGCAGGCCGCCGATCGCCGCGCCGAAGACCAGCACGCGCCCCTTGAGCGGCCGCGCCAGGCCCATGGCGTACCGCCCGAGGTCGCCCACGCCGCTGTCCTCGTCGCCGACGGCCGCCACGACGGTGCCGGGCTCGACACTGAGGGTGAACCGGTTCGCGGGATGGTCGGGTTGGTCGCGCAGGTCGAGGGCCTCGAAGACCAGCGGCGCCGCGCCCTCGACCCCGAACGCGTAAGCCTGGACGAGGAAGGAGCTGCGGGGCTCGTTCACGCCGTCACCGCCACGAAGATCGCCGACATGATGAAGATCGCCACGATGGTGCCCACCACGCCGCGCGTGACGGCCTGCGGGATCTCGGTCGGTCCCTTCGTCACCGCGAGGCCGTGGTAGCTGCAGAACAGGGCGACCGCGGCGCCGAAGCAGATCCCCTTGGCCACGGTGATCCAGACGTCCTTGGCCGACAGCGTCGCCAGCACCAGCGAGGCGTACCGGTTGAGGTGGACCCCGGTGGTCGCCGCGCCGACGTACCCCGCGAGCAGCGCCACGGAGTCGAACACCACCATCAGGCACCCCACGGAGACGATCGCCCCGAGCATGCGCGGCAGCACCAGGTAGATGAACGGGTCGATGCCCATCGCCTCGAGCGCCGTGACCTCGCCCATCACCTTGTTGGTGGCCATCTCGGCCGCGATCGCGGTGCCGCTGCGGCTGACCACGATGAGCGCAGTGAGCAGCGGCCCAAGCTCGCGGATCACCGCTACCACCATGATCGTGCCGACCCGCTCGAGCGCACCGAACCGGCCGAGCTGCCGCACCGACTGGGCGATGACCAGGAACGACAGGATGGCCGACAGGAGCGCGACGAGGCCGATCGCCTGGAGCGCGGTGAACCGGATCTGGTTGACCAGCACGCGCAGCATGACGAAGCGGCCAGTGCGCGAGAGCCGGCCGGCCGCGCGCACGGCGCGGAAAGCGAAGCGCGCCAGCCCTCCAAGCACGGAGAGCCGGCGCGCCCAGGGTTGTCCGAGGGCCGCGACGACTGCCGTCACGGCCTCAGCATATCACGAACAGGCGCCCGCCTGCAAGCGGTTGCAGTCGCTCTTCGCCTGGGTGTACTGCGGGAACGCCTGAATCGCCCGGCGGTACTGCTCGACGGCCCGCTGCGTGTCGCCGCGATCGGCGTAGAGGACCGCGCGCGAGTACGCCATCACGGCCTGGGTCGGCGGGGCCGGGTTGGCCTGGCGGTGCTCGTCCATCACCCGCCGCTCGAGCGCCGGGAGGTTCGCGTCGCGCATCAGTTGCAGCGCGAGCTGCGAGACCAGGTCGAAGACGTTGTCGAGCCGGCCGTTCACCCGCTGGGTACGCAGGATCTGCCCGGTCTCGGCGTCGAACAGGCGTGCGTCGATGCGGAAGGCGCCGCGCACGTCGAAGATCGTCCCGGTCACCATGTACCGGGCGCCGATCAGGCGGCCGATCGACACGATGGTGTTCGGATCGACCCGCCCCTCGCGGCCGAGGTTCTGCTCCTGGAGGATCTGCTGGAGCTGGGCGCGCTCGACCACCCGGACCGCGGGGTTCGCCGTCAGCTCCGAGATCGTCATCGCGGCGAGGCCGCGGCGCAGCGCCTGATAGTCGTCCGGGTCCTGCCCGATGGTGGCGCCGATGTCGAAATCGAGCACCGCCATGCCCGGCCGGGAGTCCTGCTGCGCGGCCGGCGCTGGGGGGTTCCGCTGCTGCTGCCCCGTCGCGGGCTGCGCGCCGAGCAGCAGCGCCGCCGCGAGGGCCGTGGTTCCCGTTGCCAACCGCTTCATAACGCGTAACCTCCGCAAGGGTATCGGACTACAGGGTGACCGTCGCGCCTTCCGCGGCCGCGAACACGTCGCGCGGACCACCGAGCTTCGCCGCGACGTCCCGCGCGCGGGCGACGATCGCGTCCATCTCCTCGTCGCCGTGCTCGGGCTCGTGATGAAACAGCGCCAGGCGCTCGACGCTGGCCTCGTGCGCCAGCTCCACCGCCTCCACGTACGTCGAGTGGCCCCAGCCCGCGTGGGTGGCGTACTCCTCGGGCGTGTACATCGCGTCGTGGATCAGCAGGTCCGTCCCGCGGATGAAGTCCACGAAACGCCTGCGCCAGTTCGGCCCGACGTCGTAGTCGCCCGCGGGACCCAGCTCGTCGTCGGTCACGTAGACGATCGAACGGCCATCCTCAGCCGCCAGCCGGTAGCCCAGCGTGTTCGCCGGGTGGCGCACCCGGATCGACGTGATGGTACACCCCGGCGTCACGATCGGCTCGGCCGTGACGTGCCGCACCTCGAGCGTCGCAGCCAGCGCGTCGAGCGGCACGGGGAAGACCGCGGCGTGCATCTGCTGCCGCAAGATCGTCTCCATCGCCACCTCGCCCTGCTGCGGCCCCCACACCCGGACCACGTTCCCCTTCGCGAACAGCGGCGCGAAGTAGGGCAGCCCCTGGATGTGGTCCCAGTGCGCGTGGGACAGCACCAGGTCCGCCCGCACCGCGCCGTTGCTCACCAGCCGCTTGCCGAGGCAGCGGATCCCGGTGCCCGCGTCGAGGATGACCAGGTGCTCGCCGCTGCGCACCTCGACGCACGCCGTGTTGCCGCCGAGGCGGGCCGTCTGCGCGCCGGGCGTCGGGATCGTGCCCCGGGTGCCCCAGAAGGTCACGCTGACGGTCATGCCGGTCCACCCAACGGTAGGTGCACGGGGCGGCTCAGGGCAAGGAATGAGGTCACCGGCACCCCGTGACGGCCCTCACGCCCGCACACCCGCCAGGGCGCGGAGCGCGTCGTGGTCCTTGATCGTGATCTCGCGCCGGCTGACGTCGATCAGCCCCCGCTCGACCAGCTCGCGCATCGCGCGCGAGACGGTTTCCCGCGACGAGCCGATCATCTGTGCGATCGTGTGGTGCGTCAGCTTCCGGGTAATCTTCGGCCCGCCGCTCTCCTCTGCCAGGTCGAGCAGGAGCTGGGCCACCCGGCCGTTGACATCCAGGAGCACCAGGCCCCCGATCTTCTCGTCGGCCCGACGCAACCGCTGGACCAGGACCCGGAGGAGCTCGAGGGCGACTTTGGGGCGCTGCTCGAGCTGGGACTGGAAGTCGTCGCGGCGCAGCACCAGGAGGTGCGAGTCCCGCATCGCGATCACGTGGGCGCTGCGCGGCTCGTCGTCGATCAACGACATCTCACCGAAGAAGTCCCCGTCGCCCAGCACCGAGAGGATGACCTCGCGCCCGTCCTCGCCGATGAGCACCACCTTCACCTGGCCGGTCGAAACGATGTACAGCGCGTCTCCCGGGTCATCCTCGAAGAGAATCACACTGTTCTTGGGATACTCGCGCTCCCGGGTGACCTCGCCGAAACGGGCCAGGTCGGCCTCGGAGAGGTCGGCGAAGAGCGGCACCCTCTTGAGCACGTCGGTCGCGGACATGGATCCGGGCCTGGGATGGGCTAAGTCCTCGAATCCCGAAAGTTTACCGACCGCCACGGGATGTGTCAAATGGCGTCAGCGGGTGCGGCTTGTCGCCAAGTGACGGTGCCGGTTATATTTGCGGCCTGTTCGCCGAACCTCGACCGCAAGGACGTCGTACCGTGAAAGCTGGCATCCATCCCGAGTACCGGACGGTGAACGTGGTGTGCGCGTGCGGGAACAGCTTCGCGACCCGCTCGACCGCCAAGGCGATTCACCTCGAAATCTGCGCCAAGTGCCACCCCTTCTTCACGGGCAAGCAGAAGCTGGTGGACACCGCGGGCCGCGTCGAGCGGTTCCGTGCTAGGTACGGGAGCCCGGCCCAAAGCTGACCTGCGCGGCCGCCTCGCGGCCGCGCTCGAACGCGCCGGGCAGGTGGCCGCCGAGCTGGCGGACCCGGCCACGGCGCGTGATCTATCCAAGCTCCAGTCCCTGGGCCGCGAGCACTCCCGCCTCGCGCCCGTCCTCCGCACCGGCCGGCGCCTGCTGAAGCTCGACGGGGAGCTGGCGGCCGCCCGCGGGCTCCTGGCCGGCGACGATCAGGATCTTGCCGTGCTGGCCAGGCAGGAGATCGCCGCGCTGGAGCCGGTGATCGCGCGCCTCGAGGCCGAGCTGCTGGACCTGCTCACGTCGCGCGACCCCCTCGACGACCGCGAAGCCATCGTGGAGATCCGCGCCGGAACCGGCGGGGACGAGGCGGCGCTGTTTGCCTCCGACCTGTTCCGCATGTACACCCGGTACGCCGAGCGGCGCGGGCACAAGGTCGAGATCATCTCCTTGTCGCCGGGGAACGTGGGCGGGATCAGGGAGTCGATCTTCGCGGTCCGGGGCTCCAACGCGTTCGGCGACCTGCGCAGCGAATCGGGCGTGCACCGCGTGCAGCGCGTCCCCGCCACCGAGTCGGCCGGCCGCATCCACACCTCCGCGGCCACGGTCGCGGTCCTGCCGGAGGCGGAGGAGATCGACGTCAAGATCGAGGAGAAGGACCTCCGGATCGACGTCTTCCGCTCGTCGGGGCCGGGCGGCCAGAGCGTGAACACCACCGACAGCGCGGTGCGCGTGACGCACCTTCCGAGCGGCGTCGTGGTCCAGTGCCAGGACCAGAAGTCGCAGCTCCAGAACAAGGTCAAGGCGCTCGAGGTGCTGCGCTCGCGGCTGCTCGACCGGAGGATTGCCGAGCAGGAGGCGGCTCGGGCGCGGGAGCGGCGTGCGATGGTGGGCACGGGTGACCGGTCGGCCAAGATCCGCACCTACAACTTCCCGCAGAGTCGCGTGACCGATCACCGGATCGGCCTCTCGGTGCATAACCTGCAGGAGGTGCTGGACGGGGAGCTCGAGGCGTTCGTGAAGGCGTTGCGGCAGCAGCGGCAGGAGGAGCGTGAGGAGTGAGAAGCGCCGAGGTGATTGGGTGATGGGGATGGGGCTGCACAACGCGGCTGTCGTGACGGTCGGCGATCTACTCGCCAAGGCCGAGCGGGCGCTCGCGGCGGCGGGGATCCCCGAGCCGCGGCGCGAGGCGGCGGAGCTGTACGCGGCCGTGATCTGCGGGGCGACGAGCGCGGCGTGGCTGGAGCGCGGGTCCGAGCCGCCCGCCGCGGTGCGTGCGCGGTTCGCCGAGGTTGTGGCGCGGCGCGTGGAGGGCTGGCCGCAGGCCTACGCCGCGGGGCGCGCGAACTTCCGCGGCCACTGGCTGCTGGTGGACCGCCGGGTGCTGATCCCGCGGCCCGAGACCGAGGGGCTCGTCGAGCGGGTGATCACGTGGGCCCAGGGGCGGGGAGGCGCGGGGGCGCGGTTGCCCGTGGTGGCTGATGTCGGGACGGGGTCGGGGGCAATCGCGATCGCCCTGGCGCTCGAGGCCCCGGTCGCCGGCGTGATCGCGACCGACGTGTCGGCCGCCGCGCTGGACGTCGCGATCGAGAACGCCACGCTGCTCGGCGCCACCGAGCGGATCAGCTTCCGGCGCGGCCACCTCCTCGAGCCGCTGCTCGGCGACGTGGTGGACGCGGTGGTGAGCAACCCGCCGTACGTGGCCACGGGAGAGTGGGACCAGCTGGACGGCGCGGTGCGCGAGTTCGAGCCGCGGCTCGCGCTGGACGGTGGCCCGGACGGTCTCCGGGAGGTCCGCGCGCTGCTCGTTGCGGCGCGCGCGGCGCTGACGGCGGGAGGACTGCTGGCGCTCGAGGTGGATGCGCGCCGGGCGGAGGAGAGCGCCGCGCTCGCCGCGGCGGCCGGCTTCGCGGGGGTCGAGGTCGGCGAGGACCTATTCGGGCGCCCGCGCTACGTGCTCGGCCGCCAGCCGGGAGCGGGTGATGATCGCTGAGAAGGCCGCGGACCTCGGGCGCGTGATCGGCCAGAGCGAGGAGTTCCAGTCGTTCAAGCGGGCGAGCGAGCGGCTCCGGGACGATCCCGCGTTGCGCGGAGAGATCGAGCGGCTGCGCAACCTGGAGATCACGCTCACCGAGCAGCTGGAGCGCGGGCAGGAGCCGAGCGCCGAGCAGAAGGCCGAGCACGAGTCGATCCTCGGCCGCGTCCAGCAGCACCAGTCCTACCAGGGGCTCGTGGCCGCGCAGTCGAACTACGACAAGCTGATGCAGCGCGTCCAGCAGTGGATCGCGGACGGGATCAGCAAGGGCGCCGAATCGCGGATCATCACCCTCGGCTGATGGCGGCGCGCGGCGCGGTGATCGTCGCCTTCGAGGGCGTGGACGCCGCCGGGAAGGCCACGCAGGCGGCGCGGCTGGCGCGGCTCGCGCGGCGGCAGGGCCTCAGCGCCGCGGTGGTGTCGTTCCCGCGCTACGGCCGCACGCTGTTCTCGCGGGCCGTCGCCGACTGTCTCAACGGCAGGTTCGGCAGCCTGGCCGAGGTCGATCCGCACTTCTCGGCCCTCCTGTTCGCCGGCGATCGCTTCGAGAGCCGCCCGCTGCTCACGCGACTCGCCGAGTCGCGCGATCTGCTGATCCTGAACCGCTACGTGTCCTCGAACCTGGCGTACCAGGCCGCCCGCGTGCCCAAGCGGCGCCGCGCCACGTTCATCCGCTGGCTGGCGCAGGTCGAGTTCGGGGTGTACGCGCTGCCGCGGCCGACGCTCAACGTCTTCCTGGATGTGCCGATCGCCCTGGCGGCGGGGCTGCTCGCGCGCAAGGCGGCACGGTCCTACACCTCGTCCACGGCCGACCTGTTCGAGCGCGATGCAGCGTACCTGCGCGCGTGCCGCGACGTGTACGGCTCGTTAATGGCGTCGCGGCGGGCCGGGCCGTGGGTCCGCATCCCGTGCGCGTCGCAGGACGGGGCGCTGCGGGACGCCGGCTCAATCGGGGCGGACGTGTGGCGGGCCGTGGCGCCACGGCTTGGCCGGCGGGCCCTTCCCTCCGGGGACCGGCCCCGGCATCGTTAGTTGTTCGGAGATCCTTCCCGCCGCGTCGGGGTAGGATCGAGCGCTCGCAAAGGAAGGACGCATGTCTCGTCAGCGCATCGCAGTCACCACCGTCGTCGCCATCGTCGCGTTCCTCTCGGGCGGCTGGTTCATGCAGCAGGGGAGCCGCCGCGACGAGAGCGTCTACCAGCGCGCGCGGTTGTTCGACGACGTCCTGTCGCACGTGGCCGAGTACTACGTGGACTCGCTTAACGAGCGGGACCTCTACCGCATGGCGATCGACGGGATGCTGCGGGAGCTGAACGACCCGTACACCGGCTTCCTCGACGCCCGCGAGATCCGCGCGCTGACCGAGTCGACGACGGGCAACTACGGTGGTCTGGGCATCCAGATCGAGGTGCGTGACGGGGCGATCGTCGTGGTTTCGCCGCTGCCGGAGACGCCGGCGGAGCGGGCTGGGATGATGACGGGCGACCGGATCGTTCTGGTGAACGACTCGAGCACGGCGCGCTGGAACCAGGATCAGGCGGTACGCGCGCTGCGCGGCCCGGAGGGCACGGCGGTCACGCTCAAGGTCGAGCGGCCGGGCGTGTCGGACCTGGTGACGTTCCGGCTGACGCGGGCGCGGATCCACGCGCGCTCGGTGCGGCTGGCCATGCTGCTCGACGACGGCGTGGGTTACGTCGAGCTCCAGGCGTTCAGCGAGGCCACGGCGCGCGAGCTGACGACGGCGATCGACAGCCTCAAGCAGGCGGGGATGCGCTCGCTGGTACTCGACCTGCGCTACAACCCGGGCGGGTTGCTCGACGAGGGGCTCGCGGTCTCGGACCTGTTCCTCGATTCGGGCCAGGAGATCGTCCAGACGCGTGGCCGCGCGCCGGGGGCCACGCGCCGCTACGCGGACCGCCAGCCGCAGCGCTACGCGACCCTGCCGGTGGTGGTGCTGATCAATGGCGCGACGGCGTCGGCGTCGGAGATCGTGGCCGGCGCGCTCCAGGACCACGACCGCGCCGTGGTCGTCGGGACGACGTCGTACGGGAAGGGGCAGGTGCAGTCGGTGTTCCGGCTCTCCAGCGACGCGTCGCTCAAGATGACGACCGCGAACTGGTACACCCCGAGCGGGCGGAGCATCCAGAAGGCGCACCGGCCGGCGGACCAGCCGGACGACCCCGACGCCGCCCAGGCGCGCGACACGACGCCGCGCGCGACGTATCGCACGGACCACGGCCGGACGATTGCCGGCGGCGGTGGGATCGCGCCGGACGTCGTCGTGCGGCCCGACAGCGCGCTGAACACGATGGCCCGGCGGCTCCAGCAGGCGCTCGGCTCCGACGTGGTGAAGTACACCGACGCGCTGGCGGCCTTCGCGCTCGAGGCGCGCGCGCAGCACAGCGTGGCGTCGCCGCTGTTCCCGGTGACGCCCGCCATCCGCGAGCGGCTGGTCGGGCTCCTCGCCCAGCGCGGGGTCGAGCTGGATCACGCGGTGCTCGAGGCGTCACAGCCGTTCATCGACCGGCAGCTCGCTGCGCAGACGGCGCGGTTCGTCTTCGGCCGTGCGGGTGAGGTGCGGCGCCAGTCGCAGGACGACCCCGTGTTGGCCGAGGCGGTGCGGCTGGCGGCGCGGGCGCGCACGCCGGCCGAGCTGCTGACGCTGGCGTCACAGGCGTCCGCCGCGGCCAACCGCCCGTAGGTGCTCGTCGTCGCCGCGCTCGCGGTCGGCGTCGCGGTCGGCCTGATCGCGGGGCTGACCGGCGTGGGCGGAGGGGTGCTGATGGTGCCCTTCCTCTACGTGCTGTATGGGCGGCTCGGCGTGCCGGTCACCGACGCCACGGCGCTCG
>Ga0256868_10001721_pt1 | contig 11699 bp, 9 predicted proteins | sample RVTome_13_FD_187341 | JGI IMG/M metagenome (GOLD analysis project Ga0256868, IMG submission 187341) | Soil microbial communities from uranium-contaminated site in the Upper Colorado River Basin, Wyoming, United States - RVT92D227 HiSeq ... | reverse complement strand
GAAGGTCGCGGCGAAGACGGGAGAACCTCTTTCCTACTTCGAAATGATGACATGGATCGCGTGCGACTGGTTCCGTCGCGGGGAAGTCGCCATGGCCGTCATGGAGACCGGCCTCGGAGGGCGATGGGATGCGACGAACCTGTGCCTCCCCGAGGTGTCCGTCATCACGAACATCGGAAGGGACCATGCGGAATGGCTGGGAAGATCCCTTGCCGGGATCGCCTCCGAGAAGGCGGGGATCCTGCGGGAAAACATCCCCGCGATCCTGGGGAAACTCGCGCCGGCCGCACGGAGGGTCGTGATGGCCGTGGCACGGGAGAAGGGGAGCCGCGTCTGGGAGATCGGCCGCGACTTTCGATGGGAGGTTACGCCGGAGGGGAGCATGACCGTTCACCTTCCCGGAATCTCCCTGCCCCGGATCAGGATCCGGATGCAGGGGGAGTTCCAGCGCCACAACGCCGTGTTGGCCTGCGCGGCATCCTGGGTCGTCGCGGCATCCCGGGGGGGGGCGGGGAAAGGCTTTGCGCGCGCCGTGCGCGGGGCGCTGTCGGGGGCGAGATGGCCCGGCCGGTACACGCCCTTGCCCGGCAGAAAAAACGCCCGTGCATGGGTCGACGGGGCCCACAACCCGGACGCTGCGCGCGTCCTGGCCGCGGAACTGGCGAAGCGAAAGAATTCCCGGGATGCGAACAGGATCGTGGCACTCTGGAGTATGCTCGCCGACAAGGACATCGCCGGGTTCCTGAGGGAGATCGCGCCTGTCGTGGACGGGGTCGTCGCCTACCCCATGGAGACCGAACGGGCGGCTCCGCTGCCCGTCCTGTCCTCCGCACTCGGGAAAGCGGGGATCCGCCACCGGGATGCGAAAGACTTTCCCGACGGGTGGGAAATCGCGCGGCGGTGGGCGGGGAAGGACGGTATGGTCATCGTGTGCGGTTCCCTGATGGCGGCGGCGGATGCCTACCGGTTCCGCGGCGGAGGATTCGCGTGATTTTCGGGAGGGAAAGAAAGGCCGTGTTCCTTGCGTGCGCAATGATCGCGGCCGCTTTCTTCGGAGGGGTGCGGACCTCCGTGGCCGAATTCCCCGGGAACCTTTCCGAAATCGCACCGAAACTTGCCGGAGGGCTCCCCCTGGGATCTCCCGTGACCCTAACCGCGGACACGGTATCCTACGACGAGGAGAACGGAGTCGCACTTGCCGAAGGAAACGTGGAAGTCGGGTTCGGGCCCCGGACGGTACGGGCGGACCGGATCCGCTACGATGCGAGATCGGGAGAGGCGGAGTTCGCCGGTCACGTTCGATACGAACAGGAAGGGGACGAGTTTTCGTTCGACCGGATCGTGCTGAACATCCGGAACGAGCTTGGTGTGCTGTACAACGGAAGGATACGGATCAGCTCGAGCAACTACCAGATCGCGAGCGAGCGGTTCGAGAAAACCGGGAAGCGGTCCTTTTTCATCCGGAAGGGGGAGCTTACGACCTGTCCGTGCGAGCCCGAGCCGGACTGGAAATTCGGAATCGGAAAAACGGAGGTGACGATCGACGGCTATGCCGTTGCCAAGGACGTCACGTTCAACATCCGGGGCGTCCCCGTCCTCTGGGTTCCGTGGGCGGCATTTCCCGTCAAGCTCAAAAGGCAAAGCGGATTGTTGCTTCCCTCCTTTTTGCATAGTTCCTCGCGGGGGTATTCGTTCCAGGTTCCCTATTACTGGGCCATCAACCGGTGGAGCGACGCCACCTTCACCCTGGACGCCATGACGCGGAGGGGGTTCCGGCCGGAGGCGGAGTACCGCTTCGTGCTCAACAACGCCTCGGAAGGGACCGTCAACGCGACCCTGTTCCGCGACCATGTCACGGCCGATACCCGATACCGGTTCTTCGGGGAAAACCGGTTCCGGTACTCGGAGCACTGGTCGATGAACGCCCGTTGGGACATCCCCTCGGACGATTCCTACTACGTCGACCTGGTGGACGATGACATCCTGCGGACGTCCCGGCACGTCCCGTCGCGCGGATTCACCGCCTGGAAGGGATCGAACGATTCGCAGTCCCTTTCCGTGGACTGGGTGGAAGATCTCCAGGGGACTCCCGATGACAACACCGTGCAAAGGCTTCCCGAATACACGGCCACGATTCTCCCCCGTTCCCTGGGAAACACGGGGATCACCGCCGGTGGGGAAGCGCAGGCCACCTATTTCTACCGCCGGGGCGGAGACCGGGAGGCCAGGGGGAGGGGATCGGCGACTCTTTCCCGGGTCTTCACGCTTTCCCCGTCGGTCTTCTTCACGCCCTTTGGTTCGCTGGATTTCCTCGGTTCGGTTCCCACGTCGGACCGGACGGACACGCGCAGCGGGGGACGGGGCGTTCCCAACGCGGGAGCCTCCCTGGAACTGGACTTCCAGAAGGAATTCCGGGGAGGGCGGGAAAGCCGCATCGTCCATTTGGTCAGTCCGGTGGCGAGCTTCCGTTTCGTGCCCGAGGTCAGCCAGAGCGACATTTCCTTAACGGACATGTGGTCCCGGGTCGGTCGGCAGCGGCAGTTCCTCTTCTCGCTGTACCAGCGTCTGCTTCGCGTCGACGAGGGCGCCCCTTCGGAAATCGCGGTCCTCGAACTTTCCTGGGCCCTCGAGACGGGGGACCGCAAGGAGACCGGTTCCCCGTACGTCGATCCCCTTTCCCCGTACGTGCGGGTCCTGCAGGACGAGATCGACCTGGCCGCCGGCCGGACGGAACGGAGGAACTCCCGGTCTTCGGACCTCTTCGCGCGGTTTCACGTCGTCCCCGCTTTGCACTGGAGAATTTCGGGGGAGGCCCTCTTCGATACCGGGAATGGCGGGTTCACCACCGCCTCGATGGGAGGGGAGTGGAGAAAAGACGACCGGAACCGTGCTCTTCTGGAGTACCGAACCACCCGGGAGCTGTCGGAGGATGTTCACGCCCTGCTCAACTTTCGTCTGTTCCGGTTTCTCGGGCTGGAGACGTCGGCGAGCTATTCCTTGCAAAATCAGGAGCTGACCGATGGATCGGCGAAGCTTACGTTTTTCCCGCGCAGCGAATGCTGGAGCGTGGGGTTCGTGGTGAACCGGAAGACCCGGCCCGACGAGACCAGTTTCCGCATTACCTTCGGGCTGACCGGAATCGGGACGGTCGGGATGTAGGGGCGGACTCGGGGGCGGGACGCGAATGGCAAGTCACAGACCGGCCGCACGGAAGAAAAGGATGTTGATCACCGGGGCCAACGGGTTGCTCGGCCGGGACATCGTTCGATCGTTTTCCGGGGAATACGAGATCCTGCGAACCGACCGGGAGGAGTGCGACGTTGCCCGCGCGGAGGAGTGCATGCGCGTGATCGGCGGATTTGCCCCGCACGTGGTCGTTCACTGCGCCGCCTACACGGCCGTGGACCGGGCGGAAGCGGAGGAGGAGGCCGCCTTCGCTCTCAACGCGGGGGGGACCCGGAACGTGGCGCTGGCCTGTCGGGCGCACGGGGCGTTGCTCGTCACGTTCGGGACGGACTACGTGTTCGACGGTACGTCGGACCGACCCTACGAGGAAAGCGACCCTCCGGGACCGCTGTCGGCATACGGCAGGAGCAAACTCGCCGCCGAGGAGGCGTTGCGGGAGGTCGCCCCGGATTCTCTTCTCCTGCGCACCCAGTGGCTGTTCGGGGCCCACGGAGGGAATTTTCTCCTCTCCATCCTCGAGCGGGCAGGGAGAGGGGAGAAACTGGCGGTCGTGTCCGACCAGAAGGGGTCCCCGACCTACACCCGGGATCTTTCCGACGCCGTGAAGCGTCTTCTGGATGCCGGGGCGCGGGGGACATTCCATTTTTCCAACGAGGGGGAAACCACGTTTTTCGATTATGCGTCGTTCCTTCTCGCGCATGCCGGGAAACGGGAGGCACGCCTGTCGCCCCTATCCACGTCGGACCTTTCCCGGGAGACGTACCCCGCGCCGCGACCTCTCTATGCCGTGCTCAGCAAGAAAAAATACCGGGAGGCAACCGGGGTCGCCCCGAGGCGCTGGGAGGATGCCGTACTCGATTTCCTCCGGACCGAACGGCAAAAGGAGGAGGGCTCATGAAAATCCTGTTGACGGGGGGCGCCGGTTTCATCGGATCGAACATCGCGGACGCCTATGCAGAAGCCGGGCACGAGCTATTCGTCATCGACAACCTTTCGTCGGGCAAGAAGGAAAACGTTCCCGCGGCCGCCCGGTTCGTCCTTTGCGACATCGGATCGGACACGGCGGTGGAGGCGATCCGGACCTTCCGCCCCGAAGTCGTCAACCACCACGCGGCCCAGATCAACGTGCGGGCTTCCGTCGCGGATCCGATGGTCGACGCGGAGGTGAATATTCTCGGGACGATCCGGCTTTTGGAGGCATGCCGGGAGAACGGCGTGCGGAAGTTCCTCTTCGCGTCGTCGGGGGGTGCCGGGTACGGCGAGCAGGACGTCTACCCCGCCGACGAGACCCATCCGACGAGGCCCGTGAGTCCCTACGGGGCGGCAAAAATCGCCGTCGAGCTCTACCTGCATTTTTACCGGACCCAGTACGGTCTCGACTACACCGCGCTTCGCTACGCGAACGTGTACGGGCCGAGGCAGGACCCGCACGGGGAGGCGGGCGTCGTCGCGATTTTCTGCGAGAGGTTGCTGCGCGGCCAGACGGCGATCGTGAACGGGGACGGGGAGCAAACCCGGGATTACGTGTACGTGAGAGAAGTCGTCCGGGCGAACCTTGCCGCGCTCCATCGGGGGGGAGGACGTTCCCTCAACATCGGAACCGGGATCGAGACGAGTGTGAACACGATATTCCGATTGATCCGCGACCTCGCAGGGAGCTCCCAGGAGGAGATCCACGGGCCCGCCATGCCGGGGGAGCAGCAGCGGTCCTGCCTGGAAAACCGTCTGGCGTTGGAGGAGCTCGAGTGGTATCCTGAAACCTCATTGGAGGAAGGACTCGCCCGGACGCTTTCTTTCTTCCGAGATAAGATACGAACTTCCGGCACATGGTAGGCATGCGCGCAGAACAGATCCGCAACTTTTCCATCATCGCCCATATCGACCACGGGAAATCCACCCTCGCAGACCGGTTGATGGAGATCACGGGAACGCTCACGGGCCGGGAGAAGGTGGACCAGTTCCTCGACAAGATGGAGATCGAGCGGGAGAGAGGGATCACCATCAAGGCCCAGACCGTCCGAATGAACCACCGCGGGAAGGACGGCAGGGAGTACGTGTTCAACCTGATCGACACTCCGGGGCATGTCGACTTCTCCTACGAGGTGTCCCGCAGTCTCTGCGCCTGCGAGGGAGCAATCCTGGTCGTCGACGCGTCCCAGGGAGTAGAGGCCCAGACGCTCGCGAACGTGTACATGGCGCTCGCCCAGAATCTGGAAATCATTCCGGTTCTGAACAAGATCGATTTGCCCAACGCAGAGCCCGACCGGGTCCGGCAGGAGATCGAGGACGTGATCGGGCTCGACACCAAGGGGATGATCGCGGTCAGCGCCAAGAAGGGGACCGGCGTCGAGGAAATCCTCGAGGCCGTGGTGCGGCTCGTTCCGCCCCCCTCCGGGGACGAGAACGCGCCCACGAAGGCGCTGATCGTCGATTCCTGGTTCGACAACTACCAGGGGGTGGTCATTCTGGCCAGGATATTCGACGGCAGGCTTGCGGTCGGCCAGAAGATCTCCCTGATGTCCACGGGAAGGACCTTCGAAATCCAGAAGGTCGGGGTCTTCTCCCCGCACCCCAAAGAAGTGGAATCCCTGGGCCCCGGCGAGGTCGGGTTCGTCATCGCCAACATCAAGGACCTCAACGAAACGAAAGTCGGGGACACGATCACCGACGCGAAGCGTCCCGCGGCGGTCCCTCTGCCCGGCTTCCAGGTGATCCGGCCGATGGTTTTCGCGGGGCTCTATCCCGTCGTCTCCGACAATTTCGGGCAGCTGCGCACCGCGATCGAAAAACTGCGGCTGAACGACTCCTCGTTCACCGCCGAGCCGGAAACGTCCGTGGCCCTCGGGTTCGGATTCCGATGCGGCTTCCTGGGCCTCCTCCACATGGAAATCGTGCAGGAGCGGCTGGAGCGTGAGTACGGGGTGGAACTCATCACGACCGCCCCGACCGTCGGGTACCGGGCCATCTGCCGGGACGGGAGCGTGACGGAAGTCGACAGCCCGGCACGGCTTCCCGACCCGCTCGCGCTCGACCACATCGAGGAACCGATCATCCTCGCAACCATCCACCTGCCGTCGGAGCACCTGGGCGCGATCATCAAGCTGTGCGAGGAGCGGCGGGGGCTGCAGCGGCAGATGAAATTTCTCTCCTCGAACCGGGTCATCCTCGAGTACGAGCTGCCTCTGAACGAGATCGTCCTCGACTTCTACGACAAGCTGAAAACCGCTTCGCGCGGATACGCCTCCATGGATTACGACCTGCACGAGTTCCGCCGCTCGGACCTCGTGAAGCTGGACATCCTGATCAACGGGGAGAAGGTGGACGCCCTCTCGCTCATCGTCCACCGCGACCAGGCGTATTTCAAGGGTCGGGACGTGGCCGAACGCTTACGAAAACTCATCCCCCGGCAGCTGTTCGAGGTCGTGATCCAGGCCGCCATCGGCTCGAAAGTGATCGCCCGGGAAACGGTGAGGGCGATCAGTAAAAACGTCATTGCGAAATGCTACGGGGGCGACATCACGCGGAAAAGAAAGCTGCTGGAGAAGCAGAAAGAGGGCAAAAAGAGGATGAAGCAGGTCGGTACCGTGGAGATTCCCCAGGAGGCCTTTCTCTCCATCCTGAAGGTCAAGGAATGACCGGGAAGGCGGCAAACCACGCCGGCCGTGCGGGAGAAGAGATGCGCCGAAAAGGGAAGATTCGCGAGTACGTCGAGGCATTTGCCGTTGCGCTGCTGATCGCCCTGCTGGTGCGGACTTTCGTCATCCAGGCGTTCAAGATCCCTTCGGGATCGATGGAGAACACCCTGCTGGTCGGCGATCATATCTTCGTCAACAAATTCCTCTACGGGTATCACATCCCCTACACGAGGGGCAGGGTGCTCTCGTACACGACCCCCCGGCACGGCGACATCATCGTCTTCGTGTTCCCGGAAGATCCCAGCAAGGATTTCATCAAGCGCGTCATCGGCGTCCCGGGCGACACGATGGAGATCCGGGACAAGGCGGTGTACCGGAACGGCAAGCCGCTGCGCGAGGACTACACCCGGTTTGCCGACGGGAACTCGGTCGAGGGGTTCGGGCGGAACCGGGACAACATGCCGCGGGTGGAAATCCCGCCGGGGAAATATTTCGCCATGGGAGACAACCGGGATCGGTCCTACGACTCCCGGTTCTGGGGATTCGTCGACGAGGACGCGATCGTCGGGAAAGCCCTGTTCATCTATTTTTCCATCGATTGGAGCGCCAACGTGGGATGGTACGAGGTCTGGCGCTATCCGGAACTCGTGCGGTGGAACCGCCTCGGGGGAGTATTGCGATAGGGAAGGCCCCCGTATCTGAAGGCCCCCGTATCTGTTGACGACGCGCACCGGGGGAGGTATAATCGTTCCCAACCTTTTAAGCTAATCCGGTGAGGTTAGCAAAGGATGGAAATCATTGGCATCATCGTTCGACACCACCTCCCCATGGGCCCGGGGGGGTTTTTTTTTGCCCGCTTTCAATAGCCCCACAGACAAAAGAGGTCAAGAAAGATGAAGAAGAGCGGAAGGAAGTTGATCATGGACGCCAAGGCCGTGGATCGGGTAATCTCCCGCATCACCCACGAGATTCTCGAGAAAAACAAGGGGGCGGAAGACATCGCGCTCGTCGGGATCTGCTCCGGGGGGGTCCCCCTTTCCCGGATCATCCAGAAAAAAATCCAGTCGATCGAGGGAGTGGAGGTGCCGGCCGGATACGTGGACATCACTCTGTATCGTGACGACCTGTCGCGGGCGGGATATCAGCCCCGGCTGAAAAGGACGGAGATCCCCTTTTCGATCGATGACAAGAAGGTTGTCCTCGTCGACGATGTCCTGTTCACGGGAAGGACGATCCGCGCGGCGATGGACGCGCTGATCGACTTCGGGCGCCCGATGAACATCCAGCTCGCCGTCCTGATCGACCGGGGACATCGCGAACTGCCCATCCGGGCCGACTACGTCGGCCGGAACGTTCCCACCGCGCGAAACGAGACCATCGAAGCCGTCGTCGAGGGAAAACCGGGGGAGTGGAAGGTGATGCTGAAGGAGAGCACCCCCGGGAAGGGAGAATGAATCGTATGGACTGGAGGCGGAAGCACGTACTCGGGCTGGCGGACTTCAGCACGGAGGAGATCGAGTTCGTCGTCGACACCGCCCGGTCGATGGAAGAGGTGCTGACGCGGGACATCAAGAAAGTGCCTGCCCTCCGGGGGAAGACGGTCGTGAACCTGTTCTTCGAGGCGAGCACCCGCACGCGAACCTCCTTCGAGATCGCCGGGAAGCGCCTTTCGGCGGACGTGGTGAACTTCAGTTCCACGTCCTCGAGCGTCGCGAAGGGGGAGACCCTCCTGGACACGGCGAGGAACATCGACGCGATGAAACCGAATATCATCGTCATGCGTCATCCGGCGTCCGGGGCGGCCCACTTTCTGTCGCGTCACGTTTCGTGTTCCGTCATCAACGCCGGGGACGGATCGAACGAACATCCGACGCAGGGGCTTCTGGATCTGTTCTCAATTCTTAAAGTTAAAGGAAAGATAAAAGGCCTTAAGGTTTCAATAATAGGAGATATTCTTCACAGCAGAGTCGTCCGTTCCAACCTCCATTCCCTGGGCAGGATGGGAGCGGATCTTTGGCTCTGCGGCCCTTCCACCCTCCTCCCGAGGGAAATGGCGCGGGGAGGGGCCAACGTGACGAACGACATCCGGGAGGCGGTCCGGGACGCCGATGTCGTAATGATGCTCAGGATCCAACTCGAGAGGCAAAAAACCGCGTATTTCCCGTCTATTCGGGAGTATTCCCGCACGTACGGTCTGAACAGCGGAATTTTTTCCCTGGCGAAAAAGGACGCCGTGATCATGCACCCGGGGCCGATCAATCGAGGAGTGGAACTGTCCGACGAACTGGCCGACAGCGCGCAGTCGATCATATTGAACCAGGTAGAGACCGGTGTCGCCATCCGCATGGCGCTCCTCTATCTTCTCGCGGGAGGACACAATGCTGCTCATTGAGGGAGGGCGCGTGATCGATCCCGAAACGGGAAAAGACGAGACAGGGAGTATCGTCATCGCGGAAGGAAAAATCATGGATATCCTCCCCGGCGCGGGCTCTCCGGGGAAATTCGACGGGAGGGTGATCGACGCGGGGGGAAAATGGGTGCTTCCGGGTCTGATCGACATGCACGTCCACCTCCGCGATCCCGGGTACGAGTGGAAAGAGGACATCCGCTCGGGAACGGCCGCAGCAGCAGCCGGAGGATTCTCCTCCGTGGTTTGCATGGCGAACACCAGCCCGGTGAACGACCACCCCGAGGTGACCCGCTACATCCGGGAGAAGGCGGCATCGCAAGGGACGGCGAACGTCTTCCCCGTGGCCGCCGTCACCCGGGGGATGGAAGGGAAGGAGATGACCGACTTCGTGGAACTTTTCGAAGCGGGGGCGGTCGCGTTCTCGGACGACGGGAAACCGATCCGGAATCCGCTGCTCCTGAGGCGGGCGCTCGAATACGCCAGGGCGTTCGATTTCCTGATCCTGGAACACGCGGAGGAGTGCGAACTTTCCGAAGGCGGAGCCGCGAACGAAGGGTGGACTGCCTTCCGGCTCGGGATCCCGGGGATCCCCCACGCCGCCGAGGAGATCGCCATCGCCCGGGACATTCTCCTCGCACGGCAAACCGGCGGACGCATCCACATCCAGCACATCAGCACGAAGATGGGGGTCGATCTCCTCCGGATGGCGAAACGGGCGGGGCTTCGGGTCACGGGGGAAACCGCGCCGCACTATTTCACCCTCACCGACGCCGCGATCGAGGGGTACAACACGAACGCGAAGATGAACCCCCCACTTCGGGGGGAAGAGGACCGGATGGCGGTCCTCGAGGGGATCGTGGACGGGACGATCGATGTCATCGCGAGCGATCATGCCCCGCACGACATGTTAACGAAGCGGTGCGAATTCGTCGGGGCGTCCAACGGGATCATCGGGCTCGAGACCGCTCTTCCGCTGTCGATGGCGCTCCTCGCGGGCGGGAAGGTCTCCCCGGCACGCCTCGCCGACCTTTTCAGCGCGGCGCCCGCCCGGATCCTCGGGTTGAAGGGGAAAGGGTCCCTCCGCCGGGGCGCCGACGCCGACGTCACGATCGTGGACCCGGACGCGGAGTGGGAGTTCCGGGAGTCGGACGTCCGGTCCAAATCGCAAAACAGCCCCTTCTTCGGGTGGAAGATGAAGGGGCGGGCGGTCGCCGTCCTCTGCCGCGGGCGGATCACGCATTCCCTCCTCCGGGGGGTTCCCCCCGATGTCTGAGCGGAAAGCGCTCCTCGCACTTGCCGACGGGACCGTGTACCGCGGGACCGCGTTCGGGCACATCGGGGAGAGCGGCGGGGAAGTCGTCTTCAACACGGGGATGACGGGGTACCAGGAGGTGCTCACCGACCCCTCCTACAAGGGACAGATGGTGACGATGACCTATCCCGAGATCGGGAACACCGGGATCAATCCGGAGGACGTCGAATCCTCCCGCCCCTGGGTGGAAGGGTTCATCGTGCGGGAGGTGTGGCGACTTCCCTCGAACTGGCGCCACGTGGAGTCTCTTGACGGGTACCTCCGCCGATACCACATCTGCGGGATCACGGGCGTCGACACCCGGGCCCTGACAAGACGTCTTCGCGACGGCGGGTCGCAGATGGGGGTCATCTCCTCCGTCGACCACGAGGAAAACCGTCTCGTGAAAAAAGCCAGGGATCTCCCCCCGATCGTCGGGCGCGACCTCGTCCGGGAGGTCACGTCGACCCGGGAAACCCGGTGGGAGAGCGGAGACTGGGACATCGCAAAAGGATACCTCCCCGCCTCCGAGTACCGGAACCGGTTCGATCAATTCCCGAGGGTCGTAGCGATCGACTACGGGATCAAGCAGAACATCCTGCGGATGCTCGTGTCCCACGGCATGGAGGTGACGGTGGTCCCCTCGGAGACCACCGCATCCGCGATCCTGGCGAAGCGGCCCGACGGCGTCTTTCTCTCCAACGGCCCCGGCGATCCCGAAGGCGTCCCGTACGCCATCCGGACCGTAAGCGAACTGCTGGGGAAGGTGCCGGTCTTCGGGATCTGCCTCGGGCATCAGATCATGGGTCTCGCCCTCGGGGGGAAGACGTTCAAGCTGAAGTTCGGGCACCACGGATGCAACCAGCCGGTGATGGATCTTTTCACCGGCAAGGTAGAGATCACGAGCCAGAATCACAATTTCTCGGTGGACGAGACGTCCCTGGGGGACCGGGCCCGGGTCACTCACGTCAACCTCAACGACAGGACGGTGGAGGGTTTGAGCGTCCCCTCGCTGCGCTGCTTCTCGGTCCAGTATCACCCGGAAGCCTCCCCGGGCCCCCACGACTCCCGCTACCTGTTCACCCGCTTCTACCGGCTTCTCACCGGAGAAGAGGAACCGTAGTGTACCGTCTCGTAAATAGCTTGACGCACCGAGAGCGTCGATGCGCCGCGCCAG
>Ga0256868_10001718_pt1 | contig 11716 bp, 10 predicted proteins | sample RVTome_13_FD_187341 | JGI IMG/M metagenome (GOLD analysis project Ga0256868, IMG submission 187341) | Soil microbial communities from uranium-contaminated site in the Upper Colorado River Basin, Wyoming, United States - RVT92D227 HiSeq ... | reverse complement strand
TTTAGACATAAATATTCTTTTTCTGCAATTATCTGCGTCCCATTAATTTAACTGTATAGGAATTTCCTTTTTGGACACGGATGTACACAGATTATCAGGATAAATTAAAAAGAAAATAATTATCCGCTGTTATCTGCGCAAATCTGCGTCCTATTAAATTTAGATCTCGAAAGGACCTTTCCGAAAACCTTTGCCCCGCGAACTTCCGTTATTTCTATATCCAATTCCTGGTTGATGAATTCATTTCCACCCGGGATGAGAACGGGGATGTAATTGCGGGAATAGCCCTTTAACCGTCCGCTTTCCCGGTCCCTCTTGCTTTCGACTAACACTTTCACTTTCTTCCCTTTAAAAGCGCTGCAAAAAAGCCTCCGTTTCTTTGCCCCCAATTCCCTCAATGCCTGACAGCGAGCTTTTATAACCTGCGAAGGGACTTGGGCGGGAAGGGTCATCGCCGGAGTCCCCTGCCGTCTGGAAAAGGGAAAAACATGAAGGTAGGCGATCGGAAGATCCTCGAGCAGTCTCATCGTATTCTCAAAAGCCTTCTCATCTTCACCAGGAAACCCTGCGATTACATCCACGCCGATGGCCAAGTCTGGGATCATCCCCAGAAGGCGCTTTACCAGATCGGCGAAGAAGGCCGCAAAGTATGTACGGTTCATTCTCTGCAGGATCCCATCATCCCCGCTCTGAAGGGGAATATGCAGGTGGGCGCAAACTTTTTGCGATTGCGCCAGGAAATCGATCAAGGACGGGGCGAATTCCTTGGGCTCGATTGAGCTTAAACGAATCCGTATATCCGGGGTTTCCCCTTCAAGCGCTTGCAGCAGATCCAGCAGGGCCAGGGAGGGATTCAAATCTTCTCCGTAGGCCCCCAGATGGATCCCCGTGAGGACAATTTCTTTAAACCCCTTTCCAGCGAGTTCTTTGGCTTTCGCCAACGCATCCTGCAAGGGAAGGCTGCGGCTTCTCCCCCGGGCATAAGGGACGATGCAATAGGAACAGAAAGCGTTGCAACCATCCTGCACTTTGAGATAAGCCCGGGTGCGTTCAGAAAATAAGGGAAGTCTTCCATCTTCCAAGGATAGCCGTTCTCCTACCGAGGAAGAAAAGATGCATGCTTCTTTGAACTTTTTCTCCGAGGCAATAATTTCAGGAATCTTTTGCCGTTCTCTTATCCCTATGATGAAATCGACTCCGGGAATGGTTCGGAGAGTTTCCGGATCAACCTGAGCATAGCACCCAGTAACGATGACTTGAGCCCTGGGATTCCTGGCAATGGCCCTGCGGATGAGCTGGCGGGATTGGTAATCTGTTTTTTGCGTTACCGTGCAGGTGTGGACGATATAAACATCTGCGAGCTGGTGGAAGGGAATGAGGGTATGGCCCTGAGCCGACAGCTCTGCGGCCAGGGAGGCGGCATCGCTGTGGTTGGTCTTGCAACCTAAAGTTGCCAGGCCAATCTTCAAAAAGCTTTTTCGATCCATCCTCCCCCTAAAACCTCGTCCCCCTGATAAAAGACGGCGGCCTGCCCCGGAGTGACCGCCTTCTGCGGAATTTTCAAGTCCACCATCACCTTGCCATCATCCCCAGGGGAAATAACCGCCAAAGCCCCAGGGTGGCGATACCGAATCTGCACCCAGGCTTCCATTTTCCCTTCCAATTTGGGAAAAGAGATCCAGTTCACTCCTCCGGCGATCAGGCCATTGGCCATGAGCTCTTCCTTCCTCCCGGCCACTACCTGGTTTTTGCAAGTGTCCAGAGCCAGAACGTAATGAGGATGGGGGGCCGCGATGCCCAGACCGCGGCGCTGCCCGACGGTATAAGAATGAAGCCCCCGATGAAAACCTAATACTTTTCCTTGACGGTTGACGATTTCGCCCGGACGGAAAATTTCTTTTCCTTTTCTCTCTTCCATAAAACGCCGGTAATTGTCATCCGGGATGAAACAAATTTCCTGGCTTTCCCTTTTCCGGGCTACCCGCAATCCCAATTTTAAGGCCTGCTGCCGGACTTCGGCCTTTGATTTTTCTCCCAGCGGAAATAACACTCTGGCCATCTGGTACTGCGTCATCGTAAAAAGAAAATAAGACTGATCTTTGTTGCGGTCTTGCCCCCGCCTGAGCACGCACCTCTCTTTCAAGGGGTCCAGTTCAATCCTGGCGTAATGCCCCGTGGCCAAAGCCCTGGCGCCCAACTCCTCCGCCTTCCTGAGCAGTCGCCAAAACTTAATCCGGTCATTGCAGCGAATACAAGGGTTGGGGGTCCGCCCTCTTAGGTATTCTTCGACGAAGTAATCCACCACTTCCTCTTCAAAAGCCTGGCGGAGGTTGACCACGTAATGGGGTATGCCGATTTGATCGGCCACCCGACGGGCATCGCGGATGTCTTCCGGGGAACAACAACGGCCCATATCTTCCTGGTCATCGAGTCTCTGGTCCCAGAGGCGCATGGTCAGGCCGATGACTTCGTACCCGTCATTTTTTAAGAGGGCTGCCACTGTTGAGCTATCCACGCCCCCGCTCATGGCCACGGCCACTCGGCCTTTTTCCTTCGGCACCAAATATTTATCCTTCTCTTTCACCGCAGAGATCGCAGAGCACGCAGAGGCGTGATGTAAGAATGAAACTCTAAATTAAAAGGGAAGAATGTGGTGAAAATTTACTATTTTAACGTCGCAACCTTTTTATGATACAGCGGCGATATATCCCGAAGTCGCTGCACGATCCTGGGCAATACTTCCACCACATAATCTACATCCTCTTCTGTGTTATTCCACCCCAGGCTGAAACGAATTGCGCTCTGGGCGATCTCATGCGGTATTCCCATGGCCAAGAGAACATGGGAAGGCTCCAGAGATCCGGAGGTGCAGGCCGAACCCGAAGAAACGGCTATGCCCTCCAAGTCTAAATTCAGCAGTAAGGATTCCCCTTCGATGTACAAAAAACTCAAGTTCAAGGTGTTGGGTAGCCGTTGGGTGGCATGGCCGTTTAGCTGCACGTGGGGAATCCGCTGGATGAACTCCTGGTGCAATCGGTCCCGCAACGCCGTAAGATGGGTACGACGTTTTTGAAAATCCCGTAGGGCAATTTCACTGGCCTTGCCCAGCCCAATGATGTAAGGAATGTTCTCGGTACCTGCACGGCGGTTCCGCTCCTGGGCGCCTCCGTGGATCAAGGAAGTCATCTTGGTTCCCTTGCGGATATACTGGGCACCAATCCCTTTGGGAGAATAAAGTTTATGCCCTGAAAGGGAAAGAATGTCCACGGGCAATCGCTGCAAATCAATCGGAAGCTTCCCCACTGCTTGCACCGAATCCGTATGGAAGATCACCCCTCTCTCCCGGGCTATCTCTCCAATCTCCTGCACCGGGAAAATTGTCCCGGTCTCGTTGTTGGCAAACATGATCGTGATCAAGACGGTCTCATCCGTGATGGAACGGCGAAGTTCCTCAAGGTCGATCAACCCATCCCCGTCGACGGGAAGATAGGTGACCTTATAGCCTATTTTTTCCAGGAACTGGCAGGTATGCAACACGGCATGATGTTCCACCTGGGTGGTAATAATATGCTGTCCTCTTTCCCGGAGGGCAAAGGCAACGCCCTTAATGGCCATATTATCACTCTCCGTACCGCAGCCCGTAAAGATGACTTCTTCAGGAGAAGCGTTCAAAAGGGCGGCCACTTTCTCCCTGGCTTCGTCTAAATATTTCTTCACCTCCCGCCCGGCCCAGTGGATGCTGGAAGCATTCCCGAACTGGTCCTGGAAAAAAGGCATCATGGCCGCTAATACTTCCGGATGGACGGGGGTAGTGGCGTTATGATCCAGGTAAACGCGCCGCATGTTTTGGCTCCTCGTGAAATTTTTCGCTTCTTCGTCCCAGGGGTTGCTAAGAGGATTCAACGGAATCAGGAATTGCGGAATGGGGAATGAATTGTTCGGAGTAATTAGTTCGGAGTTCGGAGGGTTGATTTTAATCTCCGAACTCTAAACTCCGAACTCATTACTCTGAACTTTTTTTCATTCGGCATTCTGCATTCGAATCATTTCTCCTATTTTATATCAATCGGGATTCCATGGCCCGAGGGGGGCAGGCTTTGATGCAAAGTTCGCAGGCGCTGCACTTCGCCGAGTCGAACAAAACCTCCATGTTCTTGCGGTTAATATATAGAGATCCTGTTGGACAAACTGCAGTACAGGCTCCGCAGTGAGTGCACTTATTGTCGTCCCGGGCGATGTCCCTCTCGATAGGCTCCACGCCTACGCCAGCTTCGGCCAGGTATTCCAGACCCCTTTTAAAATCGGCCTTGGGCCCGCTCAACTCCAGGACCATAAAACTTTCCTGCCGGGGTAGAACGTTGGCCTTGAGGATGTTGAAGCTCAGGTTGAATTCCTTAACCAGCTTGTAGACGATGGGTTTATTCCAGTTCTCCTTGGAAAAATGAAGAACGATCTTCTTAGAAGTCATAGCCCGCCTCCTGCAAAAGAACTTATTTAAAAGTAATATACTTAAGTACTTTTGTCAACAACCACAAAAACGATATCGGAATGCGGAATGCAGATTGCAAAATTCCTCACGCCGAACTTTCTATTCCGCAATCCGAATTCCGCATTCCGCACTTAACATGCCTTGTTTTGATCCCTTCTTTGTGTTATAAAAACTCATCCGCTTTAGAAAACAAGATCTCTAAAAAGGAGAAAAAATCAGATGGCCTTGATCGTCCCTTTCCAGGGCATTTTATATAATCAGAAAAAGGTTGGCGATATCCGCCGGGTGATCGCTCCTCCTTACGATGTCATTTCCCCCGAGGCTCAGAATTCCTTCTACCGGCGACATCCTCAGAATGTGATCCGCCTGATCCTGAACAAAGAGACACCCGAAGATAACCCGCAGAACAACCGTTATACCCGCTCCGCAGCTCACTATCGTACCTGGCTGGAGGAGGGAACCCTCGTCCGTTCCCGTGCGCCTCAATTTTATTTTTTACAGGAAGAATTCGACGCTTCGCTCAGCCTTCCCACTGATGGCGGTCTCCCGGCAACCAGGAAGGTTCGCCGGGGGTTCATCGGCCTCATCCGCCTGGAAGAATTCGGGACCGGCGTGGTCCTGCCCCACGAAAAAACCCAGACCAAACCCAAAGCAGATCGTCTGGCATTGATGGAAGCTTGCCAAGCTAACTTCAGCCAGATTTTCTCGCTCTATGCGGACGAAGATGGCACCATGGCCCCCATCTACGAAAAGGTCTTCTCTTCCCCGGAAGGACCAGCCATTGACGTCACGGACGACGACGGAATTCGCCACCGGCTCTGGATGGTCAGCGACCCGCAAATCATCGGCAAAATAACGGAAATCATGAAGCCGAAAAAAATCTACATTGCAGACGGACATCACCGCTATGAAACCGCTCTGGCCTACCGAGAGCGACAGCTTGCCCGCTTTCCCAACGGCACGGGAAAAGAAAGCTATCATTTTACCATGATGTACCTGGCAGCCATGGAGGATGAAGGACTATTGATCCTTCCTACCCACCGGGTCGTTGTGGGCGTAGAAAAATTTCAGGCTTCCAGTTTCATGGAAAAACTTAGCGCCAACTTTTCCGTCGAATCCTTCGCTTTCAATGCCAAGAACGAAGGGATGGTCCGGGATAAATTTCTGCGGGAACTCGCCTCCCGGTCCGATGAGGGAAGGACCCTGGGAATGCTGCTGGGTGAGACCACCCAATATTTTCTTCTTTCCCTGAAAAATGGACGCTTCCTGGATGAAGCGGCCCCGGCATTGTCCCCGACTTTGAAAGACTTGGATGTGAATCTCCTCCATATCCTCGTCTTTCAGAAGTTGTTGCAAATCGGCCCCCAGGAGTTGGCCGCCGGCAAAAATGTGCTCTATTGCAAAGAACCTCAGGAAGCCGTCCAAGCAGTACAATCCGGTAGAGGGCAGATCGCTTTTTTCCTCAACCCCACCAAAGTGTACCAGGTCAGGGATGTGTCCCTGGCCGGGGAGACCATGCCCTCAAAATCCACCTTCTTCTACCCCAAGTTGCTCAGCGGCTTGGTCATCAACCCGCTTAAACCCGATGAAGAAATTGTCTTGGAATGAACAGGAAGAAACCCTTGACACGCTCTTCGAGGGCCGGCTCAAAATCCTTCAGAAAAAAAGTGGATACCGTTTCTCCATCGACGCTCTCCTTCTGGCCCACTTTACAGAGCTTCGCCCCAAAGACCGGGTTCTTGACCTGGGTACAGGCTGCGGCATTATCCCGCTGATTTTAATTTTTCACCATAAAGTGGGAGGGGTGATTGGCGTAGAAATCCAGCCATCCCTTGCCGATCTGGCTAGGCGGAACGCCGCCTTGAATCATTTCTCCTCCCATATTGAGATCTGGGAGAAAGATCTGAAGACCTTAAAAAGGGAGAGCTTGGGGGGTACTTTTGACGTAGTTTTAAGCAACCCGCCCTACCGCCAAGTCGGTTCAGGCCGGATCAATCCTTGGTTGGAGAAGGCCCTGGCCCGCCATGAAATCAAGGCGACCCTGAATGATATACTCCAGGCTGCGCATCATCTCCTACAAGAGAAGGGACGTTTAAACATGATCTACCCGGCCTCCCGGACAGCCGACTTGATTCAGGAAATGCGCAAGTCTCACCTGGAGCCTAAGCGCCTGCAGTTTATACATTCTCACCAAAAAGACGAAGCCCGCCTGATGCTGGTGGAAGCTATCAAAGAAGGACGCGCTCAAATCAAAGTTCTCCCTCCTCGATTCCTCTATGATTCTGCAGGGGGTTACACCTCTGAAGCCCAGGATCTTTTTCGTTGATCGATCGCTCCCCTGAAGAGATAACACTTTTAATTTCTCGGTTGTTTTCCAGTCAAGGATATGGTCAAAAAATCCGATATATTCAATTATTGGTTGGGCTTTAACACCTGCAGGAGGAACCCTGATGAAAAATGAACTTAAGACTAAAAAGCAGCTCACCGAAGAATTGGCGGTATTGCGCCAAAAGGTTGAAGAGCTGGAAAAATCAGAAACCGAGCACAAGCGCATGGAGGAAGCGCTGCACGAACGGGAAGAAAGATATAGAACTCTTCTGGAGAATATGGAAGAAGGCTATTTTGAGACTGACCTCCCCGGGAACTTTACTTTCGTCAATGATTCGTTGTGCCGAATGCTCGGATATCCCAAAGATGAATTAAGGGGTATGAATAATAGACAGTACATGGATAAAAATACTGCAAAAATGGTATATAAGATATTCAAGGATGTATACACCAAGGGGGAGCCTTGCAAAGTATTTGATTGGGAGATCGTTCGCAAGGATGGCGCAAAGAGATTTCATGAAAGTTCCGTTTATTTAATCCGGGATGCTCAAGGAAAGCCAATCGGGTTTCGAGGTATTGTGCGCGACATAACCGAGCGCAAGTGGGTGGAGGAGGCGTTACAAAGGAGTGAGGAGGAGGCCAAGAGGTTAGCCAAAGAAAATGAAATCATGGCGGAGATTGGGCGAATCATCAGCTCGACCCTGAACATCGAAGAGGTGTATGAGCGATTCGCCGAAGAAGTACATCAGTTAATCCAATTTGATCGCATTGGTATCAGCATTATTGATTACGAAAATAAAAGCTTATGCGTCCCTTATTTCGCCGGACTGGAGGTGCCTGGCCTTAAGCCGGGATACATCTTCCCGTTAGCCGGGAGTACCGCGGAAAAGATTATACGGGCTCGATCCAGCCTACTTGTTAGCGAAAAGAATCGGGAGGAGGTAAAGGTTCAGACTCCAACCCTTTCACCTTATTTTAGGGCTGGGTTTAAATCGATCATGATAATTCCTTTGTTCTCGAAAGACCAGGTGATTGGCCTTTTGTATTTTTTTTGCACCAAGCCAGATGCTTATACAGAAACAGATCTGAAACTTGCTGAAGGGGTTGGCACCCAGATCGCCGGCGCCATCGCCAACGCTCAGTTATTCGCAGAACGAAAACGGGCGGAGCAAGAAATCATCAAGGCTAAGGAAACGGCCGAAGCCATGAACCGGCAGTTGGAAGAAGCTGTTGAACGCGCGAACCAACTATCCTATGAAGCAGCACTGGCCAATGCTGCCAAGAGCGAGTTCCTGGCCAATATGAGCCACGAGATCCGCACGCCGATGAATGGGGTGATTGGCATGACCGAACTGCTCCTGGATACCGCTTTGTCGCCGGAACAGCGAGAATACGCCGAAACTGTGCGTCGTTCCGCGGACTCCCTTCTGAAAATCATCAATGATATCCTCGATTTTTCCAAGATCGAAGCCGGAAAGATGGACAGCGAGATTATCAATTTTGATTTACGGACAACGATCGAAGACATAACTGATTTGCTGGCGACGAAGGCTCATCAGAAAGATTTGGAATTCGCCTGCCTGGTCCATCATAATATACCCTCGCGGCTCTGCGGCGATCCTGGCAGGCTGCGCCAGATTCTACTTAATCTTGCAGGTAATTCCATCAAGTTTACCGAAAAAGGGGAGGTGGTGATCCGGGTTACCCTGGAGGAAGAGAAAGACAAACAGGCCACGGTGCGGTTTGCCATAACCGATACCGGCCCGGGCATTCCCAAAGACCGGATGGACCGCCTTTTCCGGTCCTTTTCGCAGGTAGACTCCTCCACAACGCGGAAGTTTGGCGGAACCGGGCTGGGGCTAAGCATTTCTAAAAAACTTGTGGAATTGATGGGGGGACAGATTGGTGTCATCAGTGAGGAGGGCAAAGGTTCCACCTTCTGGTTCACTGTTGTATTTGACAAGCAGGTGGTAGATAAAATTTACACTTTCGTTGTCCCTGCAAATATCCGGGACAAGCGAATCCTGGCTGTGGATGATAACGTAACCAATCGCCTCATCCTGCACGAACAATTGCGTTCTTGGGGGTGCCAGCACGATGAAGCGGCCAATGGAACGGAAGCATTGGCCAAACTCCGTGAGGCTGTAAATGTCCACAACCCTTTTCAGATTGCCATCCTCGATATGGATATGCCGGACATCGACGGGGCGACTCTCGGTCGCAAAATCAAGGAGGACCCAAATCTTTGCCAAACTACCCTGGTCATGTTGACCTCACGAGGAAGACGCGGAGACGCCAAACAGATGCAAGAAATCGGCTTTGCGGCCTATCTCACCAAACCCATCAAGAGCTCACAACTGTACGACTGTTTGGTTATGGTAGTCGGAAGCAAGTTAGCGGCTCCTGATGTCCCCCCCCCGCCCATTATTACGCGTCACTCGCTTAAGGAAGAAACAGGGAGTAAAATTCGCATTCTGCTCGCCGAAGACAACATCATCAATCAAAAGGTAGCTTTGGGAATTCTGGGTAAGATCGGTTACCGGGCCGATGTGGCCGGCAATGGCAAAGAGGTACTGGCGGCGATTGAAAAGACTTCTTATGATCTGATTTTAATGGACGTGCAGATGCCCGAAATGGATGGCTTTGAGGCCACCGCGGCGATTCGTCAAAAGGAAAGGGAGATGGGCCGGCATATTCCGATTATCGCCATGACGGCTCATGCCATGAAAGGCGATCGGGAATTATGCCTTGAGAAGGGCATGGACGATTATGTATCCAAACCGATTCAAGCCAAAGATCTCTCCGCAGCGATCAACCGGCAACTGGGTAATACGGTTCTTCCTCAACCGGAAGTTCCGCCCAGCGATGGATCGGATGGCAAGGCGGTGTTCGACCAAAAGTTTCTTTTAGATCGTCTGGAAGGGGATGAAGAACTTTTTAAGGAAATCGTCAAGACTTTCCTGGATGACGCGCCCCTCCAGGTTGAAAAGCTGAAACAGGCCCTGATGGAAGAAAACCTGAATCATTTAGAAAAGCAGGCCCATTCGCTCAAAGGGGCAGCCATGAATATCGGCGGGAATGCCCTTCAGGCCATAGCCTTTGAGGTGGAACTTTCCGGGAAAAAAGGTGATCTGAAAAGAGCGCAGGGGCTCATTCCAAGACTTGAAAAGGAGTTTGCAAGGTTGCAAAAAGCCCTGAGCAGCCTGTAAGGGAAAAATCCGAAATTTATTATGATCTCATTCGTAAGATATTTAAGGAGGATTTTTCATGAAAATATTGATCGCCGAAGACGACCTCACCTCTCGCCGGATACTCGAAGCCATTCTGGCCAAATGGAATTATGAAGTGATTACCACTGGCGACGGTCTCGAGGCCTGGCAGGCTTTGCAAACAGAAAACGCCCCCCCGATCGCCATCATCGATTGGATGATGCCGGGGATGGATGGAGTGGATTTTTGCCGCAAGCTACGCCAGGCCCAAACCCTCACGCCGACCTATGTTATTCTTCTAACCAGCAAAAGGCAACAGGGGGACGTCGTTGCCGGCCTCGATGCCGGCGCGAATGACTATATCCGCAAGCCCTTTGAACGGGAGGAATTGCGCGCCCGCATTCGAGTAGGCGAACGGGTCATCGAATTGCAGACCGCCCTTGCGGACAGGGTAAAAATGTTGGAGGAAGCCATTGTAAAAATTAAAACCCTCCAGGGACTCCTGCCCATATGTTCCTACTGCAAAAAAATCCGTAACGACCAGGACTACTGGGAGCAAATAGAAACTTACGTGGCCGACCATTCCCAGGCCGAATTCACCCACGGCATTTGCCCGGATTGCCTTGAAAAGCATATCAAGGGACAAATGGAAACGCTGCAAAAAATGAAGGAGGGGAAGAACGGCAAAATTCCTTGACAATCTGCCCTCAGAAGCCTTAAATTTTTACCATATGTGGCGACCATGATTAAAGGGATTTTATTTTGCTGCTCCCCCTCAAAGACGACAACCCCGTTTCTTCTTTCCCCTTTGTAACGATCGGGATTATCCTGGCCAACGGGTTCATTTTTTTTCATCAGCTCACTATGGATTTTGCTGCCAGTCAACGCTTTGTTTTTCAGTGGGGTGCTGTCCCTTTTCAAATCACCCATGGAGAAGTTATTCACGTACTTCCCACGATTCCCCTTCCCCTGACCCTATTTTCCTCCATGTTTCTTCATGGGGGATTTTTACACCTTTTCGGCAACATGCTTTATCTCTGGATTTTCGGGAACAACATTGAAGATACCCTCGGCCATTTCCGCTTCTTGCTCTTTTATCTGGTTTGCGGGCTCTCCGCAGGGGCGGCGCAGGTTCTTTCCGATCCAAGTTCTACGGTCCCTATGATCGGCGCTAGCGGAGCCATCGGTGGCATTTTGGGGGCCTATCTGCTCCTCTTCCCGACCGCCCGGATTATCACCCTGATCTTTATATTCATCTTTATTAAGATTGTCCGCATACCGGCCTTGGTCGTTTTGGGGTTTTGGTTCTTTATCCAGTTGCTCAGCGTAGGAGGAGGAGCTATTTCCAATGTAGCTTTTTTCGCCCACATCGGCGGATTCATTTCTGGATTGGTGCTGGTGAAACTTTTTCAACCGAAACAGTCCAGGAGCAGGAGAAAGTGGGCATAGAATTTTTTGCCGCGGAGGTTTCAAAAAATAAGCGGAAAGCGCTTAGCGTCTCACCCTTTGCGCCTTACGCTTTGCACCTTTTGCCTTACTATATTTATAACTCTGTGGTCTCTGTGCCCTCTGTGGCTAAAAATAATTTAAACAGAATTGGTTATGAACGATAATGTCATTTACGGTATCAACCCGGTTCTCGAAGCCTTGAAGGCAGATCGGCAAATTCTGCATAAGATCATCCTGGCTG
>Ga0256868_10001717_pt1 | contig 11722 bp, 11 predicted proteins | sample RVTome_13_FD_187341 | JGI IMG/M metagenome (GOLD analysis project Ga0256868, IMG submission 187341) | Soil microbial communities from uranium-contaminated site in the Upper Colorado River Basin, Wyoming, United States - RVT92D227 HiSeq ... | reverse complement strand
GCCATGGGTTGGGGCATCATCGACCTAGCCGGCCAATATTTCGTCATCGCCAGCGGTTCGGCTCCCGGGACCATGTCACGGCTGACTTTGATTCCGGAGAAGAATTTGGCCGTGGCTATATTGTGCAACGCCAGCTTGTCGGATGAGCTCGCTCTTTGGAAAATCGAGTGGAAAACGTTTGCCGCCATGGCCCCCAATTTTCCCGAGATACCGGCGATCCCGGAAGACAAGGCGCCGGCATTTGTCCCACCCCGGGAGCTCGTCGGAGAGTGGCAGGGCGCCGTCCAAACCTATCAGGGTCATGTGCCCATGACGTTATCGGTGAAGGGTGGACGAGAAATTACCGTTGAGCTCGATGGCCGAACCGGCGGACCGATTTCGATGACGACCGCCCTTGGCCCCCTGGGCTTCCGGAACGGCTGGCTGAGCGGGCTTTTTTTCGGGTCCATCCCCACGGAGGACGCCAAGCGCTCCCGGCATGTGGTTTTCCTGCGCCTTCAATTGCAGGGAGACACCCTTAGCGGAACAGTCTCTGCGGTGGCCGTCGACCAGTCCTTCGCCCTGCCCTACTGGGCTTCGCTGAAACGGAAGCTGGAGCCGTGAAAAGAGCCTCGGCGCGACCAAAGACCCGGCCTCGGGCTGGGGAATCCGTCAGGGCCTCAGGCCCGGTTTTTTCCGGATGACCATGACCGAACACACGGGTTGCGGCCGACGTGGCCACGCTCCCCTCGGCAACGCGGCCGGCCCCGACCGTCGGACGCGACGTAAAAACAATGGAGATAAATAAAAAAGGAGGAAAAAATGAAAAGAATTCTCTCGCTCTCCATTTTGTGCTTCTTTGTATTAGCCCTGGCAGCCAATCCTGGTCTTAGCCAGACGGCTCAGGAAATTATGAAGAAGATGGTCGAAGCTCAAGGAGGGAAAAAGGTCCTTGAGAGCATCAAGGATATGACTCTTTTCGGCCAGCTGGAGATGGTACAGCAGGGAATGACCGGGGCTTTAACTGTCTATAAGAAAGAGCCAGACAAAAGGCGGGCAGACGTTGAAATTCAGGGTTTTGTCGTCACTCAAGCCTATGATGGACAGACCGCATGGGGGACAAACATGCAGACCTTCGCCACGGAAGTCTTTTCCGGAGAGGAGGCGGCATCATTAAAGAGAGATTCCTTGCCTATGATTTCGATCCTCTCGCCAGAAAAATATGGAATCTCTTTAGTTTATAAGGGCAAGGAAAAAATTGATAACAAGGACTATTTTGTTCTCGAGGAGTCTTATGCGGACGGTTTCAAGGCAACACTCTATGTCGACCCTGAAACCTATCTGCCTCTTAAAACCAAAGCCAAGGCCGCGGCCCCGATGGTCGGTGAAGCTGAAATCGAGCAATTTAGCTCCGATTACAAAAAAGTCGGCGGAATGACAATCGCCCACAGCTTAATCACCTATGCCAACGGGCAAGAATACCAAAAAATTACTATTTCAAAGGTGGGCTTCAACACCGGCCTGGACGATTCCCTGTTCAAGATGAAATAGGTCAATTGTCAAGAGAACCGCTATTCGTGCACCATCCCTGTTGATTGGAGCCTCTTCGTTCCATTCGTCGTGTCTAGCACCGGTGTCGGCATGATCATGGGGTGGCACATCTTGTTACCGACTTAGTGATATATTATCCCGAGATTGGCGGCCGTAACCACGTGACCTTAACTTGTGGGGCGGAAGAGCGGCCCCCGATGAAACAAAAATCCCGCGGGGCGGACACATGAGATGAGAGACAAAACATCCCAAGGAGGTTGTCATGGAAATTATCCTCATACCGGCCGTGATCGTGGGCGTTTGGCTCGTCCTTAACCATATCCGGAAGCGGCAATTTCTCAAGGAGTACATGGAACTCCAACGCAAGGCCCTGGAAAAGGGAGTGGCGCTCCCCGGAAACCTCAAGGAGATCGCGATGTTCAAAACGGATTGGGCCGCTGTGACCCTTCGCCTCGGGATCATTTCCCTGGTCCTGGGGATCATGGGAGTGATCATCGGGATGTTCATCCTACCGCACCAACCCTGGAATCCCCAGGATGCCGACGCCGCCGCCGTTTTCGCCTCTTTCTGGGCCTTCGGGCTTCTCCTCGCGGCTTTCGGCGTCGGCAATCTGATCTGTTGGCTCTTGATCGACAAGCGGCGGGGCGGCAAAATCGACAAAGGCGAATAGGAATTCCGAGAACCACTTCCGCTAGTCAGACGGATTGCCGTTTGACTCCGAATCCTGATATGAAATGAGCGGGGCCGCCTCTGTGAAACCCCGTTGTTTGAGAATGGACATATAGAGCGAGATTCAAAAAAGGTTGACTTTCCATGGAGGTGTCTGAGATGCGCCGATATAAAAATCCGCTAACACGATGGGAGCGTCCGTCCGCTTTTTCCTTGTTGATCCTGGCCGCGATCCTCATCCTTCCCGTCCTTTCATCCGCCCAGACGTATTTTCCGGGCAAGTGGGACGGCTGGGAGTCTCGGAAACCGGAACAGGCGGGAATGGATCCGCAGCTTGTCGAGCGGGCGGTGACCTTCGCGATTGAAAATCAAAACAAAGCCCCCAAGGATCTGGCGGCGGCGATATGGAGTACTTACGGACGGGAGCCCGGCTTTCGGCTTCTCGGCCCGACCAAACACCGCGGCGATACGAGCGGGATGATCGTCCGGCACGGGTATATCGTCGCCGAATGGGGCGATACTCAACGAGCCGACATGACGTTCAGCGTGACCAAGAGCTATCTTTCGACGATGGCGGCTCTGGCGCTCGACAGAGGTCTTATTCGGGATGTGCACGATCCCGTGAAGATGTATGTTCAGGACGGAAAATTCGATTCGGAGCACAACGCCAAGATCACCTGGCACCACCTCCTCCAGCAGACATCCGATTGGGAAGGCACGCTCTTCGATACGCCGGACTGGGCCGATCGACCGATCCCGCCGAACAAACCGGAACTCTGGCAGAGACGTGCCCTCAACGAGCCGGGCACTCATTTCAAATACAACGACGTACGGGTGAATCTTCTGGCCTATTGCCTGCTCCAAGTTTGGCGCCGGCCGCTGCCCCAGGTTCTCCGCGAGTCCATCATGGACCCGATCGGCGCCTCCAATACGTGGCGGTGGCACGGCTATGAAAACTCCTGGGTCCTCGTTGACGGAACCGAGATGCAGTCTGTGAGCGGCGGCGCCCACTTCGGTGGCGGATTGTTCATCAGCACACGCGATCATGCCCGCTTCGGACTTCTTTTTCTTCGCCGCGGCGTTTGGAACGGAGAAAGGCTTTTCTCCGAAAAATGGATCGATAGGCTCCGGGCTCCGGCCGAGGCTTTTTCCGGATATGGATACATGTGGTGGCTGAATACGGGGAAGCGGGCCCTCGAGGATGCTCCGGAGAAAATTTATTATGCTTCCGGTTTCGGAGGCAACTTCATCGTCGTCGACGAACAGAACGATTTGGTCGTAGTCGTCCGCTGGATGCCCCGCCTCAACGACTTCTTGAAGATCGTGGTTGAAGCGGTGAAGGAGCGAGAGGAGGAATCATCATGAAAATCAAGATTTACCTGGTGGTGATGTTTGCCGTCTTGGCGGCCTTTGTCTTTGCCGCTGCCAGTCCCACCGCAGTTGACTTCAGCGGAACCTGGCTGGGAAAAACGACGCTGCCGGACGGCACCGTCGACGAGTTTAACCTCGTCCTGAAGAAAGAAAAGGACTCCTACGCCGGAACGATCGACGATTCCTTGCAGGGGATCGCGCCGGCGACGCCGATCCAGAGCGTCAAGGTCGAAGGCAAACTCATCACCTTCACGTTTCCCTGGCCCGACGGGGCCATGATTTACTGCAAACTGACCCTGGCCGGCGAAAAGATGACCGGCGACTGGACTCACCCCGCGGGAACGATGGGAGCCCTCATTTTCGAGAAAAAGAAATAGAAATCCGCCCCGCAGGCGGAAACGATCGAACTTCTCTTTCTTCGCCGGGGCGTTTGGTCTGGCCTCCCTCCTGGCTATTGTGATCTCCTGTCTCGGGCTCTTCGGCCTGGCCTCGTTCTCTGCGGAGCGAAGGCCTCGCGAGACCGGCTCCCGATACTTCCCTTGCCAGGGCCCTAGGATTCCGACCTGGCAAGGCGAAAGCCGATGCTGTTGGAGCGGAAGCCCGGGACGTAGCGGGACCGGGCGGCCGAACGGCATTCGTCGCCGACGTTGCGCCAGGCCCCGCCTCGTTCAACGCGAAAGGAGCCGTCGGAAGGGCCACGCGGGTCGTTATCGGGATTCGGGCGGCTCTTGTAATAATCGGGATCATACCAATCCGAGCACAACTCCCAGACGTTGCCGTGCATATCGTGCAAACCCCATGCAGTGGGGCGGAAGCTTCCGACAGGCGTAGTTTTTTCCCGGTACACTCTATTCTTCGCCCCGCCGTATGGATAGTTGCCGTCGAAGTTCGCCTGAGATGAATCCAGGCTATCGCCATAACAAAATTCGCTTGTCGTCCCTGCCCGACACGCATACTCCCATTCAGCCTCCGTCGGCAACCGGAATCCGCCCCGCCCCATGGAATTCAGCTTCCGTATGAAGGAATCCACGTCGTCCCAGCTGACCTGCTCCACAGGCAGGCTGTCGCCTTTGAAACTCGAAGGATCATCGTTTGTGACCGCTCGCCATTGAGCCTGTGTCACCTCGAACTGCCCAAGCCAGAACCCCTTGCTGATCTTCACGGTCCGCACGGGATTCGCGTCTTCAATCCGGGTCGAATCCATGTCGAATGAGCCTGGAGAGATCCACAGGAACTTCATCCCGGTAACCGGGTCGGTCCACGTATCGCCGATCGAATGGCTCGCTAGGCCTGACGGCGGAGCCGGCCCGGAACGCGCCGGCGCCGCCTGGGCGGGGTCGGTCGCCCGGACATTTTCGCTTGCGGCAGGACTTCCCTTGGCATTATTCTCGTCAGAAGCGCAGGCGTATTGCTTCAGGCTGGCCTGTGCAGAAAATATCGTTACGGCAACGGCGAGGACACCGATGCCCATTCCGATGGCCGCCCTCTTGCCCATTCTATAGCTCACATGGAAACCGATTTTCCCTTGTCCTTATTTTGAGAATCGCTATCGAGGATGTCAATGGGCGATCGTGCTAGACCGAAACGCCCGCCAAGACTTTGCTCGTATCCGTGAATCCTCCATATCTTCCTTGACCAATCAAGGGGGACGCATAAGGAGGGCGTTCCGGATAGAGGAGTGGTGGGCGATAGAGGACTTGAACACCCTGACTTCTACCGTGTGTAGGGAGCAACGGCCGAAGCGGAGGCGGCGTTAAAAACCCGCCCGGAACGAAGCCCCCACTCAACCTCTTACAAAAATGAATCCGAATCAAAAAAATCGCTTGACTTTATAAATAACATGCGTTATATAATAGATGTTATTTAACAAGGAAAAGCGAACATGACCCCAAAGGAAACGACCTTCACCCGCGACATCGTGCTCCAGGCGGCTCTCGACGTCGTCCGGCGGCGCGGCTGGGATGCCCTGACCGCCCGCAGCGTCGCCGAGCGGCTGGGCGCATCGGTCGCGCCCGTTTACAGCGCCTTTGGCTCGATGGAGACCCTGCTTCGGGAGACCCTGAATGAAATCCGCCGCCTTCTCCAGAAATTCACGTCACAAGCCTACTCCGAGATTCCTTTTCTCAATATCGGTGCCGGGATCGTCTCCTTCGCCCGGGACGAGCCCATGCTCTACCAAGCGCTCTTTCAGACCCGCCACGGTTTTCAGGATATCGTCGAGGGCGTCAACGTCTCGATCCTGTCCTGGATGAAGGCCGACGCCCAGCTCGGCCTTCTGTCCGACGCGTCGCGCGAACGCCTCTACGACAACATCGGTTTTTATACAATGGGCCTGGCCGCGGCCGTGGCCGCCGGACGGGTGGCGGACGTCTCGGCTGACACAATCGTCCGCCTGCTGAAGAACATGGGGAACATCGTGATGTTCGCCGAGGTCTCTGGCATCGCCGACTGCGACAGCCCCGAAAACGAGCGGGAGTGGGTCCGCATCCTGGCGAAAAAGAACATCCCCCATCCCGCCGCGAAGAAACTTCACCGCGCTGGAAAGGGACGGGCGGTCCGGCCGAGGCCAAGCCCGTCCCGAACCGTGGGCTCAACGGATTCCAAGTCCAGACAAAGGAGCGATTCATGATACAAGAAGGGCTGTTGCTCGGGCTGTCCACGGGATCGTTCTGCGCCATCAGTTGCGCGCCCGTGGCCATCCCCTTCATCTTCTCGGAGAAAATCGACGACTGGAAACAAAACGCCGGCCTCGTCGGAATGATGCTGCTGGGACGACTGGTCGCCTACATCGGCGTCGGATTTCTGGTCGGGGCCCTGGGCGGCTATGCCGTCCGTTACCTGGACCCGGAGATCCAGCGCCGGCTTCTCGCCATCTCCAACACCCTCATCGGCGCGCTGATGGTCGCCGCCGGCCTCATGCACAATTTCCCCGGGCTGAAATTCTGCCGCAAGTTCGCATCCGTCTACCGGCCGGGCTGGGGGAGCCTCCTCTACGGCCTGTTCACGGGCCTTAACATCTGCCCGCCGTTTTTCATGGCCGCCTCCCGCGTCTTCGGAACGGGAGACGGTCTGTCCGGCATGATCTACTTCGCCATGTTCTTCATTGGCACATCGGTGTATTTTCTCCCGCTCCTAGGCGTGCATCTCTTCAAGGCCGGGTTGCAGACCGTCCGCATGGTCGCCCGCCTCGCCCTCATCCTGCTTGGCGTCTATTTCTTCCTCTTCCAAGGGATCTTTTACGGCTCCGTGGGGAGGTTCCAATGAGCGAAAAAATCCGTTCGATCCTTTCGCCCCGAAGCGCCGCCGGTTTTTCCCTGCCCGCGACCCTTCTCCTGACCCTGGGCCTCGGGTCCTGGTGTTATATGTTCATCGTCGCCCGCAGCGAGGGCACCTCCCGGATCGCCGCCTGGATCGTCTTCGCCGGCATCATGACCCTGTTTTTCCTGCTCCTGCGCACCGGGCAGGTCTCCAAGTACCGCCGCTATTTCTTCGTCGCCATCGCCCTCCTGTTCTTCCCCGAGTTTATCGCCCAACTTCTCGAGACGCGGGGAACCATGATGCTCGGCGCCGCGGAAATCCTGAAAACGGAAACCCCTTACTGCCACATCGTCACGAGCGTGGTGTTCCTGCCCTGGCTCGTCACCGGCAAGATCATTTTTCCGGCCGGCACGGGCGCGATCGCCTCGATGCTCATCATCTGGGGAGTGGCGACCCTGGTCATCGGCCGCGGCTGGTGCAGCTGGGCTTGCTTCTACGGCGGTTGGGACGACGGCATGTCCCGGCTGGCCCGAAAGCCCCGCCTGAAAATCGGGATCGCCAATAAAAAAATCCGCTACTTCGGCTTCGCCATGCTCGCCTTCGTGGCCCTGGCTTCGCTGGCCACCTTGCTCCCCGTCTACTGCGACTGGCTGTGCCCCTTCAAGGTCGTCACCGAGTTCGGTGCGGTCGATTCGCTGCGTTCTTATGTCTCGTTCCTTATGTTCGTGCTCCTCTTCTTCGGGCTAGTCATCGTCCTGCCCTTCCTGACGAAAAAACGCTTCCAATGTATGTCGTTCTGCCCGATGGGGGCGTTCCAGTCCCTCCTCAACAAGTTCAATCTGTACCGAGTCCGCGTCGACAAGGACAAGTGTATCGGGTGCCGCATTTGCTCCGACGCCTGCCCGACGCTGTCCCTGACCCTTCCCGAGACGGAAGAGGGAAATCGGGTGCCGATCGTAACTTCAACCTGCACGCGTTGCGGCGAATGCATGACCGCCTGTCCGAAGAACGCCATTTCCTACGGCTACGTGTTTTGTCGGGGAAAAAGCCTCTTCGGCGGCTGGCGCGAGAAGCTGAAAGAGAAGAAGGGGGCGGCGGCTGCCGCCCTTAGGGGTATCACGGGCACAATGGACGAGCTTTTATCGGCACGCGCCTTGTTTGTCTACAGCGGATTTTTCATCGGCATGGTTTTCCTGAGCACTTACGGGACCGGGACCGTCAACCGCCTGATCCGGCTGGCGGTCCACGGGTCGTTTCTCTTGAACTAGAGGGGAGAAAGTCCGCCATGAAAAACATCGCCAAGATCGTAATTCCGCTGGCCGCCCTGACCTTCACCGCCGCGCTGCCCCTGGCCTACATGTTCATGGGTCCGCTCATGGGCAGGGTGGAGAAGACTTTAAGGATCGAGGTCGATCCCCGCTATTCGGGCGGAGAGGTGCTGGCCAAATTCCTGGACCCCATGGACGACGACCGCGGAGAGGGAGGTCTTGTCTATCCCGATCTTCCCGCTTTCCAGGGCAAGAAAGTCCTCGATATCGTCAGGTACAAGGTCCGCCGTCCGGTCCTGAATACGGCCGGGGGCGACTCGCCGGACTTCTGGCAGATGGACGTGACCTTTGCCGAAAGCGTAAATCCCCTGAACGCGCCGCTCGGTTTCAGCCTGCCCGTCATCCATATATATATCGACGTCGACGGGACGGAGGGAGGCAGCACGCGGACGGCGCAATCCGATGCGGAGCTCGTTTCCTTCGATCCCACCCATCCCTGGGATTATATGATTCACGTCGACGGGTTCGCCGGCAAAAAGAAAGGATACATCGTTTCCTTCGACCAGGCTTACAGGCGTCCCGTGGAGGTCTTCTTCGTGGCGGACACCAAGACGATTCACGCCCGCGTCGAACTCGACGACCCCGGGATCAAAAGAATCCTGGATGGCCGTTCCACCTATCACTACGTCGTCGTGGGCGCTTTTGATCCGCTCGCCGCCCAAGGATTCATGCCGGTGTTGGAGAACGCCGGGCCGCGGAACGGAGGCGGCGCCCGCTCGACTCTGACCCCCCGCGTCTACGACTGGGTGGCTCCCGAGGGCGCAAACCAGGGACGAATCCTTTCATCATACGACCAGGCCTCCGGCTCGTACGCCACCCTCGTCCCCCTCGAGGTAAAGGAAAGCCCAAAGGGTAGGGATTCGTTCAGGGAGGAAGGCGAAAAGAAAGCGGCAGTGTTATCGACGACATACAAAGAAAAGCTCCGGCGCGAATCAGCGGAAACTCCGCCAACAGATTTCGCGGCCGCCGCGAACCGGCTTGTCGAACAAGGAGTCGCAGGCATGGAGCTTATCGAGGCTTATTACCGGGCCCGGATGTTCGAAAAGGCCGAGGAAGCGAGCCGTCGGATCCTGGAATCCTCGCCCGATCACGCAGGGGCGGCGACCTACCTGGCCATGGCTATCGCGGGCCAATCCGGTCAACAGAAGTCGCCCATAAAATCCATGGAGTTTGTCAACCGGGCTTTCGCCCAGTTCGACAAGGCCTTCTCTTTGTCCAAAACGCCCGATGAGCTGTTGGTCCTTTATCAGGAACGCGGGCGTTATTTCGCGGCTGTTCCCGAATCCATCTTCCGAAAGAGCGCGGCGGCGGCCGACGATTACCTCAAGGCCGCGGCCATCCTCAAACGGCGGGGCGCCTCATCCGATCAGCCCACCCTATTGGCGGACTGCTACATCAATGCGGCGAGAGCCTTCGCCCAATCGGGGAACACCGACGAAGCGGAAATCTATTTCCACAAGGCCGCGGAGTTCGAGGATCTCACGACGGGCCAGATCGTCGCTCTCCTGGAGCGGGGGATCGTCCCGGCCGCGCTGCGGCGCTGAGGAGGCGTCGGAAATCCGATGGACATTCCATCCCCTGACCAAGGTTGGCGTTGCCATGCCGAAGACGCCTCTTAATATAGGAACAGTGAAAACGACATTATGACACTGAATCTTAAGGATATGTGAATTGGCGTCAAGCAAAATCCCGAATAAACTGAAACGGATTAAAGAGAGATTGATTAATAAAAAATAAAACTGACCATTTAAAAGGAATCAAACGATGAAAACAAAAAACACAATTCGCTTGATGCTGGCTTTTGCAACAGCATTCATTGTTTTATTAACGACTTCATTTGGGCAAATAGCAGCCAAAAGCAAAGATCAAACAAACAATGCGGCAAAAACCATTCAAACCAAGATTGATATCGGCGGTTATGCGCTTTACTTTAATATCGCCGGGGAAGGAAGCCCAACCGTTATTTTTGAAGCGGGAGGTGGGAATGCGAGTTTCATATGGGGACGCGTGCAACCTGAAATTTCAAAAATAACCAGAACCTTCTCATATGACAGAGCGGGACTAGGGAGGAGTGATAAAAGGAATTTGCCTAACACTTGCTTAACTCAAGTTCAAGAATTGCATACGCTTTTAAAAAAAGCGGAGGTTAAAGAACCCTATATTTATGTTGCCAACTCGTATGGCGCTTTTCTTGCCGAATTATTTACAAGTATGTATCCAAAAGAGGTGGCGGGTGTTGTTTTTGTTGATGGCACTGATGAAAAGTTCGGTGAATATCTATCGAATAATCTTTCTCCCGAACAATTAGATATTTTTAAAAAAATGGCGGCTTCAAGTCCTGATGGAAATTTTGAAGAAATGTTGATAAGTGCACAACAGGTAAAAGAAGCTCGAAAACAAAACGCGTTGAGAAATAAGCCTGTCATTGTTCTTACGGCAGATATTCAGATATCAGCCAAACAATTCGCGAATACTCCAATGAGCATTGCTATTTCTCAATGGATGAATTGGCAACAGGATTTAGTTGCCTTATCTGATAAAAGCACGCAATCCATTATTAAAGGCAGTGGGCATTTGATTCATTACGATAAACCCGAAGCTGTAATAAATGCGATAAAGAAGATGATCGACTATGATTTAAAGGGCCGTTAATCCCCATCCTATAAAATAACTGAAATATCCCCGGAAAAATTAAGACAGTTTGTTGGAAAATGGCTATTTACCGGGTGCTTTTTCATCATTTCGAGCGGTTCGTCGCCGAATACGAGAGCCGGTTCGAGCGGGAGTATGGCTATTTAAAAGCCTCTATGTCTCGTGTCCTCCTCCTGCTTGACTTCGATCATCGGCAGAGAATACAATTTTTTCGGGCAGGGGAGTATGCTTTTAGGGTTCAGGGGGCAGGTTCAAAATTCTCGACTTTCACTCAAGGGCTGGCACATTGATCGGGAGTCGGTCGAGCTCGTCTAGCAATTTTTTCTTTTCCCTCATGATGCGTTCAATCATTTGTTTTCCACTTTTATTGTCAGGATTCAACTCTATGGATTTATTAAAATATTGAAGGGACAGGTCAAATTCTTTCATGTTGTAGGCGCACTCTCCCAGGCTGTCCCAGGCATTGGATGATTTCGGAAAGAGCAACGTATTGAGCGTAAAAACCCGAAGAGCCCTCTTCAAATCACCATTCGCTATCAAATCGTAGCCCTTCCGATTGACATCTCGCTCAAGGTTCTCGGGATTCAGGGCTGTCCACCAATCAAGATCCTTATATTTTTCCCTCAACTGTCCATAATAGGTTATCGCCGCATCCGCTCCCTCATCCGCGGCATATTCGCCCACGGATCGAAACCCTCCTTTTAAGGCCATTTCCAATGCCGGATCATGTCCATTGAAGTAATCCTGGCTCGAAAAAGGGGCGGGGAAATGCAGCATGAAATATTCGGTGTTATTTCCAGGCCAACGACTCGTAAAATGCAATCTCGCGATCCACAGAGGAAAGCCGCTATGAGGAAGGCGACCCGCGAGACGGTTATTGGAAAACAAGTCTGAGCCGCAGCCATCCGGCTCTC
>Ga0256868_10001716_pt1 | contig 11722 bp, 11 predicted proteins | sample RVTome_13_FD_187341 | JGI IMG/M metagenome (GOLD analysis project Ga0256868, IMG submission 187341) | Soil microbial communities from uranium-contaminated site in the Upper Colorado River Basin, Wyoming, United States - RVT92D227 HiSeq ... | reverse complement strand
GTTGGTGCCGCCAAAACCGAATGAATTGGAGATGGCCACCCGGACCTCCGCCTTCCGGGCCACGTTGGGTACGTAATCCAGGTCGCACTGCGGGTCCGGGGTTTCGTAGTTAATCGTCGGGGGAATAATTCCTTCATTGATGGTCAGGATGGTAAAGATCGCCTCCACGCCGCCGGCTCCTCCTAATAGGTGGCCGGTCATGGACTTGGTGGAACTTACGGCCAGCTTCTTGGCGTGCTCCTTAAAAACCCTCTTGATGGCTATGGTTTCGTAGAGATCGTTGTATTCGGTAGAAGTGCCATGGGCATTGATGTAATCTACTTCCTCGGGAGCAATCCCGGCACTCTTCAGGGTCATGTCCATGCAGCGGGCTGCGCCCTCCCCGTCGGGCGCGGGAGCGGTAATGTGATAGGCATCTCCCGTCAGCCCGTAACCGATGATTTCGGCATAAATCTTCGCCCCCCGGTCCAGAGCCTGGGTCATCTCTTCCAGGATGATGATCCCGCACCCCTCGGCGATGACGAACCCATCGCGGTCCTTATCAAAAGGGCGGGAAGCTTTCTCGGGCTCATGGTTGCGGGTAGATAGGGCTTTCATGGCATTGAAGCCGCTGACGGCCAGGGGTGTAATCGTCGCTTCCACCCCCCCGGCGATCATGGCATCTGCATCCCCGCGCTCAATGACCCTCCAGGCGTCCCCGATATTGTGGTTCCCCGTGGCGCAGGCGGTAACCACGGAAGCATTGGGGCCCTTGGCCCCGAAGCGCATGGAAATCTGTCCCGGTGCTTCATTGACGATCAGCATGGGGATAAAGAAGGGAGAAATCCGGCCGGGCCCCTTTTCCAGAAGGACCTTATGGAAAGACTCGATGGTGGTCAGACCCCCCAGCCCGGCTCCGACTTCCACCCCCACCCGTTCGGCGTTCTGCGGCGTGATTTTGAGCTGGGCATTTTCCAGGGCCATAGCGGCTGAAGCCACGGCATACTGGATAAAAATATCCATCCGCCGGAGTTCTTTTTTATCCATGAAATTCTCCGGCAGGAAATCTTTCACTTCGGCGGCGATCTGGGTATCAAATCCCGTTGGGTCGAACTTGGTGATCCTGGCAACGCCGGATTTTCCTTGGATGAGCGCCTGCCAGGTCTTCTCCACGCCTATGCCCAAAGGAGACACCATTCCCATCCCGGTGATCACCACTCTTCGCCTCAACATAAAACCTCCTGTTTGCAACGGCGAAACGTCATCCCGACCCTGAGCTCACCATCCTCGCGGTCCGCTTGCGGCTCTCTTCCCCCGCAAGGGTGAGCGGCAAATTCCTTCAGACGTGTTCATTGATATAATTGACGACGTCCTGGACGGTCTGGATCTTCTCGGCGTCTTCATCGGAGATTTCCAGGCCGAATTCCTCTTCCATCGCCATGATCAACTCGACTAAATCCAAAGAATCGGCGCCCAGATCATCGATGAAGGAGGCTTCCATGGCCACTTCATCTTCGCTGACCCCCAGCTGTTCCACGATGATCTCGATCACCTTCCGTTCCACTGACTTTTCCACAATCGCACCTCCTTGTTCAATCTTCGGAATAAACCTTAATAAAATTTCAGGATGAACCCTTTTACCCGATTTTATCAACCGGAGTCAAGAGGGGTTGGCAATATATATGAGCCTCTTGAAAAACTATAATACCGGATTGCCGCGCCCGCCTCAGGCGGGCGCGCAATGACGATTTATGCGCGTTTATTCCTGTCGCTCTGCATCCCGGCCGGGGCTACATGTACATCCCGCCGTTCACGTTTAGCACCTGTCCGGTGATGTAATCGGCCGCCGGGCTGGCCAGGAACAGAACCGCTGCGGCGACATCCTCCGGCGACCCCAGCCTTTCCATGGGGATCTGTTTGATCAGGAACTCCCGGTCTTTCTGCGGGATCGCCTGGCTCATGGCCGTATCGATAAATCCCGGGGCGACCGCGTTCACCTGAATGTTCCGGCGGGCATATTCCCGGGCGATGGATTTGGTAAACCCGAGCACGCCGGCCTTGGATGCGGCGTAATTCGCCTGGCCGGCATTACCCATCTCTCCGGTGACCGAAGAAATATTCACGATCTTTCCCCCCTTCTGCTTGAGGAAAGGGCGCAGGGCCGCTTTGGTACAGAGGAAAGCCCCCTTGAGATTGACGGACAGCACCAAATCCCAGTCTTCCTCCTTCATGCGCAAAAGGACCTGGTCCCGGGTGATCCCGGCGTTGTTTACCAGGATGTCCATCCGGCCAAACTTCTCGATGGTCTGCTGCACCATGGCCTCGGCTTCCCTGGCATCGGCCACATTGCCGCCGACGGCCAGTGCTTCCCGGCCGAGCGCTTCGATTTCCCGGCAGGTTTCCCGGGCCTTCTCTAAATTGATGTCGGAGATTACCACTTTGGCCCCTTCGCGGGCCAAGAGCAGGGCAATCGCCCGGCCAATGCCCTGGGCTCCGCCGGTGATCAAAGCCACTTTTCCTTCGAGCTTCATAGTCAAGTTCCCATCATTAAAGCAAACAAGAGTCAGAACAGGACGCAGATTTTCGCAGATGAACGCAGAAAAAAATTTATAAAATCTTACAAATCTGCGCTAATCTGCGTCCGATAAAAATTAAACCAACAAGGACTGGGCTTTTTCCCAGGTCGGGCCATCCTCAACGTTGACCGTCTGCACCTCCCGGTCGATCCGGCGAATTAAGCCGGAGAGCACCTTGCCCGGACCCACTTCCAGAATCAGGTTGGCGCCGAGGCCAATTATTTTGCGTATACACTCTTCCCAGCGAACCGGATGGTCCACCTGCTTGACCAAAAGCTCCCGGATCCTTTCCGGGCCAGGGTAAAAATCCGCTTCGGCATTCGAAAGGACGGGGATGCGCAGGTTCCCCACCTCGACCCTAACCAGTGCCTCCCGCAACCTTTCTGCGGCTGGTTTCATCAAAGCGCAGTGAAAAGGGGCACTCACCGGCAAGGGAACAGCCTTTTTGCCCGCCATTTTGGATACTTTTTCCACGGCCCGATTCACCGCCGTGCTGTGTCCGGCAATGACAATCTGGCCTGGGGAATTGAAGTTGGCGGGAGATAGCACCTCCCCTTCCGCCGACTCCCGGCAGAGAGCTTCCGCCTCGGGCGCGGTCATCCCCATAATCGCGGCCATGGCTCCAACGCCCACGGGGACAGCTTCCTGCATGAATTTTCCCCGAAGGTGCACCAAACGCACGGCATCGGCAAAACGCAGCCCCCCCGAGGCTACCAGAGCTCCGTATTCCCCCAGGCTGTGTCCGGCTGCGGTTAGAGGAACGATTTCTCTTTCTCCTTGGATAACCCGGAGGGCGGCAATGGAGGTTGTCAGGATGGCCGGCTGGGTGTTGGCGGTAAGTTTCAGATCCTCTTCCGGACCCTGGAAACAAAGGGAGGCTATGTCATACCCCAGGACCTCATTGGCCTCTTCATAGACTGCGCGGGCTGAGGGATACCGCTCAAACAGATCTTTCCCCTGGCCCACGTACTGGGAGCCCTGCCCCGGGAAAACAAACCCCACTTTCTTCATTTGCTGGCATACTCCTTGATCAGTGCCTGGCCGATGACATTCCGCTGAATCTGGTTCGTTCCTTCATAGATCTGCAAGATTTTGGCATCCCGCATCATCTTTTCCACCGGGTAATCCCGCATGAATCCATAGCCGCCAAAGATTTGCACCGCGTCCACCGTTACCTTCATGGCTACATCCGTGGGAAAAAGTTTGGAAATGGCCGAGTATTTGGAAATGTCCTTAGGATTCGTGTCCACCCACCGGGCCACGGCGTACACTAAGGCGCGGGCCGCTTCGATCTGGGCGGCCATATCCGCGAGCATGTGCTGGACTGCCTGGAAGGAAATGATCGGCCTGCCGAATTGGTGGCGTTCCTTGGCATACTCCGCTGCCGCTTCAAAGGCCCCCTGGGCCAGTCCAACAGCCTGGGCGCCGATTCCCGGCCGGGTCTTGTCGAGAGTGCGCATGGCCACGATAAATCCCATCCCTTCCCGGCCGATCATGTTTTCCTTGGGGACCCGGCAGTCTTCGAAGACCAGCTCGCGGGTTGCCGAGCAGCGGATCCCCAACTTCTTTTCCTTCTTCCCGAAGTTAAACCCGTCCATTCCTTTTTCGAGGATAAAGGCGCTGGCCCCGCGCGGGCCTTTGGTTTTGTCCGTCAGGGCGATCACGGAATAGATTTCCGCTTCCCCGCCGTTGGTGATCCACTGCTTCGTCCCGTTGAGGAGGTAAGAGTTTCCATCGCGTTTGGCCGTTGTCCGGATCCCCCCGGCGTCGCTTCCAGCACCGGCCTCGGTGAGTCCGAAAGCGGCCAGCTTCTTTCCGGAAGCCACATCCGGGAGGTATCTCTTCTTCTGTTCCTCGCTGCCAAAGAGAAGGAAGGGGTATGAACCCAGGCCCGAGGCCGCAAAGGACACGGAAACCCCGATACAGGCGCGCGAGATTTCTTCGATGGCCAGACAATTTTCAAAGCCTCCGTACCCCAGACCTCCGTATTCTTCCGGGATGTAAACTCCAAAAAGGCCGACATCGGCCAGATATTTTAAAGGCCCCCAGGGAAATTCTTCCTTTTCATCCAGCTCCGCCCGCACGGGAATCACCCGCTCCTTGGCGATCTTCCTGGCCAGATCCCGGATGGCTATCTGATCTTCATTCAAGAAATAATCCATGTTCTCCCAATCTCCATTTTAGTGTTTAGTGTCAGTGTCAGTAAAAAAACCATACAATGGAACTGTCCTCACACTGACACTGTCACTGACACTATTTTCCTACCAGCGAATAATCGCCGATCCCCACGTGACCCCTGTGCCGAAAGAGCAAAGAAGAATCAGGTTCCCCGTTTTCAGCTTCCCGGCCCGCTGCATTTCATCCAGAGCAATGGGGATGGTGGCGGAGGAGGTATTCCCGTACTTTTCAATATTCAAAAAAATCTTTTCCAGGGGAAAGTTGATCATCTTGGCCGCTGCTTCGATGATCCGCGTGTTGGCTTGATGGGGAATCATGATGTCGATGTCCTCGCTGGTGAGGCCGTTGAATTTCATCGCCTCCTGCGAGACCTCGGCCAAGGCGCGCACGGCCACTTTAAAGAGCTGATTCCCGGCCATTTTGATACAGTGCAGGCCTTTATCAACGGTCTCGTGGGTCGACGGGTTCGCCGAACCCCCCCCGGGCATGTAGAGGAGCTCCCAGAGCGACCCGTCCGAATGCAGGTGGGTGGAAAGAACCCCATGCTCCCCTTCCTCCCCCGCGAGAATGATCGCCCCGGCTCCATCTCCGAAAAGGACGCAGGTAGCCCGGTCGGTCCAATCGGTCACCTTGGACATAATCTCGGCGCCCAGGACCATGACCTTGCGCTTCGGATCTTCTTTGATGAATTTGTCCGCTAAGGAGAGCGCGTGGATGAAGCTCGTGCATCCCGCCGAGACGTCAAAGGCCGCGGCCTTCTTGGCCCCAATCTTGGCCTGGATAAAACACCCCGTGCAGGGGAAAAACATGTCCGGGCTGTTCGTTCCGGTGATGATAAAGTCCAAGTCCTCGGACGAGAGGCCGGCCATCTCCAACGCTCGCAGGGCTGCCTGGGTTCCCAAGTCAGAAGTCGAAACGTCCTTCTCGACAATCCTCCGCTCCCGGATCCCCGAACGGCTGACGATCCATTCATCGGAGGTATCCACCATTTTTTCTAAATCCAAATTGGTCAAGATTCTGGGGGGAGCGTAAGACCCCGTGGCAATTATCCGCGACCTGATCATTATCTTCTTCCCTTTTCTTTCCTTTTCCCGATACCCCCTTCCCCCAGCAGATAGGGGTAGAGGGGGGACCTTGAAATGGGCCCTCTCAGTTGATGATCTTTTCTTTGATCTGTTCCCAGACCTTCGCCAAGTTTTTTCCGCCGAGGCGCTGGAGATCGTTATTCTCTTCCAGGTTGCGGACGAGGAGCTTGGGAAGACCGATCTGGGCAAATTCGTGGGCCAGTCGGATGGCATTCTTGACGGCCTTGGGGGAAGAACGGCCGTGGCCAATGATCACCACGCCATTGACCCCCAGGAGAGGTGCGCCGCCATATTCGGAATAATCCAGCTTTTTCTTGACATGGTTCACTGCCTGGCGGGCAAAGAGGTAGCCGATCTTGGCCCGCAGGCTCCCCTCGAGTTCCTGGCGAATCATGGCCCCAATGGCCTCGGCCAGTCCCTCGCAAATTTTTAAGGCGGCGTTGCCCACAAAGCCGTCGCAAATCACTACATCCGCCCGTCCGTTGAAAATATCCCGCCCCTCCACCGGGCCGGCATACCCGATCGAGCTCCTCCGGAGAATGGCGTTGGTTTCACGAATCAACTCGTTCCCTTTAGATTCTTCTTCGCCATTGCTCAGCAGGCCGACCACGGGCCGCTCTTTTTTCAGGATATACTTGGCGTAGGCATCCCCCATGATGGCAAACTGGACCAGATGAAATGGCTTGCAATCCACGTTGGCTCCGGCGTCGAGCAACAGAGTCGAGCCCTTTAAGGTGGGAAAGATCGTCCCGATGGCCGGCCGGTCCACCCCGCTCAACTTCTCCAGAACGAAGACTGCCGTGGCTAAAACCGCCCCGGAATTGCCTGCGCTGACAACCGCCGAAGCTTCCCCCTTTTTGAGCAGATCAAAGGCGATCTTGATGGAAGAGTTCTTCTTTTTCCGGATGGGCGTCAGGGGGGATTCGTCCATCCCCACCGCTTCGGAAGCATGCACGAAAGTGAGGGGGAGCGCATCGCTCCCGGGGTATTTCGCGGCTTCCTGGCGGATGGTCTTCTCCTCCCCGACCAAAATCACGGGCACTCCATGCTCGCGAGCCGCAAGCACGGCCCCTTCAACAATACTGCGGGGAGCAAAATCTCCTCCCATGGCGTCTACCGCGATCTTCATCGGTTATGGACCCCCTCAGGTTTCTTCAACTTCGATGATCGTCCGTCCCTTGTAGCTGCCACAATGGGGACAAATCCGATGGGGAGCTTTAGGTTCCCCGCATTGCTGGCAGGTCGAAAGCTGCGGCGCGGTTAAACGGTCATGCGTCCGCCGCTTATCTCTGCGGGTCTTGGAATGTCTTCTTTTGGGATTGGGCATGGATAAATCACCTCGCGATCAATGGCAGTCTTTTAAGCGAACCTTCCACCCTCCGTTTCCCCCCGTGAAAGTGGAGGGTGTTTTAGCCGGGGGAAAAATTAATTAACCCGAAAATTTTTCAGTGGTTCCAGCCGGGGATCAACCGCCTCGTTTTGGCAATGGCAGGCTTCCCGGTTCAAATTCTTTCCGCACTTCGGGCACAACCCCCGGCATTCTTCCCGGCATAATGCCTTTTGGGGGATGGCCAACAAAACCTGGTCTTGCACAGAAGGGGATAAGTGAACCTCTTCCCCAACGTAGAATTCCGTTTCCAGATCCTCACGCCTGAGCTCGACTTCCTCCGGCGGGAGGGAATCGGGTCTGGGTTTCAAACTAATTGTATATTCAGATTTAAGAGTCCGGGAGAATGGTTCCAGACAGCGAGCGCAGACCCAGTCGACCCGGGCTTCTATTCGGCTCTTAACAGTTACTATTTTCCCGGAGCGGGAGAGAACCAATCGGACACTGATCGGTCCGACAAAGTGAAAACTTCTCTCTCTTTCTCCGGTCAGACGATCATCGAGCCAGTTTTCATCCTGGGTAAATGTCTCCTCCCGCCCCCCTTCGGGGATGTCCTCAACTCGAAATTTCAAGATTTCCTTTTGAGGGTTAAGTCATTAAGAAAGTTTTAATATATAATGAAATACTTCTTTGTCAATAAAAAAATATCTTGTTTCTTCCCCTTGTTTTATCCCTCCGGTCATGATAATTAAATAAAAAGATTGACTTTTTAAATCAACCTGGGCATGGGGGTTGTCGTTGGAAATCAAAGCCTTCCAGAATTTGATCCGCGAAGTATACCTGGCCCGCGATGCAAGGCGCGGAGCGGATAAAACCTTCCTTTGGCTCCTGGAGGAAGTGGGGGAACTCACCCGGGCCTATCGGCGTGGAGAAACCGAAAACGTGGGTCGAGAGATGGCTGATGTCATTGCCTGGCTGGCATCGATGGCCAATCTCCTGAATGTAGACCTGGAATACGAGCTCCTGAAAAAGTATCCGCAAACGTGTCCACTCTGCCTTTCTTCCCCCTGTGCCTGTCCTTTTAGATGATCTATCGCTCAAACCCGGCACAGCCGGAACCGAATAGGAGTTTTGGAAACCCGAAATCCGGTAACCCCTTAGCCTTTTGAAAAGTAGTCAAATTCCCCTTCATCCCCGAAGGGGAAAGCTGTGAAAAAATTCAACTGACCGGCGAAATCAGCTTTTCCCGTTGTCCAGGGGACGGAAAAATCCGCGCCGCCAAAATCGGGGGGACAAGAATGATCCCCAACGGATACCCTGCCTTCCGCAAAGGGACGCAGGCAACTTGGAACAAAACCATGTAGATACATAGGGATTGGCCTTCGGGCCTAACCGAAGTTGATTCCACTGCCGGCAACAAGGAGAGCACCGCATCATTTTGGCAAGCGAATTTTTCTGGCCCCTGGACATGAGTGAAGCCTCTCCTTTCCCCTTACCCCAATTTTATTGCTCTTCTGCGCACAATTCTATCCGCAAGGGACTAATAGCCCCCTTCTTCCAGACGGCGAAGTTCCTCCTCGTCGAGACCAAAATAATGGCCGACTTCATGGACCACAGTTTGACGAATATTCTCCTTGAGTTCTTGGAAATTTAAGCTGATCCGTTCCAGCGGCTTGCGATAAATAATAATTTGATCCGGCAGAACGTTTCCATACCAGAATCCCCTATCTTTCATGGAAATTCCATGGTATAGGCCGAGTAAATTCTGACCGGACTCATCCTCACTCGAATCAAAATCTGGAGGGTTTTCCTCGATGAGGATGGCCACATTATCCAATCGATCTTTTAGTTCTTCTGGAAGGGATTCCACAGCCCCCCTGACCAACCCTTCGAATTCACTCCTTTTCAGGTAACAACCCTTTCTGGAAGGCGTGCGCTTGGGCATCTTAAATCCCTTTTATCGCGAATCCCTTGATATTTTTGGTCATTAAATCCTTTTCATCCGGATCCGTCTGAACCTGCCAAATCCCTTGAATAAATAGCCAACCTTTAAAACTGATGATCTCGTAAAAAGTCTCTTAGGTCGTCACCCCGGCGAAAGCCGGGGTCCAGAACATCTTGAAATAACTGGATTCCGGCTTTCGCCGGAATGACGAAAATAGGTCAAAAAAGACTTTTTACGAATTCATCAAAACTGATGCCCTCGTAAAAAAGAAAAATATGCCATAGAGCTAACAATTTAAAAATAAGAGCCTTTCTCCAATCACTCTGTAACATTCTGTACTATTAATGTTCAAACTCTTTAAGTTCTATTAAGAAAAAGAATGACTCTCACAGAGCTCGCAGAGTACACAGAGAAAGAAGTCTATAAAATTATTTAAGAATCTCGGATTTTTCTCCGTGTTCTCTGCGGGCTCTGCGAGATATATATTTTCGGTTGCGGCTTTGCCGCGCTGTGACCTCTGTGGCTAAAATAAGACTTTTTACGATTTCATCAAAATTGGGTTGGCATAGAGCTTCTTGCAAAAGTCCGTCATTTACCCTTCGACTGTTCGACAGGCTCACAGCTCAGGGTGAACGGGCTTAGGTTGAAATTATTTATTTTTTCCGTTCGTGGTGAGCTTGTCGAACCACAAAAAAATACTTTTGCAAGAGGCTCAATAGTTAAAAAACCCATTGAAATATTTTTCTCATTATTGTATTGTGAAAATAGTCATCCGCATAGAGTTTTTTTATCCAAATACTTTTAATGAAAGGAGGTGAAGGGGTATCATGAAGAAATTGGCTATCATTTTGATGGGGCTCATCTTCGCGCTTTCACTGACCGGCTTGGCTTTCGCTCAGGAGAAGGCGAAACCGGCAAAGCCGGCCGAGCCGGCTAAACCCGCCGAACCCGCCAAGGCAGCGGAGCCGGCTAAACCAGCGGAAACAGCCAAACCAGAGGCGAAAAAAGAAGCTCCGCCCAAACCCGTCGTTTATCGGATGGGGGGGGTGGTCGTCGCCGTGGATGCTGCGGCTAAGAAAATTACAATCAAACAGGACGGGGTAAAGAAGCAGAAACAGATTATCCTAAGTGTTGCCAAGAAAGCCGTTAAGGATCTTGGCGGAATCAATAAGGGAGACGTAGTCAACGTTATGGTTTCCGGCAAAACCATCACGGCCATATCAAAGGTTTATTGAGAAGAAAGAGGGGGAGATTGCGATTTGTTCCCCCGGATTGGACGTCTTAGAGAAGGCACCCGGAAGGGTGCCTTCTCTTTTTCCCCTTACCCTATTAATTTTTCTCGGCTTTCTGTTTCTGGAAGTCCTGAATCGGCCACCCGCGCTTCTTGGCCAGAGCGCGGAGTTTAGGGTCCGGGTTGACCACCCTGGGATTTTGCACGTATTCCAGGAGGGGGAGATCGGTAATGCTGTCCGTGTAGAAAGTACTCCCGGTAAATTCCGTTTCCAATTCCTGCATCAATTTTTCAGCCCAGAAAACCTTTCCTTGGCGGTAGCAGAGGGGCTCGACATATTTACCGGTAAAAAAACCTCCCCTGACTTCCAGCCTTGTGGCCAGAATGTGGGGAATCTCCAGGTATTCGGCCAGGGGTTCAACGGCATAGGTCGTGGCGTTGGAGATGATGGCCACCGTTTCTCCGCCGTTCAGGTGGATTCGGACAAAATCACGGGCTTCCGGGTAGATTAGCCATCTGACTTCTTCTTCGAACCATTCCCGGCAGAATTGGACTAATTCTTCCTCGCGGACCCCGATTAAGGGCTTCAAAGAATCCCGGTAGGCTTTTTCCATATTCAGCAGATCAAAACGATAGCGGAAGTAATCGATCATGGACTTGAATACCTTAAACCGGTTGGTTTTGCCCCGCTTCAGGGAATAGCGCATGAATGAAACCCCGGAATTGCCGTCAATCAAGGTCCTGTCCATATCGAAAAAACAGATTTTTTTAATTTTTAGAACTCCTTTCTTTCAAGGATGAATTCTCCCGGCTTTATTCCTTTTTATTTTAGACTTGATATTTCAAAATGAAAAGGATATAATTTTCAATTTTGAAGATCCCTAATGATTTTAACCTCCTTTTTAGGGGGGTTGTATAAACCTTGATAACCGCAGTTTTTTTTGATGTAAAATAATTTTGGGGCAGGAGCGCATCGGTGAAGAGGACTTATCAACCGAGCAATACACGCCGGAAAAGAACCCATGGATTCTTAAAACGCATGTCCACCAAGGGCGGGCGTTTGGTTTTAAAACGCAGGAGGGCCAAAGGCCGGAAGAGACTGGTGGTTGAGGCAAGCGATTACTGAGACCCAGGCCGCGATAGACCGGAACTCGGGAGATGGGCCTTTATACTTTCGGAAAAGAGGAGAGGATTCGTAGCCGATCTGATTTCCTGAGAATCTCCAAGGAAGGAACGAAATACGGCACCGACCATTTCCGGGTGGCCCTGTGCCCGAATAAACTTCCCTCCCGGAGATTGGGGATTACAGCCGGGAAAAACGTTGGGACAGCGGTTGAGCGCAATCGTGTAAAACGTCGGATTCGGGAGTGTTTTCGCCTGAATAAAGAAATTTTCCCGGAC
>Ga0256868_10001715_pt1 | contig 11728 bp, 9 predicted proteins | sample RVTome_13_FD_187341 | JGI IMG/M metagenome (GOLD analysis project Ga0256868, IMG submission 187341) | Soil microbial communities from uranium-contaminated site in the Upper Colorado River Basin, Wyoming, United States - RVT92D227 HiSeq ... | reverse complement strand
TGCATTTGCAGTGAGGCTCGCGGGGAAGATGGATCGTGATGAACCCTTGGTCGTGTGCCTCTCGGGACGCGGAGATAAGGACGTCGCCCAGATCGCGGCAGCGGAGGGAATGCGTTGACCAGGGTCCCGGACACATTCCGATCGTTGGATGCGCGCGGCGAGGGGGCTTACATACCGTACGTGTGTGCAGGGGACCCAAGCCCTGAGTTCACCGTCCGGCTCGTCAAGACGCTGTTCGATTCCGGTGCGGATATCGTCGAGCTCGGGCTGCCTTTCTCAGACCCGATTGCCGACGGCCCGACTATCCAGGCTGCCATGGGACGGTCGCTGTCTGCCGGCCTGAAGGTCAAGGATGTCTTCGCGATCGTGTCTTCCATCCGCGCATCGGACTCGAACCGGCCCATCGTCCTGATGACATACTTCAACCCAGTCTTGAGGATGGGCGTCGATGAATTCTGCGGCAGGCTCGCGACAGCAGGCGGTGACGGCATTCTCGTGGTCGACGTGCCTCCCGAAGAATCGTCAGAACTCGAGGACGCAACGAAGGCGAACTCGCTCGACCTTATTCGACTAGTGGCACCGTCGACACGAGACGAGCGCATCGACGAGATCCTGTCGAAGGCCTCCGGATACGTATACGCAGTCTCGGTCTCCGGGGTCACGGGGGCGAGGGACAAGCTGGAGTCGTCTGGGTTGGAGCTAGTCAGGCGCGTCGCATCGAGACGGACGCTTCCGGTGGCCTTGGGGTTCGGTATCTCCAGACCGGAACACTTCCGTCAAGCGATGTCGGCCGGCGCTGCTGGAGTCGTCGAGGGGTCCGGGCTGATATCCATGTACACGAGTGCTCCTGGGTCCGCGGATGCTGCCCTCGGAGCCATCTCCAAACACGCCCGCGAGATGAAGCAGGCGGCCGTCAGGAACAAGGAATGAAATCGCTGGAAAGGGTTTCTCGGCGAGCGTCTTCTCAGTGAGGGATGTTCCTCTCAGCCTCGACGACGATGCCCTGGAGCTCCTTCTTCACGTCAGGGGCCAGTGGTGCTGGCTGGTGCGTCCTCAGGATCTCCTTGGCCTTCTCCCTCGCGTGGTCCACGGCGCTCTTAGCACCCGCAGCCTTCCAGGTCTTGTAGGTCTGGCCGTCCGTCACCACGGGCTGCCACATCTGCCTGAAGTGGTCGAGCGTGTGCTTCTTGCCCATGAAGTGGCCCTCGTGCCCGACCTCCATGATCACATCGAGCGGCATCGAGTCGCTGTCCACCGGGAAGCCCTTCAGCATGTCGGCCATCATCGTGAACATCTCGTGGTCGATCAGAAGCTGCTCGTAGCTCAGAACGGTCCAGTTCTCCAGCAGCCCAGGCCCGGAGGTCATGTCCGCGCCCGACAGATACGCGATGAATGCCGAGAAGGCCTTCTCGTATCCCGCCTGCACGTCAGGCAACTTGGAGCAAGTCCCCCAGCCACCTACGAAGATGGGGATATTGTAGTGCTTGGCCATCTGCACATGCGCCGCCCTCACCATGTCCGCCGCAGGGAAGAGCCCCTCGAACAGGCCGCTCTGGACGTCCATGGCCATCGGCTCGGTGCTGTAGCAGAGCGGCGACCCCGGAGCAGCGAGCTGGAGCACGGTCGCGAGGGCGATGACCTGCGCGTTCCCGAGCAGAGTGGCGCCTGCTACGGTCATCGGTGCGGTCGCGCCAATCAAGGGCATGGCCATCAGGAAGGGCGGACACCCGGCCCTCGAGAACTGTATCGCCGCGTCCGTCGTCATGCCGAGCACCATCGGGCTCGTCGTGCACGTGAGGCTCGAGAGGATCGGCCGCTTCTTGAGTTCCTTCATTCCGCCCGCGACGGCAGCGGCCATCTTGATCTCGTAGATGGCCTCGTCCTTCTGGTAGGTCGAGCCCGTCGTGAAATGCTTCTCGCAATTCTCCAGTGAGGCGAGGAACTCGTGTACTGTGTGTGCATGCTTCGGCACCTCGAGCGGCGTCACGAGCGGGTTGTACATGTGCATCATGGGGAGGTAGTCGACTATCTTGGCAGAGTCGGCCACGTCCTTCAATGTCGAGCCGCGCCTCTCGCCGGTTTCGAGGTCGATCGTCGCAACTCCGACTCCGTCCGTGCACGCATAGCAGTGCTTCCCGTCGAGGACGAAATCCAACTTTGGATTCCTCGCGGCCATGGTGAACTCGTGCGGACACTTCTTCAGGCACTCCTCCACAAGATTGCCTGGTACCTTCGCGACCTTCGTCTTCTCGTCCACCTCTGCGCCGGCGTCCTTGAGCAGTCTCCGCCCCTCGTCGCTCACAACCTTGATGCCCATCTTCTCGAGCAGATTGAGCGAGTTGACATGAATAGCCTCTGCACTTTTAGGCTCCATAACTTCGAGGTGCTTCATTCCAAATTGCCCGATTTTGAACTCCTTTGCCATCGGCTCACACTCCCTTGCCGAGCAGCTGCTTGGCCATCACGACCGCGCTGTTCGCATCGGAGGAATAGTGCGCGCCTATCTCCTTCGCCCACTCGTCCGATACAGCGGCGCCGCCGACCATCAGGGGTGCCTTGATCCCGGCGGAACGGAGCGCATCGACGAGATCCTTCTGCACATCGACGGTGGTGGTCATGAGGGACGACGCCCCCACGAGACCGGCGCCGACCTCCTTCGCCTTCGACACGAAGTTCTCGGTCGCTACATCCTTGCCGACGTCGTGCACCTCGAACCCGCCCGCCTCGAGCATGATCCTCACGAGGTTCTTCCCGATGTCGTGGATATCTCCAGCGACCGTCCCTAGGACGAAGGCCGCTTCAGAATGCCTCTTCTCCTTGCTTGCCTTCAGCGCAGGCTCAAGAATTTTGATGGCTTCCTCCATGATGCTCGCCGCGTAGATCAGCTCGACCACGAACATCTCCTTGCGCGCGAACATCTCGCCAACTTCCCTAATGCCCTTCGCGAGGCCGTGCTCTATCGCCTCGACCGGGCTCACACCTGCAGCGAGGGCCTTCTTGGCCGCCTCGATGGCGGCCTCCTGCTGCAGGCTTTTCACGCCATTCTCCAGCTCTGCGAATATCGATTGCTTGTCCGTCATAGTCTCCTCCTTTGGTCGGACTTGAGCTCAAAACCGTCAAGCCAGTGAATAAGAAAGGTTTGTCACTCGTGAGTCAAAGAAGTCAGAGATGGGCCTTCCCTATCTGCACGCCAGCTCCGCCGTGCAGCAGAAGCTGCATGAGGGGCGAATGAACATGACAGTGCAGTGTCTCCGAGCTCATCTCATCAACCCTTCTTTCCGGCCAGCGTGGTCCGGATTGAAGATGATATCACGCAATCGATACTTAAGATTTCACGGGCCTAGTTGAGCAGGCTCATATAGCTTTGAGTTGATTTGTCATTGGAGGGTGGTGGAAGTGCGTGAAGGCCAGAATTCCGCAAGGTTGTTGGTGTGCATTATTGCCGGGTTGGCGGTGACCGCAGGCGTTGCGGCTATCGTTGTTCAAGGGTCGGAAGGTATCATGAGCATTGTGCCCATCGATGATTGCGTGACGGCGAAGATGGCAAACTCATACACACCCCATTCCAGAATCGTAATCGATAGCGATGCGGACTTTGCCGATCAGGCAGCAGCGAACAGCTGGCCTGGAGACGGCACACTCGGAATCCCGTACGTCATCATGGGCTATTCGATCAATGCGACCGGACTTAAGCAGGCAATATTCATCGGAAACTCCACGGTGCATTTCGTGATTTCGGGATGCTATCTGACTGGCGCATCTGAGTCCGGAGTCCAGCTTCTCAACGTCCAGAACGGTTCGCTCAGGGACAACCTGTGCTTGTCAAATGTCTGGAACGGACTGGCGATCGTCAATTCGGCGTTCGTGAACGCAACCAACAACTCGTGTCAAGGAAGTCATTACGGCATTCTCCTTCAGTCGTCAGATTCCTGCATTCTAATGAACAACAACTGCTCCGAAAATGGCGACGGCATCCTGGTGCAGACCTCCAACGAGAACGAGATCTCGGGGAACATCTGTGATGGCAACATCGGAGACAGCGTCATAGACTTCGGTGACGGGATCAGGCTGTTCGAGTCCCACCTGAGCGTTGTCTCATTGAACTCCTGCTCGTTGAATGGTCGATATCAGATTCGGCTGGAATACTCAGAGGAGAACACAATCGAGAACAATACGCTGGTGGATGGCCCCTATCCCGTCGGTCAAGGACTTTACCTCCTCCACTCGAACAGCAACGTCATATCCGGCCTTGTCCTGTCGTATGCGTATATCGAGCTGGACAACTCTGATTTCAATGAGATAAGCTGGTGCTCTGGAGGAGTACTCTCGCTGAAATCATACTCGTCGTGGAACACTGTTGTTGACAACGATTGTTATGGGCAAGGGATATCTCTGTCCGTTTCAGATAACAACACAATCGCCCGGAACGTGTGCTCACTAGCCACGAAAGGCATCTATATGTGGAGCTCCAACGACAACATCGTGGCCAACAACACCTGTATCGAGAACACAGGCAAGTACATCAGCATGAGCAATCGTCCGCCAGGGATTGGAATACAGACCGAGATGTACTGCTATCGAAACGTCTTCTCCGGCAACAATTGTTCGTACTCCAAGTTCGGCGGAGGAGGCGGCGCTTGGGGCATTTACGCTCCAGGTATGGGAGGCGATTCTTTCACTGACAACATCGTGACTTATGGCGAAGGTTCAGGAATGTATGCCAGTGGCCCGAACACGGTCGTCAGCAACAATATCGTTCAGGGCAACTTGGGAACGGGGATGATGGTCTCTAGCACAGGTGGCAGTCTGGTTGAGAACAATACGGTGAGGTACAACGGGAACGAGGGCATTATCGTCACCGGTGACGGAACAATGGTTGTGAGTAATTTCGTGACCGCGAATGGCGGCAAGGGCATTCAGAGCGACTCCTCGTCCTCCGGCCATATCTATCTGAACAATCAGCTGGTCAACGATGGAATATTCCCTGATTCGCAGTTCGAGTGGGTGGATACCTCCAACACGGTGAACGACAGGCCAGTCTATCACTTGAGGTCACAGAACGGGGGCGCGGTCCCGAGTGGCGCGGGGCAGGTCATCCTGTATCTCTGCGCGGGCGTGGTAGTAGAAGGTCAGAACCTCAGCATGGCGGATATCGGAATCATTCTAGAGCAGAGCACCTCGTGCATCATTCAAGACAACACATGCACCATGGAGATCACAGGCATTTGGCTGTACTCATCCGCATCCAACACCGTTTCGTCCAACAACATCTCCGGCAACATCGAGGCTGGCCTGTGGCTTGAATCCAGCAACGATAACGAGGTCTGGGGAAACGGTGTCTTCGATAATGTAGGGTACGGCATTGCGGTGTGGAGCACGGGCAACTGGATATGGAACAACACGTTCGCCCGGAACAACGGCGCAGGATCGACTTATGATTCTCTGCACATCCAGGCATACAGCAGCGGTGCGAACTTCTGGAACGACTCGTCGTTCGGCAACTACTGGGGTGACTGGGTGACCCCGGACTTGGATTACGATGGGATTGTCGATCAGCCGTATACGATCGCGGGGTTCGCCGATCAGGAGGACTATTATCCGCGTACAACGCCGACGGTAACCATACCGCCCCAGCCGATTCCTGAACTCGGCCCAGCGGCGCTCGTGTTCGTGGTCACCGGTCTAGTCATCGTCGTCTCGGCATCAGCACGTTCGCGGCACACATAACGGTGAAGGGTTGACCATTTACGTCATAAGCTACATAAGGGCGTAGAATCTCCCTCGACCAACGGAGGGAAAACATGGAGGACGTAAGAACTTTTAGTCTCCCCAAGCTGCCGTACGGATATGCAGACCTCAAGCCGCACATCTCCGAGGAACAGCTGAGGATACACCACGAGAAGCACCACAACGCCTATGTCACGGGCGCGAACAACATTCTCGCCAAGATGGACAAGGCGAGGGCCGAGAACACCGATTTCGATGTAAAGGCAACACTCAAGGAGCTCTCATGGAACATCGGTGGGCACGTGCTGCACTCGCTCTTCTGGGGCAACCTGGCTCCGGCGGGCAAGGGTGGAGGTCCGCCGGGCGGAAAAGTCGCCGACTGGATCACCAAGGAGTTCGGCTCGTTCGACCGGTTCAAGAAGGAGTTCACGACCGCCGCTAGCAGCGTCGAGGGATCAGGCTGGGCGGCTCTTGCATTGGGCGCACAGACGAGCAGGCCGTACATCATGCAGATCGAGAAGCACAACGTGAACGTGATGCCCACGTACACGGTGCTCATGGTCGTCGATGTGTTCGAGCACGCCTACTACATCGACTACAAGAACGACCGCGGCAAGTTCATCGAGGCTTTCTGGAACTTGGTCAACTGGGACGAGGTCAACAAGAGGCTCGAGGGACACACGTAAACCATTGTCGGCCGTTCTGGCCGACCCGACATTTCCTTTCTTTCGATAACCATATTAAACAGCTTCCGCATGCCCGAGCGCCGTAAAGATGGAGGAGGGAGTTCGTGGCGATCGCGAGATTGAGGTTTTTCGACAAGGACGAGGAAGATCTAGTTCACCAGCAGAGCATCGAGTGCTTGGAACGGATCGGAGTCATGGTCAAGAGCCCAGCAGTTCTCAAGATGCTCGAGAAGGCTGGCGCAGCAGTCGATCTCAAGAAGGGCATTGCGAAGTTGCCCGAGTCACTCGTCTTGGAGTCGGTATTGAAGGCCCCGAAGATGTTCACGCTCGGTGCGAGGGATTCGAAGCACGACAAGCACGTCCCCGTCGAATCGTATCCCCTTCTTGCGACGACTGGTCTCGCAGTGTACACACACGACATCAATTCGGGAGAGAAGCGCTCTACTACCAACAAGGATCTTGCGGATTTCTCCAAGTTGGCTGATGCGATGAGTGGCGTGGACATCTGCTGGACAACTGCGACTGCCCACGATGTCCCCCAGACAGCTCTCGCCGTGAACTCGCTCTGGACCGCTCTGCAGAACAACACGAAACATGTCCAGGTCGTTCCAGCGACACACGGAGCCGCAGATGCGAAGAAGCAGGTCGAGATCGGTTCCCTGATCGCAGGTGGACCGGATGAACTCAAGAAGAAGCCCCTGTTCTCAGTCATCAGCTGTTCGATCGCGCCGCTCTGCTTCGAGAAGGCCGAGATCGAGGCCCAAGTCGAGTTTGCGAGAGCGGGCATTCCCGTCGTCTCGATGTCTATGTCCATATCTGGCCTGTCGTCTCCGGTGACCATCGCGGGGACGATAGAGAACGTCAACGCCGAGAACCTCGCGAGCTTGACGATATCGCAGATCGCATCTCCGGGAGCACCGTTCATCTACAGCTCGGAATCAGCGCCCATGGATATGGCCACGGGCGTCATGGACTACACTTCGTACCAGCTCCCGCTGATAGCCGCTGGAGCAGCCCAGATGGCCCAGAGGTACAGGATCCCGTCGCACGCCTCCAGCTGGGGCTTCGAGACGATAGATCCCGGGAACCAGGGCTCGCTGAGCGAGGCCTTGAGCGTCATGCTCAACACTTTCACGGGCACGGACTCGATGTCGGGAGCAGGAAGCCTCGACCATGCGAAGGGCGCGTCCTTCGAGCAGGTCGTGATGGACTCCTACATGTGGGAGGACATCAGGACATACATGCACAGGTTCCCAGTCACGAAGGAGACGATCGCGTTGGACGTTGTCGAGGCCGTTGGCCACGCCGGCACGTTCCTGAAACACCCGCACACCGCGAGGAACTTCAGGAGCGAGACCTTTTCCAGGGACAAGTCGAGGCGGCAATGGCAGGCGACGCTGTCCACGGCCATGGCGCCCGAGGCGAGGGAGGTCGCGAGGAAGGTCCTGAAGGAGCACAAGGTCCCGCCTCTTTCCCCCGAAGTCCTCAAGAAAGGCGGCGAACTCGTGAGGAAGTACGAGCGAGAAGTCGCTCATTGACACATGTTCGGCGGAAATGCCTTAATAGGTACACCTCTAATGCCTGGCTGAAAGCTGTCTAACATGGGGATGGAGCACAGAGAAACCGACCTTTCAAGGTACACCCGTAGGATGCACGGGCGAAAGGCGCGGGCGCTCCACCACAAGTCGCAGTACCCGCACTGCGACCTCCCCAAGACCGGGTTCTTCTCGTGGGTCGGGTTCCCGTTCGCCTCGATCTCCGTCCTGGTCATTCTCCTTACGCTGTTCGCCATGTCCATGATCAGGGGCGGTTGGTCGTGGTCAAGCTGGACCTATGCGTTCTCATTCGCCATCCTGGTGCCTCTGATCGCACTCGAGGTCAAGCGAAAGGCCGTGATCTCAGGCGGCGCAGTGCTCCTGCTGTTCTTCATGGTACTCATAGACGCGGGCATGCCGGGGATGTTCGGCTACAGCCCGTCCGACTTCAACTGGTACGACAACATGGCCCATTTCCTGGGCGCCCTCGTGCTCACGCTATTCCTATGGTCCTTCCTCTGGTGGACGATCAGCCCAGCAGGCCCGCCGAAGGAGAATGGACACCGGAAGTTTCTGTTGACCATTGTTGTGATGATTGTCATCTCAGTCATATTCGAGTTCACCGAGTTCTTCAGCGACATCCTGTTCGGCTGGAGCAACTTCCACCCAGGCATAGACACGATGGGCGACCTGATATTCGACATCGCCGGGATTCTGACGGCGGGGTTCGCCATCGGCAGGCACAGGGTGAGCGCCATCAAGCGGCCGTTCTGGCACGCCGATTTCTCGCCTGCGTGAGAGTTCTCAGAATTTTCCCCGCTCGACCTTCTCGACGGCCTCCATCAGGCCGGACGACTTCACCTTGTCGGGCATGTTCCTGCTGTTCCAGTCCTTCTCTGCGGCGTACTCGACCGCCATCCTCAGCGCGGCCTTGGTCAATTCCCCGAAGGTCCTGAGCCTCGTCGGCAGCCCGACCTTCTCGCACCAGTCGACGACCTGCCGTATCTCGTCCTTCTGCCGGTTTTCGTATACCATCTGGACGATGGTGCCGTATGCCACGATCTCCCCGTGTTCTCCCTTGACCTGTCCGGTCCTCGTGAGACCGTTGTGCAGCGCATGGGCGAGAGCACACCCCGTGTTCTCGAAGGCCATCGCGCTCGAGAGCTTCACGGCCTCGATGACATCGTCCACGTCTGAGGTGTGGTTCCCGCTCTTGACGTCGGCGATGGCCTTCAGCCCGTGCTCCATGAGCCCTTTGTAGCAAGCGTCCGCAAGAGCAAGTGCTGCCATCGGTGGCATCTCTGCGTCCTTCTTCTTCTGCCGGGCCTTCGCGTACGCCTCCGCCTCGAACTTCGTGGAGAGGGCGTCCCCCATCCCCCAGACAATGTACTTCGAGGGCGCGTTGAATATCACTTCCGTGTCCTCGATCACGACTACCGGGTTCTTGGGCAGCGTGATCACTTCGAGGAACCTGTGGTCGTCCGTGTAGACGACGGACTCCGCGCTCGCATCCGCGTTCGTTGCGCATTGCGTCCCGACTGTGATGGCAGGCAGCTTCAGTTTCCACGCGACCGCCTTCGCGGTGTCCACGGCCCTGCCTCCGCCCACGCCTATCACGAAGTGCGGCTTCAGGTGCTTCCCCTCCTCGGCAAGCCTGTTGATTGTCGCGTGAGTGCAGTCCTTGATCGTGTCGTTCCACCCGACGACCTCGATCCCGTTCGAGACAAGCGATTTCCTGATCCTGTCGCCCGCGGCGGTGAGCGCGCTCGCCCCGCCGACGACATAGCCCTTGTCGCCGTACGGAAAAGCCTTCTGGCCGAGGTAGTAGATGGCACCCTTGCCCTGGATGTATAACGAGGGAGTGACCATCTTCCTTATCTTGATCGGTTCGAGGGTCGTCATGGGATATCCTAGCTCCTAACTTCCTGCAGAAACCTACTGTGAGTACAACCAGTAGCGGGTACAAAAACACTTTCTTTTATCCTTGGTACGCGATGCCCTCCGAGCAGGTCGGGAGGAGTGGTTTGGAGCAGGAGGGCAGGTGCGGTTGTGGCGGCCCCGATTCTCTGAAGGACAAGACAAGGGCCAAGTACGACGAGCAGTGGAAGGGACAGGACGAGCAGGGCGCCACCGGCCGGCGGAAGGCGCTGTCGATGGTCGCCGACCCGCTGTTGTCGCTCGTGCAGCCGCTTGCAGGCAAGGTCGTTGTTGACCTGGGGGTTGGCACGGGTAGCCTCGCGTTCCGAGCGCTCGAACTATCCCCTCCTAAGCTGATGGTGGGTGTCGATTTCTCAGCACCTGGGCTGTGTCTCGCGAGAGGCATCTCCAAACAACCTCGGTTCGAGGCCCATGACATTGAGATGCTCAGGGCGGATCTGGAGAGGATACCTCTCAAGAATCGGTCGGTCGACGCGGTCCTGAGCCAGGCTACGATAAACCTCCTGCCGGACAAGACGACTGCGATGAGAGAGATCGCACGCATCTCGAAACCTGGCGCGCGGATTGCGATCTCAGACGCGTTCCGAACAGTCAAGTCGGAATGCGGTGAGTCGTGGGAGCAGTGCATAGCCGGAGCGGTCACCGTGAGCGAATTCTCGACGCTCGCGCTCAGCTCGGGGCTCATCATCACGGGACAGGTGGACCTCACGCAACAGGTGAGATCGTTGGTGAATTCGAAGAGGTGGGATTGGCCCGAGTTCATCAAGCACAACATGGACTACAGGGCGTTCCTGCTGACCAAGAGCTGAAAGGTCTGGCGATGCACCTCCATTCCGCTGAGCTCTGATGTCATGACATCTGCGTCATCTTCATCGAAAAGCTGATATGCTGGGGTCGTCGTTGAACTGCTTGAGTTCGGGTGGAGTCTTCCGGGGGGGAAGAGCGAATGGTCGCAAGTCGCAACAGGATGTTCTCAGTAGGACTAGCTGTGCTCGTAGGAGTTTTGATGTCGTTGCCCGCAGGCCTCTACACGGGCGCTGAGGCCTCGGACACGAAGCAGGCAGAGGAAACGGTTCTGCGGATGGGGTTCCTGCAGAGCGTCGACAGCCTGAATCCATTGCTGGGTCTCAACGAGGTCTCGTACATGTTCTACGGGCTCGTCTATGATTGCCTGCAGGGTGTGGGCAACGACCTGTCATCCACTCCGAACCTCGCCAGAGAATGGTGGGTTGTCCCATTGACGGATCCTCTCATGATTGCATCGGGCGAACCATACGGCTCGGTCTGGCAATACAACCTCACAACAAATGCTCATTGGACTGACGGCGAGCCGTTCACCGCTGACGATGTCGTGTGGAATATCAATCTCCACGCTCAGAACTTCGCGGACCTGTGGGCATACCAGCCGTATGCGTACTTCATGAGCTATGCAGAGAAGATGGACGACATCACTGTACGGATTCACTTCGCCGACCGCGCTACGGCCGAGCCGATACCGGTTGCATACGGTTCGCAGATACAGATACCGATGCTGCCCAAGCACCTCCTCGATGCCATGGATCCTCCAGAGATCGGCTTCAGCTGGAATGGCACGCCTGTGATCGGGACGGGGCCGTTCATGGCAACGGACCAGATAATGAGCGAATTCGAGGCGGGGGACAACCTTACTCTTCTCAGGAATCCGGACTATCATGGCTTCGTTGACTACGGTCAGGCAGTGCATTTCGACAAGATACAGTTCAAGTTCTATCTCACCACGACGGCGATAGATTACGCACTGAAAGTGGGCAACATCGATATAGCGATGCTTCCGCCAGCAGCATATAGGGAAATTGAATATGA
>Ga0256868_10001714_pt1 | contig 11728 bp, 8 predicted proteins | sample RVTome_13_FD_187341 | JGI IMG/M metagenome (GOLD analysis project Ga0256868, IMG submission 187341) | Soil microbial communities from uranium-contaminated site in the Upper Colorado River Basin, Wyoming, United States - RVT92D227 HiSeq ... | reverse complement strand
AATGTCGTGGGATCTGGCCACTATATTGATTATTGAGCCGTCAGCCTTCAGATGGTGCCACTCACCTGCATATGCCTGGCCTTTAAGACGTGCTGCCAGTTCCCCAATTGCATTTTTTTCCTCTTCCGGATAGAGATCTGTCAGATGTAAAGAAAGCGCTTCCTGAACGGTGTACCCGTAATGGTGCGTAAATGCGTCATTCACCGCCAGCATTTTCAGCGTCCCGCGCTGATAGATAAGCATAGGTGCGGGATTCTGTTCGAAGAGATAGCGATAGCGGTGTTCACTATTACGCAACTCTATTTCAGCCTGTTTGCGTTTTTTTTCCTCTTTGACTATAAACCATGCCTTTGTCCCCAGTGTTGAAAACACCATTCCACAAATAAATATAGCGCCGATGACAAATGCCAGCTTATTTCTGAAAGAGATCAAGTCGGAAAGCACATCCTGTTCTTCAGAGGTCACGACAATAGACCAGTACGTATTCTCGATATGAATCGGCATATATACCGCGTATTTCTTGGTTTGCCCGACATTCCGATCGCCTATTCTATCAAAGGTGTATGTTGCAGTACCTTCATGGCCCTTGAGCATATCGTTCACCATAACAATAAGCGAAGGGTAACCCTTTATGTTTTCAAATACGGATTTGCCAATAACCCCTGATACCGGGCTGTAGAGCTGCGTCCCGTCACGGCTTACAACCCAGGCGTATCCTGTTTCGCCGATCTTTATGATATCAAGGTAGCGCTTTGCAAGAGTTTCGAAATTTATTCCAATCGCAATGGTGCCTTTAAATACAGACCCTCTGAACACCGGCACATGAAGGGCAACAGCATAGAATCCCTGGACTGTCTTGAATACATCGCTGACAACCGGCTTGTGTTCTTTCAGTATCTCCTGCACATGTGTCTGGCCCGAAATATTGCGTCCCTGAGAACGGCTGTAGGGAACAGTGTGGATTATTGTCCCTCTTTCATCCATACGTGTGATTGACCTGATCTGGTCCCGGTGGGCTTCATATAAAAGTTTCATGTAGCGCTTCCCGTCGGCATCGGTATCGATGATCTCATCCATCTTTGACAAAGAGTTTAAGGTCCCGGTCCACGTTCCAAAAAAATCTTGTATCCCATGGGCCGCCTGTTTCGCATGAATCATCTGTTGATCATTCAGCTTCGTGAACGCGATGTCCTTGGCTTCCTTGTAAAAGGCGTTAAAGAGCAAAGCGCTCGCACCAGTAAATACAATCACAAGGGCGATAAATGTTCTTTTGTTCACAGGTAAAATCTCCCGCTCATGATAGCCCTAACTCATTTTTATGCCGTAGAGGATTCTCACAGCTCCGGGCGTATTTCTCTTCTATCCTTTTCACCTCAGGTTATATAACTCTTGCTCCAAGCCCTTGATAATTGCAACCCGTGTAAATGCCTCAGAATTCTTGCCAATCGCAATAAGTGCTGTGTCAGAAAAATCCAGAGCCCTCCGATGACAAAGTTCCTGAATGAATTCACATGAGGTTGTTGAAAATAAACTTTCTACAAGGCCAGATGCATGCAACTTTTGTGCTGAAGCCATTATTGCCTCCATTTACAGCTACAGAAGCATAACCCTGATTTTAATTATATCACCCATGAAAAATATTGCAAATTCAATGCTTATTTCCAAGATGGTATACACTATCTCAAACAGCTGATACGATCAGCTATTGAGAGGTAATGCGCTGGATGGATGTCTTACATAGCTAAGAAACACCGGGCAAAAATCGAACCCTTTGAGGAGTTCATTCTGTAATTAATACTATCGAGCTTGATGCATAGGGAGTCTTTCGAATCGAAATAAATAGCAGTTAAATGAAGACCTGTGTTTGATTCATCCATAAATAAACGGATCAAGGCACAAATCCAACAATAGCATTTGTTTCAATCTGTACTATGCAGGTCTATCGGTGCTGTTCAAGAATTAATCTGTAGAGTGCCGAATATCGCCTTCACTACAACTTCTCATTTTAGGCATACAAAAAATCATTTTTTTACTCAACATAAAAATAGTATCAATGTGGATATTTATTGTCAACAAGAGTTTTTCTGTTCATTCATTACGAAAGTCCAATTTACAAAAAAAGAGAGCTTATGCACGCTCTCCTTTAAAGGCTTCCTGCAGAATTATGCTTTTATTTCTTCTCGAAAACGATTTTAACAGAATCCGATCCTGTAACAGGGATGTCTTCATACGTTATCCCTGTCAAAAAAGCCTCGGTTGAGTTTTCATCCAGTTCTGTTAAATTTTGTGTTCTGAAATGAAATACCAAGTCTTCATCGCCATCATCGTCTATATCTTCTCCGTTATAGTGAACAGGCGGAGCACCTGCGAACAAAACACTTTCAGGATCAAGCGATATATAAGCATCGAATTTCTCTGTAGTCAGTACCGCAACTGCAACCACGCCTCTGGATTTGAGATTAATGCTGTTCTGATCACTTCCTGGTTTGATGTCTATTGCTATTTCCTGAGTAAGTGATTTTATGCTTCCGGCTGTGATCACGTCAAAGGCAAACCAGTAAGCAGTATATGTGAAATTTTCTCCATATGAAGAAAGCACGGTGATTTCTGAGTTTGTAAATGGCCATAGTGAAAAATAGGTATAGTATCTGTTATCCGGCGTTGTTGCTACAAGCTCATAGATTGTGCCTGCTGTGAGAGGATAGTTGATAGTAACTGTGGCATCAGGATTATCAGCGGGGACAGGAACGGTGTATAGAAGAGTTCCGTCTGCATGAAGGCGAAGTTCTAGGCTGTCAGACAACCCCTGATTCGGGTAATGAACAGACACTAGTAAAACATCAGCTTCAGCACGGAAAACAAGACCGAAATCATTCCAGCCCCATTCTGCCTGGTCAAGGATAGGTCCCTGCAGACTTTGACCCGCGGATACTGCCGGTAACAGACACGCCCCAAAGATAAAGATCAGGACAATGTATATAATCTTCCTTTTCATATTTACCCCCCTGAGTGAATATTTGGTATCTACCTATTTATAATCTACGAAATTTCTGTCAATGAATTCTGTGATTTGAATCACAGAATAGAAAAAACAAGTTTTCAAAATGGGAGGTAAATTTTGCTTATATTGCTATCGAAATCACATTCGTTGCATTTGCAGCGACAAGAGGCAAGCAATAAGTTCTTTGAGACCTTGGAAAATAAAGGAGGAAAGAATAAAGAGTTAGGATTATACTTGTTGATATCTTCCTGTACCAAATGAATTTAAGAGACTTCCAATAAGTTTATATTTCATACAGAAACAAACGGGCTAATTTACACGTTTTGGAAAGACCTGCAGTGTTTTATTTCTCTGAAACTGTTGAGTCGGGTATATCGTTGTTCAAAATTGCCCGTCGATAAGGTAGCAGCAACTCCCGTCCTTGACCATCATCTAACGTTTTTTGCCAGTCTTCAATGACAAATCTTGTTAATAAGTTAAACAAAACCATTTTGTTAAGATTCTATTATCTTAAATAAATCAACAAGTTGTGGGTCAAAAAAAGAATGGTATATAACTTGCTTCTTTTAATGATAGCTATACCTTCTTCATTTTCCACCTCCTTTAAGGCCCGTAAAAAGGGCCTTCTTTGTTCACTCCGCAGAAACTGAGGGGTCAGGCTTGTCCGCAGAAACTGAGGGGTCAGGCTTGTTTATTGCATAGGAGTATGAATTATGCTTTCCTAATGCAAGTTAAAGCATAGAGAACGAAGGCATCATCTTGTATTGATTTTCAAAAGAAATAAACTGAATTTTGGGATTGAGCTAAGTGTTTGCTTCTGTGAGAAATCAACAGCCCAAGCGATTCGGTTGTGAAACTGATTTCTATATGATATTTGCATCTCTATCGAGGCTCCAAGAGATGTGACTTACAGGAAATACTTAACACAAGAGATATAATAATGAATTTCCGTTGACAATGGTTTTTCTGTTCATTAGACTTTATTAGTAATTCGTGTAAGTATTATTTGAACTATAAGGAGAGGTTTGTATTATGTACGGAAATAATTTCTTACAATTTTTCTTAAAACAGTTTTTTCTCCTGTGCAACTGCACAGTGTTGTATTTGTTTCTTGTCATATTAATAACATCTTCACCGGTTTTTGCTGAAACATTAGAGGATGCATGGAAAACAGCCCTCTCTGTTGACAACCGTTTGCACGCAAGCCGCAACAATACCGAATCAAACAGACAGACCCTTTCTGCAGCCCGGGCTAACCGTTTGCCTTCCCTTACCTTCGAGAGCGGATATACTATTTTGAATAATGCTCCTGCTGCTGTTATCGACAGCCCTGTGTTTCCTGTAAAAGAAATGACTCTTTCCGAGGACAAAAGTCTTTCTTACAAGGGTTCAGTGACCCTCCCCCTGTTTACAAGCGGTCGTATAAGCAGGGGAATTGATGCTGCAAATTCTGGACTCAATACGGCAATCCATGACGAGATAAAAACCACGCTCGATGTCAAGCTGGATGTCGCCGAGTCTTATGTGACAGTGCTTCGGGCAAAACATCTTGTTGAAGTCACGGAGAGCAACGTGGAAAGTCTGTCAGCACACGCCAAAGATGTGACAAATTTCTATGAGCAGGGTGTTGTAACCAAAAATGATTTACTCGCCTCACAGGTAGCACTTGCAGATGCCCGTCAACGTTCAATTCAGACTCTCAACAGCCTTGACCTTGCACATGCTGCATATAACAGGCTCATGGGCCGCCCTCTCGATCATGAAGTTATCCTTGAAGATCTGTCTGCTGAACCTTTCAAGCCGAATCTGGAGGAACTTACATTAAAGGCTTTAAAAAAGCGCCCTGAACTGGTTTCACTCTCGGAACAGGCACAGGCATTACAGCACCAGGCTGCCGGCATTCGTGCATCCACCGGACCTCAACTCGCAATCACCGGCGCTTACAGCTACCAGCAGAACAAATATCAGGTATACGAAGATGTGTGGTCAGCAACGCTGGGACTCAAATGGGATATTTTTGACGGCGGAATAGCCAGATACAATTCCGGAGCCTTGCTGCAGAAGGCAGAAGCCCTGAAGAACTTGCGTACTGAAACCGCTTCTGTTATCAGTCTGCAAGTTAGGCAGGCGTGTCTTGACATTGATGAAACCCTGAAGCGTATTGAAGTGACCCGAGATGCCATGACACAGTCAGAAGAAAACCTGAGAGTTGTAAAAGACCGTTACCGTGAAGGGGTCGGCACCAATACCGAAGTCCTTGATGCTGAAACCCTCCGCACCAAAAGTTACAGTAACTACTATAATGCAGTTTATGATGCAGTAATAGCGAAAATCCGGCTGCTGTATCTTGTGGGTGATCTGTAGTTAAAAAATATCATCCTTTGATAGAAAGTTAGATCTTCGCTCTCTCACAATTTCTCTGAGTATTGCCTTGTTCCTATCTGTTTCCTTTGCGGCAACAATTGTCCGTATAGAGAAAACCCTGAGGGCATCTGAAACAGAGAGTGTTCCCTCTCCTGAGTCCTTTCTCCCTGCGAATGGAAAAATATCCGGCCCGCGCTGGCACTTGCTGTTGATGTTGACCCTGCATACCTGACTCACCAGAACATCCAGAAGTCTACCGATGGTATCAGCATTGTTCCCGAATATGCTTACCTGCTGTCCATAGCTTGATTCGATGATATATTGAATGGGTATTTCGATGTCATCATAGGGAACCACAGGGACTAACGGACCAAACTGTTCTTCCCTGTACAATCTCATTTTATTATTAACAGGATACAACAAGGCTGGATAAATAAAGGTTTTATTTACCTTTCCACCATGGGAATTCATTATTCGTGCACCACAATCTTTTGCATTCTCGATAAGTTCGGCGAGATATTTTGTTTTATCCGGTTCCGGGAGAGGAGTTATCATTACATCTTTCTCCCATGGCATACCGAATTTCACTTTTTCGACGGCTTCCGTAAATCCTTCAAGGAATCGAACAACAATATCCGAATGAACAAATAATATTTTCAGTGCAGTACATCGCTGGCCGTTAAACGAAAGACTTCCCGCAATACATTCCTGAATAGCTATATCCATGTCGGCATCGGGAAGTATAATTGCAGGGTTTTTTGCTTCCAGACCCAGGACAGAGCGGAGCCTGTGAGGCTTTGGGTGCTTGCTTTTTAACAGATCCGCCACCCTGCTCGATCCTATAAAGGCAAGGATATCAATTTTCCCTGAAGCGATAAGTGGTGTTATGACCTTACTACCGTCTCCATATACGATATTCACTACACCGGGAGGGAAAGACTCTTTGAATGCCCTGAGTAAAAAATAATGGAGAAGGACACCAAGTCTCGGCGGTTTGGATATAACGGTGTTTCCCATGAGCAGGGCTGGAATAAGGGTGGTAAAGGTTTCGTTTAAGGGATAGTTAAACGGACCCATGCAGAGGACAACTCCAAGTGGTGCACGGCGTATCTGCCCGATGATTCCCTGCTCGATAACAAACTTTGAAGATGTACGGTCAAGGTCTCTCAATGCATCGATGGTATTCGTCACATAGTCAATTGTCCGATCAAACTCTTCTTCTGCTTCACGGTTTGACTTTCCGATTTCCCACATTAACAGATGTAACATTTCCTTTCTGCTTGCCTTCATCCGGTTGATAAATCCTTCGATATGTTGGATGCGGTCATAAAGAGGCATCGTTGGCCATATACCTCTTCCGTTATTATAGGCTTTGGTTGCTGCATCGAGTGCCTCAAGAGATTCATTTTCCGTCAGAAGAGGATAACTGCCGACCAGTTTTTGTGAAAAACCTGACGATGTCTTCAGGTAAACCGGCGAGAGAACCTCCTGCATTTCACCATTCCAGATGCATAATTTCCCGTTGATCAGATATTCTTTCTGGATAACCGGGTTCTTCAGGCGGAATTCTTCCGGAATACTATCTTCGTAAGGAAAAACCGATTCTATTTTTTCATCGATAGACATGAAACCTCTCCGTCAACGTTACGGTATATATTCCACCTTTTATAAATATTCTAAAATAAGGAAAACATTATTTTATTACAGAAAACGGAATTGCACAAGGGGGCCTTGACACATATAAAAATGAATTTGCAGAGCGATACTTGTCGGATTCACCCAGTCTTCTAGAAATATTCCAGTCTTGACAAGATATATGAATCATGGAATGATTAGTTAGAGTCTGTTTATAAACTCAGGTTTCGTTATCCTCCGTCCGTCGATACGTAAGACGGATGACCGGGGGATCCAGAACCTCTTGAAAACACTGGATTCCCGTTTTCACGGGAATGACGCACTTGAGTTGAAAGTGTCATTAATGATTTATAATGCTTGAACCTTCATGAGATGCTATTTGCTAATAAACTTTGCTTTATCTGAGATAAAATCATAGCTTAGAAAATCAAAACTCCTTACTTATGCTTCGCTATGCTTTTTTCCTGAATTCCTCGGAATCAATATTTGTTATAATTTCTAAGTTACCGCTGGTCATTAATAAATGATTTATCAAAACTGGAGAATATTATGCGTGAAAGAAGTTCAGTAATAATCGTTGACGATGATAAAATCCTGCTTCAGATGTTGCAAAGCGGACTCTCAATGGATGGTTATCATTGCGAAACAGCTTCGAGTGCTATGTCTGCTCTGGAACTTATCAATAGAAACTCGTTTGACATAATGATAACAGACATTAATATGCCTGAAATGAATGGCCTGGAACTCACAAAGAAGGTTAAACGCCTGAAGCCTAAAATGGAAATCATCATCATGACTGGATTAATAGATGATTTTTCCTATGATACGGCAATAGATGCTGGAGCATCAGATTTTATAAAAAAGCCATTTTCTTTAAAAGAGCTAACCGCGAGGATAAATCATATCAAAATGCAGGAAGAACTTAAAAGGCGATTAAAAGAACTCGAAGAGTTTTATGATATTGCTGTTGGCAGGGAACTCAGGATAAAACAACTCACAGAAGAAATTGAGCAATTAAAAGAAGAATTAGAAAGATCTAAAAAAACGCATTATTAAGCGAATGTTTAATTAAATATGTACTAACTAATTGATTTAATTATATTTTAAACATTTCAGCCTGATAGTCAATCCTACTGGAGTAGGGACCGCAGTATTTTTTCTGTTTCTGTTATATAAAAGGAGTTCTAATGGTGTTGGATTTCAGATGTACTGATGAGGGAGCGTATCAGGGAAAACCTGTTCTCTACGCCGATTTTCATATATACATTACTCATATGGTCTTTTACGGTCTGCTCTGAAATCTCAAGATCCTCGGCAATTTCGATGTTTTTTAATCCATCGAGTACTCGTCTGAGGACATCTACTTCCCGTCGTGTCAGCTTAAACTGCTGCCTTATTTGGTTCATGTCAACCTTATTGGATACAGCTTCCTCGATGATAAAGACGCCGACAAGGGGCTGTGGATTTTCAGACACAAAAATTTTGAATGTCCAGTTGCTGGGCGAGCCTTCAAGTTTTTTTGATAAATAAATCTCACCAGGGAATAGTTCATTCAATCTGGATGATTGAATCGCTTCAAAGATTCTTTTGCTTATGTCTGCTATGTCGTGTGGTAGTTCATAACGGTTGAGAATGCTTATTGCACGCTTATTACAGTAAACATTCTCCATTTGCTGATTATAGAGCATTACCCCTATAGGCATTTTGTCCATGACGGCATTTATAATATCGTTCATATTCGTTTAAGATTATTAATATAATTATATTATATTTTATCTATATTAATATCATTATAGCAAATTTTATTTGGAAGAATTTCTCAGAAATGCGATAAAACAAAAAGTCTGCCTTTTTCAGGTCATATTCCAAACAGCGCTCATAACCTGGCAAAGGAAAAAAGAAATACCGGAAATTACTGGTTAACACAAATTTCATATTCTGATAGAATATTATAATGCCTATTATTCTTGTTACTAACGACGATGGGGTTCATTCTCCCGGCATCATTTCCCTCTTCAATGCCATGAAAAAACTCGGTGAAGCATTCATCGTGGCACCTGACAGGGAACGGAGTGCTGTCAGCCATTCACTTACCATGCACAGGCCTCTCAAAATAGAGGAACTCAGGGAACACGTCTACAGCCTTAACGGAACCCCTACTGACTGCGTCGCAATAGGAATTAACAAGATTCTCCCTGGAAGGCCTGCTTTTGTGGTTTCCGGAATTAATAAAGGTGCAAATCTCGGCGATGATATTACTTATTCAGGAACCGTTTCTGCTGCAATGGAAAGCACAATAATGGGAATACCTTCCTTTGCCGTCTCTCTTGTTATCCAAGGTCAGAATAGATCATCTTTAGACTTTGATGCTTCGTCAAGAGCAGCTTTGGAAATCGGGAAATATGTCCTCGAATACTCTCTTCCGTATGATACCCTTCTTAATGTCAATATGCCGGCTGTATCCGCTAACCTGATTAAAGGTATAAAATTTACGAGACAGGGAAAACGCATCTATGATGATTCAATTCAGGAGACGTTCGACCCCCATGGCGAAAAACACTACTGGATCGGAGGAGGAAGACCCTTCTGGGAACATGGCGAGGATACAGACATTCAAGCCATCCAGGACAACTATATCTCTATTTCTCCTATACATCTTGATCTCACAAACTATGATGCCTTGAACTTCCTGAAACAAAGACTGTCATTCAGTATCTTGTAATATCACATGAAAAGATATGATGTCATAATAGTGGGTTCCGGTCCGGCCGGCATTTTTTCTGCCATCGAACTTATCAGACAAAAGAAGGATTCGAGGATTCTTATCATCGAAAAAGGCAAAGATATTGATAAAAGAGTCTGTCCCATGAAGATACGGGATATTTCATGTGCTACCTGTCCTGAATGCGCACTCCTCAGCGGCTGGGGAGGTGCAGGTGCCTATAGTGACGGAAAGCTGAATCTTTCGCCGGATATCGGAGGACATCTGTCCAGATATATTGACAGGGATTTTTTGCAGTCATTGATAACCTATGTGGATAAAACATATGTAAGCTATGGGGCTCCGGATACAATATACGGGACGAATAAAGATGAGATAAACAGGATTGCAAAACTCGCATCTGACAATGACCTTGTATTCATCCCTTCGATGATAAGGCACATAGGTACCGACCGTTGCAGGACAGTGCTGAAAAATATCAAAAACTCACTTTCCGGCCGGATAGAAATGCTGTTCGGTTCGGAAGCAGAGAGGGTTATTATAGAAAAAAGAAAGGCTTCCGGTATCAAATTAAAAGACGGTACAAAACTCTATTCTGACTTTGTGATTCTCGCTCCCGGCCGCGAAGGATCAAGATGGCTTGAAAAAGAGTCAAAGAGGCTGCGCCTGACCCTGCTCAATAACCCCGTTGATATAGGATTAAGAGTCGAACTTCCTGCATCTGTTTTTGACCCTATTACAAGAACAACATATGAACCCAAACTGATATTTCATTCAAAAAAATTCAATGACATGGTTAGAACTTTCTGCGTAAATCCGCGCGGTGAGGTTGTAAAGGAATATTTAAAAGGCATCTGGACAGTCAATGGTCACAGTTACGCTAACAGCACAACTAACAATACAAACTTTGCGCTCCTGGTAAGCACATTCTTTACCGAGCCATTCGATGAACCCATACTATATGGCAGATACATTGCAGGTCTAGCAAACCTACTTGGAAAGGGCGTGATTATCCAGCGTCTTGGGGATTTACGCCGGGGAAGGCGCTCAACACATGATAGGATAGCAAAAGGAAATGTAAAACCATCACTAAAAGACGTAACACCAGGGGATCTGAGTTTTGCATTACCTTACCGCTACCTGTCAGACATACTTGAAATGATCGAGGCACTTGACAGAATAGCACCAGGAGTAAATTCAGAACATACCCTTCTCTATGGAGCTGAGGTCAAATTCTATTCAATGCTGCCGAAACTGACTGAGTCCCTTGAAACCGAGATAGAAAATCTCTTTGCAGTCGGCGATGGAGCAGGAGTCAGCAGAGGACTTATTCAGGCATCTGTCTCAGGGGTAATCGCCGCAAGAGGAATCGTGGAAAGACTTTCATGAATGATTTCAGTGAATTGCGTGATTTCATGGTCAGAACCCAGCTTATCCTGAGGGGAATTAAAGACGAACGCGTGCTCGCTGCAATGAGAAAAGTTCCACGGCATCTTTTTATTGATGAATCCATGCAGCACAGGGCTTATGACGACATGGCCCTTTCTATCGGTGAAGGCCAGACAATTTCTCAGCCTTACATGGTGGCTGTCATGACTGAACTGCTTGAACTGAAAGGGATTGAAAAGGTCCTGGAAATAGGGACAGGATCAGGATATCAGGGAGCAATACTTGCTGAACTTTCCAGAGAAGTTTTTACTATTGACAGGATTGCGGTACTCGTTACGCGTGCAGAAGAAAATTTTCATTTGCTTAATTACAAAAACATCCATGTCAAGGTTGGTGATGGGACATTGGGATTACCGGAACAAGCCCCTTTTAACAGGATTATAATAACCGCGGGCACCCCGAAAATCCCTGATCCTTTGATAGAACAACTATCAGAAGAAGGTATACTGATCGCTCCTGTCGGAGACCGTTTTTCTCAACAGCTTTTGAAAATCAGAAAGTCGGGGGGCAGTCTTTCAGAAGAACGTCACACCCCCTGCGTATTTGTCCCTTTAATT
>Ga0256868_10001712_pt1 | contig 11739 bp, 9 predicted proteins | sample RVTome_13_FD_187341 | JGI IMG/M metagenome (GOLD analysis project Ga0256868, IMG submission 187341) | Soil microbial communities from uranium-contaminated site in the Upper Colorado River Basin, Wyoming, United States - RVT92D227 HiSeq ... | reverse complement strand
CTCCAGCACACCGCCCACCCTGCCCTCGGAGACACCCTCCTTGACGCCTGTTCCAGTCGAGGAGGATCTGGGGCTGTCGGCCATCTCTTATCGGATCCCCCTCACGATCCGACATGTCACCGGTGATTCGGCGGTCCTTTTCTTCGAATTGTCGGAGCCGGCAGCGGGCACTGTCTACCTGCGTCCGATCGGATCCGGAGACCCACAGCAGGAAGTGGACTTCTCGGCGACCGAAACGCGCCATCAGATCATCTTCGAGAAGTTGCTTCCGGGGAGACGCTTTCAGGCCACCGTGGCCCTTGAGACTCCCGAGCACGATTCGCAGCAGCCGAGCTTTCTCGGCCGCGCCTGGGGGCCGCTTTCCTTTGTAGTCCCTCAACCCGAGGATTCGTTGCGTTTCGGCGTGATCGGCGATGCCAGCTTCGGCGACCCTGCTACCCGCGCTTTGATCGAGCAGATGGCCGGCGCCGGCCTGGACTTTGTCCTGCACGCCGGGGATGTGGTCGACGAAACGGAACCAGGGGTCAATCCGTACGACGCATATGCTGAGAAGTTCTACGACGTCTTCGAGCCTCTGCTGCGTGATCTGCCCATATACACCGTTCCCGGGAATCACGATTACGAGTTCGACATCCGCTTAGGAGAGGAGCCGTTCTACTTCCGCGCCTTTCCAGCCTTTCCCGACCCGGAACAGCCCGGCCAGGGAACCGCCGAACGAAATCAATACTATGCCTTCGAGTCCCACAGCATACAGTTCGTGATGCTCGATTCGCAAGTCCTGTTCGGCGTTCCAGGCAGGGAAGAGGAGCGGACATGGCTCGAGGAACGACTGGCTGACACGCGCTTCAAGGCCACCATCCCGATTGTGCATGTGGCGCCTTTCAGCAGCAGCTCGGTGCACCCAACCGACAGTCTCCCGGTGCGCCAGGCGTGGGTGCCGCTGTTCGAAACCGCGCATGTTCCAGCAGTCTTCTCCGGGCATTTCCATCAGTACGAACGCCTTTCTGTCAACGGCATCACGTATATCGTCTCCGGGGGAGGCTCATCGACCCTGTACGCGCCCGGCCCCTTGCTGCCCCAGAGTCAAGAGTTCAGGCGTCAGACGCACTTCGTCCTGTGCGAAGTGAACGAGGACACCGTGGTGATCACGGCGATCGCTCTCGGGGGCGAGGTGATCGACGGGGCAGTGCTGCAGCTCAAGTAGTCTGGAAAGCCAAGAGGGCGGCGCAGAGGCGAGACCGGACTCGGTGCTTGGCATGATGCGGCGAACCGGCCGGAAGGACGCACGTGGATCCCGGCCATGCCGTGTCATCGGGGAGATCCCCCGGCTGATGTGGCCACGCCCGGCGGGCCATGACGTGGCCCGGCCGTCGCGCGAAGCGTGCTGCGCCGGGGACGATCCCCGGCCCAGCACGCGCTGACCTCCTGCGAAACCGATCGGGTTCAGCTCATCCCCAATGGGCGTTGCCGGTCAGGGATTAAGGGATTTGGTATCCGGTCAGCTCGATGGTCACTTCCACCTCTGCGCCGAGGACATTGCTCGTCTCAACCGATCGGACGTACCCGATGTCCGGCGCGTACCAGCGAACGACCGTCCCTTCGATCGTCGTGGGGACCGCGAAACCACTCAGCTTGATCGTGATGTCCATCTTGGTCGTGCTTTCAACTCGGAGCGCCTCGAACGTCCCAGCTGGCACTGTGACGCTTTCGATTTCCACGGCCGTGGAGCCGTAATCGACGCTGCCCTTCACCTCGGCGGTCTGGTCACCCGGCAAGGTCTGGTTTCCTTCGAGCTTGAAGGACTGCGACCACGTGTCGCCGGCGGCGAGATCCCGCGGGAGTGTGATCCCGCTAACCTCGGTCGTGTCAAACACGGCCTGCAGGTCGGCCACAGCCAGTGTTGCGGAGGCTCCGCCGAAATCCAGAGCCACCAGGCCGTCCGATTTGCAAGACCAGCGTTGGGTCCGCGTGACCTCGTCGAACTCGCTGGTCAGAATGAAGCCGTCCCCGGTTAGTTCGCTGATCGTGTCTGTGTATTGGGCCGTGTCGGAGGACCCGCCGGTCACCTCATAGGTCCAGGTCGCCCCCTGTATGACGGGGAAGTACATGTTGGCGCAGTCTCCGCTCGCCGAGCTCGGGACCGGTGTGTCGACGGACACCGCCGTTGGCGATGCCTCCGTCGGCGAGACTTGCGGCCCGGCTTCGGAGCCAGTGCCGCCATCCACCTGGCTCCCGCCGAAAGACGGCAGGCCGCAGGCGAGGGCCCCCACCGCTAGCGATACGATCATCAGTCTGACGGACGTCCACGGGTCAACCCTTCTCATCCTAACCTCCTCTGCGAAGTTGTTCACGTTTCACGCTTCACCTGTGGTCACGGCACCGATGGCCCAGACCAACAGACCTCCCTCCGAAGGTCCGCCTGCCCCACCGGTGGCCTCCTGCTCTTGAAGCGCTCCTTGACGAGAATACCGCCGGCTGAGGCGCCAGGATGCACACCGCATACGCCGCTCCCGGGCAGGCGTGAAACACAATTCTCACGCAACGCGGCCTATCTGGCAATGGTGGATTCTCGTGTCGCTGCCCTTCAGGGAAAGGCAGCGTGGTATCATTGCGGTGAGCGGCCCGACGTGGCCGCTGGGTTTTTCATGGACCTCCGGACTCTCTACCCCATCCTGCTGGTCATCTTCACCAATATCCTCGGCGCAGGCGTGATCTTTCCCATCCTTCCGCTATACGCCGAGGGACAGTTCAACGGCACGGTATTCCAGATCACCCTGTTGGCGACCGCGTTCTTCGGCGCTCAGTTCCTGGCCGCCCCCTGGCTGGGCCGTCTTTCGGACAGGGTCGGGCGCAGGCCGGTGTTGCTGCTGAGCCAGATGGGCACAGTCCTAGCTTTCATTTTGTTCATCTTTGCCGGACCCCTCGGAAACTGGCTTGACATCCATCTGACACGCCTTCCGATCACCGGCGGTATGGCCATGCTCTATGCCGCTCGCGTGCTGGACGGGATAACGGGCGGGAACATCACGACAGCCCAGGCCTATGTCAGCGATATCACGGACCAAGACAACCGTGCTCACGGACTTGGCCTTCTTCAAGGCGCGTTCGGGTTGGGCTTCGTGTTCGGGCCCGCATTCGGTGGAATCCTCTCGAGCTACGGCCCGACAGTGCCTTTCATCGGAGCGACCCTGATCACGAGCCTGACATTCCTACTCACATTGTTCACACTCAAGGAGTCACTCGCCCCAGAGGATCGGCGAGATGGAGTCCCACGATCGCGAGAACGGATGAGCTTGGCGGCTTTGCTCGCCCATCCGGCGCTCCCGGTCATCCTGGGGGTGACATTTGTCACCACCCTGGCCTTCTCGGCCCTCCCGGCCATCTTCGCCTTGTACGCCCAGAAGGTCCTGTTCCCATCGTCGATGGCCTCCGACCGGCTGCAGTTGATGATCGGGCTGATGCTGACGATGCATGGTCTCATCACCGTGATCACTCAGGTCACTCTTCTCAGACCGCTCGTGCATCGATTTGGGGAACAACGAGCGCTCGTCGTGGGGGATCTGGCGCTCCTGGTGGCGATGCTCGGGGTCGGCGCGGCAGCCGGGCCTCTGCTGGCCGTGGTCGCGTTCGCGCCATACGCCTTCGGCCAGGGAGTGACGCAGCCCAGCCTGCAATCCCTGATGACACGCTTTGGAGGTCGCGGGACGGGTGGCCAACTCTTGGGGCTGTACCAGGCGGCCCGAAGCCTGGCGCTGATTTTCGGCCCGCTCTGGGCCGGCTTTGCATTCGAACAAATCGGACCGAGGTTCGTCTTCTACGTAGGCGCAGGGCTGATGGGTCTGGCCACCTTGCTGGCCCTTTTCCTCGTTTCAATGCCGGTCCCCACACAGGTTGCCGGATCGGTCGAGTCTCGGCCCACTTAAGGTCCGTGACCACCCCCTCGGTGCGCCGGCGCGGGGACAGGCCTCCTGACTAGGGCGGCATCCTCTCTGTGCTGATGATAAGGGTCGCAGGCTGCAACGCTTGTGTCATCCCTGAAGGAGGCGAGCGGGCCAAAGCGTGAACCCAGATGCTTCCCCTTTGCCATCCGCGCTACATCCGATCTCAATTGGATATGCAGATGCCGCCGCGCCTCAGAGGGACATTTCCGGGGAATTCACGATTCCTGGATGATGAAACTTGCCCTTACGTCAACCATCAAGCCGAGCTTTCTTGGCGCTTTGCTTTCTTCCAAACTTCGGAATCTGGGCTATCCCTTGACCGAACCTGCCAGGAAACCTCGCACGCAGTAGCGTTGAAGCGCGAAGAAGACAAGCAGCGGAACAATCATGCTCATGAAAGCACCAGAGGTCAGCAGGTGCCAACCTTGGCCGCGATCGCCAACAATCGCCGCCAGTTTCATGGTCACTACCCGGGTATTCGGGTCGGGACCCAGGATGATCATCACCGCCAAGTAGTCGTTCCACACCCACAAGAACTGGAAGATGGCGATGGAGGCCAAGGCCGGCACGGATAGCGGCAGGATCAAACGCGTGAAGATCGTGAAATGGGAGGCACCATCTATAAACGCAGATTCAAGGGTTTCGCGCGGCAGGGCGCGAATGTAACTATAGAGCAGGAAGGTGGCCAAAGGCAGGCCGAAACCTGTATGGGCCAACCAAATTCCCAGAAAAGTCCCGTTGAGATGCAAGCCAGCAATACCCCGCAAAACGGGGACCAGGGCGATTTGAAGTGGGACGACCAGCAGGGCGACAACCAAAGCGAACCAGAAGCGTTTGCCTGGAAAGCTCATCCAGGCAAAGCCATAAGCCGCGAAGGCGGCGATCGCCTGGCACGCAGAACCACTCACGCTCATTCTGACAGGTAGGCACAGCCTCTGGTCCTTACAGTTGGTTCAGGGTTCGAGTCCCTGGTCGGTCACCTAAATACGGTCGAAAGACCGCGTTCTTCTGTTGATTGAGGCAGATATGGGGCGTCAGAAGGGACCGACCAGAAAATGGCTGGGCGGATCCAGCCGGAGAGAATCGATGTTCACAAGGGATAATCTACGGGATTTCCATCATCATCTGCATAGCGAATCACAGCCTTGTCGTATTTGAAATCCACCATTAGTTGACATTTGCTTCGCTCCCTCTCCCAAGACAGTTCCAGGACCGAATCATCCGAGTCCAGGATCTGAAACGCCCCATCGAAGGCATCGTATTCATTGCGGAAGCGAATCAGTCTTAACAAGCGTTGGACAACCGGGCGCTGCAGGTCCCGTTTTACCTCATCCATCGAATAGTTGTGCCGATTGATTTCGCGGCCATCGCCCGTTTTTTCCGCTGCGGATTGATCGTTTTTTCCTGCCAGCAGGCCAACATAGTAGACTTGCGGAACGCCAGGTGTGAAGAACTGAATAGCCCTGGCAGCCAAATAAGCATCGTCATTGCAATCCAGCAGAGAATAGAATGCCCCCCGGATTTGATGAACATCAAAACCATCCGGACCCCTATGCCTGGAAGAGAATACGGGGCTGAGATTGGCGCCCCTATTCAGACAAATGCCAACCACCTTGCGAGCGTCCTCACTTCTATAAAGGCCATTCAAGTCCGGTATGATCGGCACTCCATCATGACAATCAAGCATGGTGAATTGCCGGTGCGGTCGGATTTTCAGGTACTCTTTCAACCTTTTGGCAGTTCTATTCAACAGCGCGTCGAGTACCGTATACGGCAGGATGAAGTCATAAATCCAATATCCTTTTTCGGCCAACTTGAACTGGGTTGTGTAGTCCGCATGGACTTCCGGTAGCACTTCGATCCCAAGGGCATTGGCGAGTCCCGAGATCCACTCCAAGAAGCGGTAGATCTCCGGCTCCACGAAGAAACACGTGGTTCCTCGCTTCTTGGTCACAAAGCCAACGGCATCCAGCCGCACAATGCTGACTCCGTTCTTGCCGAATTTGGTCATGAATTCAGTCAGCAGGTGGCGAGCGATCTTGGAATTCACGTCGATGTCAATTTGCCCCGAGGGAGTCGTTTTGCCAAAAGTTGTCCAGACTCGCACCACTTCACCCGTTTCCCTGATCGTGAAGTCGGAGAATGGCTCCCTCCGGCGGAGGAATATCTTTTCTATCTCGTCGTGTGGAGGATCGCCAGCTGGCCAAATCTTGCTTGCGGGAATGAACAGGTCGGCATACTCGGACTTGCGCCCGTTCTTGAGGAAATCCTGAAAGTAGATTGATTCCGCGGATAGGTGATTGACCATTAGATCAAGCAAGATGGGGCTCTTTTTGCCGATACGTCGGACATCTTCCCAGGTGCCGAATTCCGGCGCGATGTCGAGATAGGTCACGGGGGAAAAGCCCCGGTCACCGGAAGATGGAAATGGTGGCAGAATGTGGATCCCGCCTCCAAAGAGACCAGGGAAATAAGTCTGCAAGATGAAATCAAGCGTTCTTAGATTCCCCCCGAGCGAATCCGGATAAGTAATCAGCTGAACTTCGCTCTTGACCGTCATAATATGCCGCTATGCAACAGCGACTACCTCATAATCCTTCGTTATCACAAAATCAGCCAGTTGCTTATGGCCAGCAATAATCTTGTGTTCCGTGCTTAGCACTTGCTCAGTAAACGGATCGCCTACTTCTTTTCCCCGGTTTCTTTTCTGGCGGTCTTCCAGGGTGTCCTGCCAATTCCTGGCGATGAATATCCTGGTATCCACGTGCTTGAGCAGAGATGTATATGTTCCTTCTGCAATCAGGACTCTAACCCCATCCAAAGTGATGGTCTCATCTTGGATTGTGTCGGCGTCGTAGTCAACCAGCGGTTTGGTAATTTCTGTGTTCCCTTGGATAGCAGACACCAGAGTCTGTTCCATTAGATCAAGTCTCACTTCTACATGAGGTCCAAGCCATTGTGGATCGTTTCGCCTTTCCTTGTCATTCGATCTAGGCGGGAGGACAAAGTAATCATCCTGTCCCAACACGACAGATCTGATACCGTACTTCTCCAATTCGTCTGCAATTGCCCTGCCGGTTTCGGACTTGCCACTGCCAGATTCCCCTGCGACCGTGATCGTGTATCTTGTGCTCTTCCGGATGATTGCATCAATGATTTGTGGAACAATCTCACCTGCCGCTCGTCTGTGGCATTCTTGGAGCACAAGGATATCGCCTTTCATGATGATCTCCCCATTCCTGCATTGGCGGGTCTCTTTCCAGAACGGAGGAGGGTTTGGAGTCCCTGCCCCTTACCCCGCCGCGGAAATTGCCTGGCCCCTGCCACCGTCGCGCTCAGGAGTTTCGTGCCGCCGCCTTCGATGGCGCGTTCTGGGGAGGAACTGTTACTCTCCATTGGGCAGCTGAAGCCAGAGATAGGAGTAAGGTTTAAGTTCCAGTTCCGCTGCCAGGGAGACGACGGAGGATGAGAGCAGGTCGAGGCAATCCTGTCGATATTGCGGCGGGACAACGACGGACTGCACGTCATGGCTCAGATTGCTGAGAACGAGCACGACATCCTCCCCGTTCTGGCGCAGGCATGCCGCCACCGTCGGGTTGCCGATCTCCACCCACTCCAGGCTGCTGCCGCCAAATGCGGCGTGTCCTTTTCGCAAGGCGATCATCTTCTGGACGGTATGGAACAACGAGTGGGGATCGCTCAACTGGGCCGCCACATTGACATTCTGAAACCCCAAATCTCCTTTGACGAGTTCCGTGTCTGGGGATCCGGTGCTGAAGCCTGCGTTGGGGGAGGAGTCCCATTGCATGGGCGTACGGAGGCCGTTTCGGTCGAACAGGTCAAGGTTGTCGCCCATGCCGATCTCATCGCCGTAGTAGATGATGGGCGCACCGGGCAGGGTGAAGAGGAGCGACTTCGCCAATTCGATCCTGCGGCGGTCGTTGTCCAACAGGGCCGCAAGGCGCCGGCGGATGCCCAGGTTCAAGCGCATGCGGGGATCGGGCGCGTACTCCTTCCACATCCACTCGCGCTCCTCCTCGGTGACCATCTCGAGGGTGAGCTCGTCGTGATTCCTCAGAAACGTGCACCATTGGCAGTCCCGGGGGATGGGCGGGGTCTGCTGCATCACCCAGCGGATGGGTCCGACCTCGCCGCGGCGCAGAGCCATGAAGATGCGCGGCATGAGCGGAAAGTGGAACGCCATGTGGAACTCATCGCCGTCGCCGAAGTACGGGCGCACATCTTCGGGCCATTGGTTCGCCTCGCAGAGAAGGATGCGCCCTGGATAATGTTCTTGGATGAAGGAGCGCAATCGCTTCAAATAGGCGTGCGTCTCCGGGAGGTTCTCGCAGACTGTACCTTCGCGCTCGAAGAGGTAGGGCGCTGCGTCCGCACGAAAGCCATCAATGCCGATGTCCAGCCAGAAGCGCGCCACGTTGAGCATTTCATCCTGGACTCTGGGGTTGTCATAGTTCAAGTCGGGCTGGCTGGAGTAGAAGCGATGCCAGTAGTATTGGCCGGCTTGCTCGTCCCACGTCCAGTTGGAGGACTCGGTGTCGACGAAGACAACTCGCGCCTCTTTGTACTTCCGGTCCGTGTCGCTCCAGACGTAGTAATCGCGGTAGGGCGAGCTCCTGTTGGAACGTGCGGACTGGAACCAGGGATGTTCGTCAGAAGTGTGATTCAGCACCAGATCCATGATGATGCGGATTCCGTGTGAATGAGCCGCCTCGATCAGTGCCTTGAGATCGTCCAGTGATCCGTAGGCGCGGTCCACGCCGTAATAGTCTGCAACGTCATAGCCGTCATCCTTGAGCGGAGAGGGATAGATGGGCGTGATCCAGACGCAGTCCACACCGAGGATCTGTAGGTAGTCGATCTTTTCGGCAATCCCGCGCAGGTCGCCGCGTCCGTCGCCATTGCTGTCCTTGAAGGCGCGGACCGCAACCTCGTAGAAGACCGCATTCTTGTACCAGAAGTCAATGTTCATGCATCGCTATCCACGCTCCCCCTCAAGAGAGAGCCGAGTCATTCGCGATCAAATGCTGATCGCGTTCTGTTTGATGACTTCGCTGCACTAGGGATTCTCATACTTCGGGGTTGGGATCGCGAGAACCGTACAGTTTGAGAAACCGGTACGGATAAGGATCATCTGGTTCGCTTGCCTGGCTCAAGCGCGCAAGTTCCTCTTCCGATAGAGACAGCTGACCAGCAGCCAGGTTGTCATCCAACTGGGCCAGCGTGCGTGCTCCGATGATGACGGAGCAGACCGCGGGCTGATGAAGCAACCAGGCTAGGGCGACTTGGGAGTGGGTCGCTTGGTGGGACCGGGCGACCTCATCCACAACCTGAAGGATTGCCCAGTTGCGTTCTTTTGACCGCCGCAGCCAGGATTCTTCGGTCTCGTCTGGCATCATTGCCAGACGACCTTCTTGGGGTTTGTCACCGGGGTGATACTTGCCGCTCAGAAACCCGCCACCCAGTGGGCCCCAAGGGGTCAACCCCAGGTCTTCATGCAGGCACAGTTCGCTGATCTCATGTTCGATATTGCGCTCTAGAAGGCTGTACTGGTACTGGGCGGCGATGAAACGCGACCAGCCATGCGCGTCGCTCAGTGCCAGCGCTTTCATCAGTTGCCAGGCTTTGAAGTTCGAGACGCCGATGTAACGAACTTTGCCGCAAGCAACCAGGTCATCGAAGGCGCGGAGCGTCTCTTCCAACGGGGTGAGCGGGTCCCAGGCGTGGGCAATAAGCAGGTCGATCACGTCGGTCTGCAGCCGCCGCAGGCTGGCTTCCACGCTTCGAATCATGTGATAACGAGACAAACCTTGATCGTTCAGGTTCTCGCCGGTTTTGTGGCGGACCTTTGTGGCCAGGATGACCCGGTCGCGCCGATCCTTGATCGCCGTCCCCACGATCTCCTCGGATCGGCCACCGGCGTACACGTTGGCCGTATCGATGTGATTTCCACCCGCGTCAAGGAACTTCTGGATGATGTGGGTTGCGGACGTCTGGTCGGTTCCCCGTGGATTCTCTTCGCCAAAAACCATGGTCCCCAGGCAAAGGTCAGAAACCAACAGCCCGCTTTTGCCGAGTGGTCTGTGCTCCAACTCGGATCCCTCCCGGCTTCTTCGTTCCAGTCGCAGAACATCTGAACCGGATGGCCAGGGTCAGCCCTGGTAGCCCGCCGAGTCGAGCGTCTGGCCCCAGTCATTCGTCGCTCGCATGATTGGATTCAAGGCCCACTAAGCACGGCAGCGCCATTCGGTTGGCATCAGGCCGCCCTCGTGTCGGACCGAGTCCCATGGCCCGTCGATCAACACCGCTAGAGATACCCCTGCAGCGAGCTCCGCGTTTTCGATTGCTCCGCAGGCTAATGGACTAGCCCTTTACAGAGCCTGCCAGCAAGCCTCGCAAGAAGTATCGCTGCAGTGCAAAGAACACAGTCAAGGGCAATACCATTGACACAAATGCTCCTGCCGTCAGCAGGTGCCAATCCTGGCCGCGCGCGCCGACAATCGCTGCCATGCGCTGCGTCACCAACTCGAACTCGGGATTCCCACCCAGGAAGATCAGGGCTACCAGATAGTCATTCCAAACCCAGTTGAACTGGAAGATCGCAAAGGAAGCCAGGGCCGGCAACGACAGGGGCAGGACCAGCTGAGTGAACGCCGTAAAATGTGAGGCACCATCGATAAAGGCTGATTCGAGGATCTCCCGCGGCAGGCTGCTGATGTAGTTGTAGAGCAGGTAGGTTGCCAGCGCCAGCCCGAAACCCGTGTGCGACAGCCAGATGCCCAGGAAGGTTCCGTTTAGGTTCAACGCCTTGTAGTCCCTGAGGATTGGCACCAGCGCGATTTGTAGAGGGACCACCTGCAGCGCAACGACCATGATGAACATCTCGCGCCGTCCTGGAAACATCATCCAGGCAAAGGCATAGGCAGCGAACGCCGCGATCAAAATAGGGATCACGGTCGATGGAACGGTCACAGACAGGCTGTTCACGAATGCCCCGATCATGTTGTCGCCGGGAACCACCTCCACTGTACCGTCTGTGTGGGTGAACGTGAAATCCTGGCCCCCCAATACCTGTTCGTAGTTGTCAAGCGAAAAATCCCACGATGTAGTCCAGACCTCTTCTTGTACTTCCACTCTTCCCAGGCGCTTGTTGCCGATCCAGGTCACACGCTCGCCGTCCGGGGTTTCGATTCCTGCCCGGAATTCTTCGAAAGTACCCGTGACACCTTCGATTTCCATGACTTGATTGGGATCCACGCCCAACGCCTTGGGGTCGATCTCTCGGACCGACTGCCAATCACGGTGGGGAAACACATTCCACCATCCCGAGGTGGCAATATCGTCCCGGTTGCGGAAGGAGGAGATGAAGATGCCCATGGTCGGGATGGTCCACAGGACGACTATGAGAAGCAGGGTTCCATTGACCAGCAGGCGGCTGAGTTGTTTTTGACGCTTTCCGCTTCTCATCTCAGAAGGCCTCCCGCTGCCGGAATTGCCGCAGGTTGTAGATCATGACGGGCACCACGGCCAACAACAACACAATGGCGATCGCGGAGCCAAAGCCCGAGTTGCGGTTTGTAAAGGACTGGCGGTAGAACTGCGTGGCAATCACGTGCGTGCCGAATTGGCCCCCGGTCATCACCCATACCACGTCGAAGATCTTCAGGGTGAAGATGACAATGGTGGTCCACACGGCGATGATGGTTCCGCGTATGTAGGGCATCATGATGTGGAAGAAGATCTGGATCTCGTTGGCGCCATCGATGCGGCTCGACTCCAG
>Ga0256868_10001710_pt1 | contig 11740 bp, 7 predicted proteins | sample RVTome_13_FD_187341 | JGI IMG/M metagenome (GOLD analysis project Ga0256868, IMG submission 187341) | Soil microbial communities from uranium-contaminated site in the Upper Colorado River Basin, Wyoming, United States - RVT92D227 HiSeq ... | reverse complement strand
CCATGATCGAAGCCACGGCGATCTTTGGCGGGGTCAATATCATCGTCCCCCGGGACTGGAAAGTCGTCGTGGACGGAACGCCGATTTTGGGCGGATTCGAGGAGAAACATCGCAATCCTTCCGATGCGGAGGCCAAGGCCACGCTTTACGTCAGGGGGACATCCATCTTCGGCGGTATTACGGTCAAGGACTGAAGGCTCCCACCGTTTGAGGAAAGCACGTCTCCGGCCGCCGGCGGTCGTCATCACCCCGGCTACGGGGGGATGGTTCCGGCGCAGAGTTTCATGCGCTCGTGGAACCGGCAACGTTTTCATCCAACGACCATATTACGGGGAGCGGAAGCCTATCGTCTTTCAGCCCCTGCGGCCAAAGAGTTGTGGACGTGCTGCCCGGAGGGTGATTGACATTGGCGCGCGGCCGGAAGTATTTCACCAGCAGTGAGAATTGGGAAGGAAGGGCTCATGAGTATTAAAAGAGCAGCATGGGTTTCCCGCGGATTGATCTTGCCCGCGGCAATCGCCGCCGTACTGGAGCCGCTATGTTTATGTCGATATCAATCGGGACGGTCACCAAGTCACCATGGAGGCAACCCGGGCTGTTCACCGGATGTTTTTTGATTATCACCCGACGGTGATCCATGATTTGCATGAGGCTATCGCTCTCCTCCAGACCTGGAACGGAACCGGTCCTTACAATCCCCATCTCGATCCGATTGCTTATGTGATCCCGGAGGACCAGGGTGACCGAAGGAGGGTCGCGGAGATGGTGAATCGGCTCCTCGGTCAGCGCATCGAAATAGGGCAGGCGGCCGAATCCATCGTGGTCAACGAGGGGGAGTTTCCAAAAGGGACCTTCGTTGTTCAACTCGACCAGCCTTACCGGAACTACGCCGTTGACCTCCTCGAGCCGCAAAAGTTCCCGGCCGATTCAGCGTATCTGCCTTATGATGATGTCTCCTGGGCTCTTCCCATGCATTATGGGATCGAAGCAAAGCGGATTGATGATCCGAAGATCCGGCAAGCCGTTCTTAAACCCCTGACCGGCGAGCTTCATCCCATCGGTCGAACGAGCGGCGGGACGGGGCCGATCTACATCATCAGAGAAACCGGGCAGGAAGCTCTCTTCGCGGCCCGTTTTCGCCTGGAAAAGTTTAAAGTCGAAATCGCGGAGGAACCGTTCCAGGTCGCCGGCTCGAGTTATCCGGCCGGATCCTGGATCCTTAGAGCCCAGGACGGCCTGGTGCCGGCGATCAAGGCGGTTGCTTCTGAACTCGCCCTGGACTTTGAGAGTGCGTCTTCGATTCCCGAGGTTCACAGGCATGACGCTGCCGTTCCCAGACTGGGTGTTTTTGTTCCGTGGGCAGACACGGATTCTATCGGGTGGATTCGTTACACGCTTGAAAAGCAGAAAATACCTTATGTTTATCTCAGGGATGAAGATATCCGGATGGGAAAGCTGCGTGAAAGAGTGGACGTCATCCTTTACGGCGAAGTGAGGCTTGATCTTCAGGGCCAGATCCACGGCATCGCGCCGACCGCAGGGCCGATGCCTTTTAAGTCGTCGCCGGAGTTTCCCAGTCTTGGCGTTCCTGTTGCCTCGGATGATATCACATGCGGAATCGGCTGGATGGGTCTTTCAAGCCTGCAGGAGTTTCTCAAGGAGGGCGGCCTGATGATCACCCTGGGCAATGCTTCCATCCTTGCTCTCGAGGGTGGGCTTGTCCGGAACGTGCGCCGGTCCGGAGATCTAGGTATTCAGACACCTGGAGTTGAACTGAAAGTCAAATTCGCGAGCCTGGATCATCCTATCAGCTACGGTTACCCGCCGGTAGCTTCTGCCTTCCGGTCGAACTATGCGGTTTACGACCTTCCGAGACGCTGGCTCGAAATGGCCTACTGCACGTCCTGTCTCGACGGTCCTATCGACACGCGCGGTGTCGTCCTTCAATGGGGCACGAGACCGTTCGATTCCACGGACGAGAATCCTGAACCGATGGTCTTAAGCGGGGGAGCGCGGGGCGGGGAGAAGCTGGAGGGGCATCCGGCCATTCTCGACCTCCCTTCCGGCAAAGGAAGAGTCATTGCCTTCAACTTCAATCCGATGCACCGGGACCTGAATCGTTCTGATTATCGGTTCCTGTGGAATGCGATCCTGAACTGGCGAAAGATTTTGGCCCGGGCGCAGAGCTGAAATCCGGCCTTCTTTTCGTGGTTATTGACATCGCCGCGCGGCCGACGATATATTATCGACATGGTTAGGATCGTGGATTCATTGTTCGGAGATGGCATACGGGAGTCTTGGACTTTCGACAGTTGCGCCGTAGGAGTGGTAGATTGATGAACGACAGATCGGCTCTATTCATTTCGACATTCAACGAGATAGAGGCCCTGCCAAAGCAATTCCCGCGTATTCCCATATCGGCGTTTGACGAGGTCTACGCGCTGGACGGTGGATCCACGGACGGCACACTGGAGTTCTACGAGGAGAACGGCATCGAAGTCATCAAGCCCGTGAAGAAGGGGGCGATCTTCAACGCCGGCGCCATGACCACGGAATGCGAGTATCTGGTCTTCTTCGCACCCGATGGAAACGAGAGTCCCGATGACATCGTCCGTCTCCTGAACGGGCTGAAGGACGGGAGCGATATGGTCATTGCCTCGCGCTTCATGGATGGAGGCAAAAACGAGGACGATAAGCATGTGTTCAGATGGCGCAAATGGGTGAGCTGGGTTTTCAATATCCTTGTGCACTTTCGCTGGGGGGGGCATATCACGGATACGATCAATGGATTCCGGGCCGTGCGCAGGAGCAAGCTGATTGAGATGAATCCCGAGCCGACCGGGTTCGATATCGAGTTCCAGATGTCGATCCGTGCGCTGAAGCTCGGCCACAAGGTGTCCGAGATCGCGACGATAGAGGCAGACCGGCTTGGCGGCCAGAGCGCTGCCTATTCTTTACCCACCGGCTGGCTTATACTGAAGCGCTACCTGAAGGAATTTTTCACAGGCGTGGAGCCCACCCGGGACGGGAAGCTCAAGACGACCTTGAACTGAAATTTCCGCCCGCAGGCATTTCCGCTTTCCATGCTCCGAGGATAGCTTTTCGCCTAAATGGCCTCATAAATGCCGTCTTTGGGAAATATTGACAGCGCCGCGTGGCCGGCGATATATTACCAGCGTGGTTAAGAGCAAATCCATCGAAGGGCAGCTGCCATAGCCGCCGGACGCCGGCATAAAATAACGTCCGAAAGGAGAAAAACAATGTGTCAAAGGATCCTGAAAACTGTGCTTTTCCTGGTCGCGGGAGCGGTCCTGATGCTGTGTCTTTCCGGGATGACCGAGACGTACGCCGATGAGGGGATGTGGACCTTCGACAATCCTCCTTTCAAACAGCTTAAGGAAAGGTTCGGCTTCATTCCGACCCAGGAATGGCTTGATCATATCCGCCTTTCGAGCGTTCGGTTCATGGACGGAGGGTCGGGATCGTTCATCAGTCCGGACGGGCTCGTCCTGACCAACCACCATGTGGCTGTCGGGCAGCTGCAGAAGATGTCGGACTCCGAAAAGGATTACGTCGAAACGGGCTTCTACGCCCGCACCCCGGCTGAAGAAATAAAGAGCCCGGACCTCGAGGTTAATGTCCTCATCTCGATGGAAGACGTCACGAAACGGGTCCAGGCCTCGGTCAAGGAAGGGATGAGCGACGCCGACTCTCTCATGTCCCGCCAGGCCGAGATCGCCAGGATCGAAAAGGAGAGCCTGGACAAGACGGGACTCCGCTCGAACATTATCAGCCTGTACCAGGGCGGGGAATACTGGCTCTACAGGTTTAAAAAATACACCGATGTCCGCCTGGTCATGGCCCCGGAGAGACAGGCGGCCTACTATGGCGGGGACTTCGACAACTTCACCTACCCCCGGTACGACCTCGACATGGCGTATTTCCGGGTCTATGAGAACGGCAAGCCCATCAAGTGCGACCATTACCTGCGCTGGAATCCCAAGGGGCTTTCCGAAGGGGATTTGGTTTTTGTCTCCGGCAACCCCGGCTCGACCGACCGGCTCTATACATATGCCCAGCTCGAATTCCAAAGGGATCTTAATTATCCGATGATCCTGGGGTTTTTCGACCGCTACATCCAGGTCCTGCGCGAATATTCGGCGCTCGGCAAGGAACAGGAACGCCGGGCTCTCATCCAGATCTTCGGCCTGGAGAACAGCAAGAAGGCCATGACCGGGGAATTTCAGGGTCTTCTGGACAAGGCCTTGATGGCCGGCCGGAAAAAAGCCGAGGAGGAATTCCGGCTGAAAGTGGCATCCAATCCCGAATGGGACAAAGCCTATGGTGATGCCTGGGATACCATCGCCGAGGTCGCCAAGAAAATGACGACGCTGGCCAAGCGGCAATTCTTCCGTCGTTTTATCGGTTCCGACCTGGCAGGCTTTGCCGCAAGCATCGTCCGCTACGTCGTCGAGGCAAAAAAACCGGACGCGGACAGGATCCCGGGCTACCACGATTCCGAGCTCAATGAGCTGAGGTTTTCCCTGTTCTCTCCGGCGCCCATTTACCTGGACTTGGAGGAACGCCTGTTGGCCAACGGCCTGAAATGGTCCCTGGACGCCCTCGGGCCCGACGACGAATTCATGAAAACCGTCCTCGACGGCAATATCGAGAGCCTGTCCGGGCGTTTCGCCTTCGACGAAACAAAGAACCGGGCCGTGGCCGTCCACTGCGCCTACATGCTCGAAGGCCTGCGCAAGCTCTATGACGCCGCGGCCCTGGCTGACGAGATCGAGGGGGATAAGTAGGCCGGGAGCCGGACTATCTGACGCCGGAATATTGATTTAGCGCTTGACATCCGTCAAAAAGGGGAATTATGATGATTGCAGGTATTCATCAGAGGAGGGGGAAAATGGACCCTATGATTAAAAGCTATTTTCTTTTCAAGAATCTCGAAGCTTTTATCAACACTGTCCCGATCAATCCAGAATTACCCGACTGCAAAGATTGGGAAGCAACCCGAGCAGAGTTGAAAAAGGCGCTCAAAAGCATCTATGTGATATTGGCAAAAGAACGGTTTCCATTGCCAATCCTCGGATGTGGAAAACCTATCACTAAAAATGTGCGGGAACAGTTTGTATCTTTAGCGAAGAGGTTCCGATAATCCGTCGAGCATGTTTTCCAATCTCTCCCTCATCCTGACGGGAGGGTGCAATTTTTCCTGCAGCTACTGCTATCAGGAAAAAGACGACTTTTTTCTCGATCCGGCTGCGGCCGAAAAAGCCATCGGTTTTTTCTTCCCTCGTTTCGATAAGGAGTGTTCGATCCTTTTTTACGGGGGGGAGCCCCTCCTGGCCAAGGATACGATTAGAAGCGTGGTGCATGCCGTCAAGGCGGAAAACCGGCGGCAGAGAAAAAATATCCAATATTCCATCTCGACCAACGGCAGCCTTCTCGACGATGACACTCTCAGACTTTTCGATAAGAATCGGTTCTCCGTCCTCCTGAGCTTTGACGGGCGGGCTCAGGAAAAGGGCAGGAAAAAGGGGAGCTTCCCTGTTGTCTCCGGAGCCCTTGAGAGGCTGCTGGACCGTCCGCGAATCGAGCTTCTCACCAACAGCGTTTTCACGCCGGAGACTGTCGCCGATCTTTCCGCGTCGATCCGGGACATCGTCGAAAGGGGCGTAAGGGACGCTCAGATTTCCTTTACCAACCACCTGCCCTGGGGCAGGGACGCCCTTGCCCGGCTGGGTGCGGAATTGTCGGACCTTCGCGGCTTCCTCCTCGCTTTCCGCCGGAAGACAGGCCGCGTTCCGGTCGCCAATTTCAGGGCATCGACGGAACCCGGCGTTTTCGGCTGCCGGGCGGGCGAAGACAGAATGGCCCTGTCTCCGGACGGCCGCCTCTGGGGCTGCCACCTCTTCTACGATTTCCATAAAAAAATGAAAAGCCCCACCACCGCCCGGTATTGTTTCGGGGATCTGGATTCCTTCATCACCCATGACCAAAGGACCTATCCGCGGATCCTCGCCCGCTATGCCGACCTCCGGATGGATTATTTTCACACGCCGGGGAAACTCTGCGGTCTCTGCCGGGATGTTCATGACTGTGCCGTCTGTCCTGTCGACGCCGCGTTTGCCAGCGGAATCATCGGCAGGATCATGCCCGTGGATTGCGGGATTAGAAAGATCGTCAGAAAAGAAAAACAGCGCCTATGGGAAGATTTGGAAAACTACGGAATCCATCCCGGCCGGGCCGGGGCGTGAGCGTCAACGAGGGGAAACGGCTAAGGCCGCAACCTGCTTCCGGGCATCGCCGATCTCCGGGAGTCCCCGGTCGGCCTGGCTCCAGATATCAAGAAACCGTCGATAGAACTCGACCGCTTTTTCTTTCTGATTCTGCGCCTGATAAATTTTTCCCAGCCAATAAAAGCTCTTGGAATAGAGGTCTCCCCATCTCAACCTTCCGGTCGTCAGGGTGACGATTTGATCGTAGCTTTTTTGAGCCTTGTCCCAATCGCCCTTTTGAAAATAAGCCGAAGCCAGGGAATCGAGAAAGAGGATATGGAGGTCGGTCTTGTAATTCTGCATAGGCAGCAGCTTTACGGAGGTTTCAAAAGAGCCGATAGCCTTAGGTAAATCCCCCGCCTCCCGGGCGATCTCGCCCATCAGGCGATGATAATGCCGGAGGTCATTTGGGACTTCTGATTTCTCTATGCACTCCCTCAGTTTTTCCGCCGTGACCCTGGCTTCCTCAAGCCTTTTCATTTTCGCCAGGATAAGCCCGCGGAAATGCAGCGCCAATCCGATATGATCGATCCGCCCCGATTCCTCCTGGGCGGCTTCCAGGGCCTGGTTCGAATCTTCGTAGGCCAGGGGGAGACCGTTCGTCTGAAGCCCCAAATAGGCGGATAATATCTTCATCGCGTGCTGCTCCGACGCCCGCAACTCTGAGGACATCTCAACCCTGCGGGCATGGTCCAAGCCCGTTTTGACCTCTTCCCTCAACTGATCGTATTTTCCCTGCATCAGATACAATTGGCACAGCCATTTCCGTCCTATCAGTGGAAATTGAGGGTTGTCGGATTTGATCAGTTGCCTGAAGGATGCTTCCGCCCCCCCCGGATCTCCTTTGACGAGATGAATCAGGCCTTCGAGTTCGATAGGATCGGAGCTTGCCGGTTCAATGGCCCCGGCCTTCCGGGCTTCCTCGAGAGCACGGTCATATTGATGGAGGCAAAGATAAGCCGTGGCCAACCGGTTGTGGAAGCCGTACCAGCCGGAAAAAACATCGAGACGGGATTTCAAAAGATCAACGGCCTTCTGATAGTCCCCTTGGGCCATGTAGATCAGAGAGAGATTCTCGTAGGCTAGTTCATCCATATCATCGATGCTCAGGATTTTTTCGAATTGTTCGGCGGCCAGGCCCCACTCTTCCATGTTTCTGTATAGGGCCCCCATTTCTCCTAGGGCATCCTTATCGTTAGGATAGAGCGCCAGCAATTTCTTGTAGATGCCAACGGCTTCCCGGGGGGACGAAGCGGCGAATCCCTGGATCATGTAGAATTCCCTGTCGGAGACCCGGTTGAGCAAAGACAGGGCTTTATTGAGGGACTTTTTGTACTGTTCGTCATCCTGTAAATAAAAGAAGTTCTCGGCCATTAAGCGATAGGCCATGGCAAATTCCTGATCCAGGGAAACCGCCTGATCCAAGGCTTTCAAGCTTTGTTCAAATTTCTGCTCTTCAAACAGGCGTTTGCCCTCCACGAAGTATTTGAACGCCTCGGAGGAACCGGTCGTGATCTTTCTGAGGTCCCTGTGGATATCCCTGGCAAGGGCCTCCGCCGGCAGCTTGATATCCTCCTTGATTTTTCGGGTCAAACTTTCGATCATGGAGTACATGCTGTCGTCGCCCGTCCATTGCTCCCGCTCGGCCTGCAGAACCTCCATGGTGTCGGCCCTATGGAGGGACGTGTTGATCCGGAACTGGTCTTTGGCTTTAGTGAAGCTACCCTGGAGGATATAGTCGACCTTGGCCTTAGCCGCCACTTTCTTGAGTTCCTCCGAGGAGTAAGCCGGAGCATCGAGAAGATTCAACGTCTTGAGGATCCCGTAGATTTTATCTCCAGTCAGCACGCGGATATGCTGGGATTGGAGGAGGTCGGCGATCAGGAGCTCGCTCAGGGTCTGCCGCATGTAATTCAGGCTTTTGTCTCCGGTATTGTTCGTCAGGTACATGACCGCTAGGGCCGGGCTTTTCCCCGGCGGCACGGGCGGGAGGCGAGGATTGATCAAGAAGTAATAGAGGAACGCGGCCACGACCAAAAAAAAGACCGCGGTCAGCCCGTAGACCCAACGGCTCTTGGCCCACCCGGCAAGCGTTGCCGCGCCCGCTTTCTCCAATTGATTCAGGTCGGCCAGGATCTCAGCGATATTCTGGTACCTCCTGGCCGGGTCCTTTTCCAGGCACTTGAAGATGATGTGCTCCAACTGCTTGGGCAGCCGCGGATTGACTTTGGCCGGAGGGACGGGCTTTTCTGAAACGTGCTTTTCCCTGTATTCGGCCGGGGTGTCCGCTTTGAACATGGGCCGGCCGGTGGCTATCTCATAGAGGATGGCTCCGTATGAATAGATATCGGAGGCCTGGCCAATTTTTTCGCCCTTGGCCTGCTCGGGAGACATGTATTGAGGGGTTCCCGCGACTTCGCCCGGCTTCCCCGCATCCGCTCCGTAGACGGCCCTGGCCAGCCCGAAGTCCATGATATAGACCCGGCCGCTTTGGTCGACCATGATATTGGCAGGCTTGAGGTCCTGATGAATGATCCCCTTGGCGTGGGCGAGTTTGAGCGCTTCGCCGATCTGCCGGGCTATATGGACGACCGTCTCGACCGCCAGGGTCCCCGACGCATGGAGAAACTCCTTCAGATTTTGCCCCTTGATGTACTCCATCGAGATGTACTTGGTCCCGTGCGCCTCCCCCAGGTCAAAGATCCGGATGACGTTTTCATGGGAGATCGACCGGGCCAGCAGCATCTCTTTTTTAAACTTTTCGATGAAGCGAGGGTTTGACGACAAACGCGGCCGGATGATCTTGAGGGCGACGGTGATGTTCAGCTCGGTGTCTTCGGCTTTGAAAACGTGGCCCATCCCTCCGCAGCCGATCTCTTCGATGATCCGGTAACGTCGGTCGAACATCTCCCCGGGCGTGAAGTGGTCTACGTTCTCGGCCTTTCCCTCCGACCTGGGGTAGGACAGGGTTTCAAAGAGATCGCCAAGGGAAGACCCGCATTTCGAGCAAAACTGGCTGTCATCAGAGTTGAGCGTGTAGCATTTCGGACACTGAAGCGGCGTGATCCCCTTCCGCATGGTATGAATATAAGGGAGAACCGGCGGCAAGTCAACCATGAGGGGCCAAGTTAGGGTCAAACCTACAATCTTAACAAAGCGAAGTCGAAATCCCCGATTTTGTTAAGATTGTAGGTTTGACCCCATACAGACTACACCGCGTCCGAGATCGAGGAAAAATTGAAGTTTTTCACTTTCAGGGCGGGGATGAAGGCGGATTGGCCGACCTCGCCGCCGACAGCCCGCACCGGCCTCGACATCATTTCCACATTTTTCAGCACGTTGACCGGGCTCTCGTTGAACCGGAAGTTGTTGACGGGATGGCTGACCTTTCCGTTTTCGATGAGGAACGTCCCATCCCTCGTCAGTCCGGTCAGAAGCAGAATCATCGGGTTCAAATCACGGATATACCAGAACCGGCTCACGAGCACCCCTCTCTTTGTGGACTTGATCAGCTCTTCGAGGGTGTGATTCTCGCCTTCCATGATGACGTTGGGGGGGAAAGCCACGGGCTCTTTGCCCATCTTCTTGGCCCAGAAACGCGTGTACGCCAAATTCTTGACGACTCCCTTCTCGATCCAGAGCGTCTTTTGTTGGGGCAATCCGTCCTCTCCAATCGGAAAAGCCGGAATTTCGGGGAAGGCCGGGTCGCTGGCGATCGTGATTTTGGAGGAAACAAGCTTTTCTCCCAAGCGGTTTTTCCCCCCTGCCAGCGAAAGAAAGCTCCGGCCTTCATCAGCCTCCCTGGCTGTGAAGTTGTAAAGGAGAAACCAGACCATGTCCGCGGCGGCCGCGGGTTCGAGAATGACCGTGTACTTTCCGGGAGCAAGCGGCTTGGCATTTCTTGAATCCAAGGCCTTCCTGAGGGCCCTGTCTGAAAGCTCTCCCGTCGAGACTTTATCCACGTTCTCATCATCAGCCGAAGCCCATCCCGACCCTCCCTCGCTCCGAAAGGTATTGCTGTAATAGGCCCGTGAAGCGGTGAGATAGTAGTAGAGGCCCTTTGAGTTCAGAGACCCCGAGGCAGAGGAGCTTGTCTCAAAAAACCCGGCGGCCATGACATTTTGCTTTTTCGTCTTCTCGATCGCCGCGATAATGGCCTCGGCTCTTTGTCCGGGTGAGAAGTCGGTTGTTTTCTGGAAATACATTGGCGGAATTTTCAGGTAACTCTGAGGGCCGAGAGAGGGCATGAGTTCGGGATTTTCAGGAGCCACACCGGCCAGCGTATCCGCTCTCAGGACGGCTTCGTTGATTTTATCCCGGTTGAGCTCGTTGACGAGGGCAATTCCTCTTTTCTTGTTCTTGGTGACCGCCACGTAAAGGTTGAGCGTGTTATAGACGCCGTTGGTGGTGATGGCGTTGTTGGCAAAACGGGTGGAGCCTGTTTCATTCGATGAAATGCCGACAGTCAGCTCTTTTCCCGGGTTTTGGGCGATGATATTTTCGAGAAGGTCTTTGATATCTTTTTCCTGGAGAATCATAGCTTTCCTCCTGCGCTGACGATATTCACCTGGCGGAAGCGGGCCGGAGCGCTGCCATGCCCCATTCTTGCCGATTGCATCGGCTCTCCTTTTCCACAACCGAAGACGCCCCAATTTTCCCAGTGTTCCTGGGAACAAACGGCATCCAGCGAACCCCAGAAGTCGGTGGTCTTGGACTGATAAGCGACATTCTTGACCATGTCGCCGATCCTGCCGTTCTTGATTTCCCAGATGGCATCACCGCCAAATTGAAAGTTATACCTCTGGTGATCAATGCTGAAGCTTCCCATTCCGTCGAAGAGAAGGCCATCCTTTGTATCGGCAATGAGTTCATCAAGTGACAATTTCTTCTCCCCGGGCTTGAGCCAGATGTTCGGCATCCGCTGTAGGGGGAAGGAAGACCAGGAATCGGCATAAGCGCAGCCCTTGGATTCCTTCTCGTTGACGAATCGTGCCAGCTCCCGGGTCGTCTGGTAGCCGACGAATATCCCTTCTTTGATGATGTGAAATCGTCTGGCCTTGACGCCGTCATCATCGTAGCCGACAGTGCCCAGGGCATTGGGGAGGAGTTTGTCGCCGACAATGTTCATGAGCGGCGATCCGTATTTGAGCGCGCCCATCTTATCAAGAGTGACAAAAGATGTCCCTGCCATATCCGCTTCCCAGCCCAAAGCCCTGTCCAGCTCGGTGGCATGGCCGATGCTTTCGTGCATGGTGAGGCAGAGATGGGAGGGCAGGAGGACGAGGTCCTTTTTCCCGGCGTCGCCCTGTTTCGCCTTGAGCTTCTGCACAGCTTCTTCGGCTGCTTGGCGCGCTTTCTCGATCCAATCGACGGACTCGATGTGCTCATAGCCTTTCTGTTCGGGCGGAACCTGGATGGAGCGCGTTTGGGAATCGCCGGCTCCCACAGCCACC
>Ga0256868_10001708_pt1 | contig 11748 bp, 4 predicted proteins | sample RVTome_13_FD_187341 | JGI IMG/M metagenome (GOLD analysis project Ga0256868, IMG submission 187341) | Soil microbial communities from uranium-contaminated site in the Upper Colorado River Basin, Wyoming, United States - RVT92D227 HiSeq ... | reverse complement strand
GGTCGATCTGGGCGCGCTGCACCTCGGCCCAGTCCACGTGGCCCTCCTCCATCTTGAGGATCTTGGTGAGCAGGTCGGAGCTCGCCTTGTCCTTGACGTCCTCGGCCAGCTTGATCGTCTCGTTGTAGGCCTTGACCGCGCCGAGCTCGTCCTGCTGGTCGTTCTCCACCATCTCGAGCACGGTTTTGCCGATCTTCATCGGGTTGAGCTTGGAGACGATCGGGGTGCCCTCGAGGAAGATGATGCGCTGGATCAGCCACTCGGCGTGGTGCATCTCGTCGATCGCCTGGTGCTCGATGGCCTTGTGCAGCTTGTCGTAGCCCCAGTTGGCGCACATCTCCGCGTGGACGATGTACTGGTTGATGGCGGTGAGCTCCTCCGCCAGACGCTGATTCAGAGCGTCGAGCAGCTTCGCGTTGCCCTGCATGGCGTTCCTCCACACCCGCCGGCCGTCGGGGTGCCGTGTGCCGGCGGGTGCGGCAAGTATAGCGACATCGGCCACCCCTTGGTGCGCCTTCTGAAAGGGAAGTACCGGAGCGCGGCGGGCCGTCCCCTCACCCTAACCCTATCCCGGGGAGAGAGGGTGCCGGGGTCGGATGTCGTGCGAGAAGGGCGGATCACTGCTTCCTGAGCAGCAGTTTGAGGAACTGCGCGGCCACCTCGGCGTCCTCCGCTTCACGTGCGGCGCGACCGCCGTACTCGCGGAACAGCCCGCCCGCCTCCACGAACTTCTCGACATCATGGACGACGAGCTCCACGTCCACGGTCCAGCTGTAATTGGTCGAGACATCCTCGATCGCCTCGAGGATTGCCTCGAGCGCCTGCTGCACCCCGAGCCCGCCGACCCCTTCGCCCAGGAGCGGCATCGCGATACTGCGCACGCCGTCGGTGAGGGCGCAGGCGAGGACACCCCGGACCGCCTCGACAACGTGGGCGACCGATGTGGTCTTGCCGGCGGCGTGGTCGATCACGACGGCGTGGTAGATGTACCGCGTCGCGAGCTTGCCGGTCCCCGTGCGTACCACGCTGCCGAGCTTCGCCGGAGCCTTGGCAATGGCCTCCTTGTGGATCTCGATCCCGCCCCGCGACAGCAGGGCGCCGGCAGCGTGGCCTCCCATCACCAAACGATCGTTGGCCTCGTTCACCAGGGCTTCCACCCGGCGAGCCGCGATGTCGTCGTTCACGAGCCGGACCGTGATCGTCCCGAAGGAGTGAGCGGGCAGCGGATCGCCGGTCGGCATACCGAATAGTCTAAGCCCTCAGGCTGCCGGGAGCAGCAAGGCTGGGTCGCGATGGAAGCCTTGGGTCTTTGCGAAGCGGCCGTCCCCTCACCCTTCCCCTCTCCCCATGGGAGAGGGGACCGGGATGGGCGGTGTTGCCCGCACGCGACGCCTCGCTCCCTCTCCCGCTGGAAGAGGGAGGGGTGAGGGCGCAGGCCACCGCCTGCGGCAAAAGTTTACGTTCCGCGCCGACAGGCACGCGCGGATCTCGCCGCGGCAGGCCGGGATTATGTCCACCACGCTGGCGCCACAGCGAAGGCCTGTCGGGCAGGCCTGCCGGGCAGGCCTTTTTGGGTTCCGCGCTTCCCAAACCGCCTCTTCGACAATGGTCCGGATCCCGTCCCGGAGCATCTGCCGCTCCCCCCGCAGCATCTTGACAGGGTGTGGCTGTGAACCGACATTAAAGGCAAAGGACAGAAGGAGAAGCTTAGAGCGCAGTCGAACCTGAGAATGCGCGAGCGTGGTGCGGCGTTGAGGCTGTGACCTGATCCCGCCTCTTGGTCACCCTGGAATCAGGTAGCCAATGGTGAAACCGGCAACGTGCAAGGTCGCCGGTTTGTTGCTTTTTCAGACCCGCCGCAGAAGCGTCCGGTAGCGGCGGCAGGCGCGTGGGAGCCGCGATGCGTGGAGGGAGGGCATGCGAATGTCTCCAGGGGTCGGAGGTGCGGCTCAACGCGTCCGCGAGAGATAAGGAAATCCCTATCCATGGATGCAGGACTCCAACCACCAAGGAGGGTCATATGAAAAAGACATGGGTGTTCCTGACAGTCGCCGTTCTCGTGACGAGTCTTCTCGGGCTCGTCGGGTGTTCCACCATGCCGAAGGTCAGCCCAGAGGCCTTCGAAAGGGCCGTTAAGGCAATCATGGACGGGTACAGCGCAACTCTGCTCGCGGGCGATCTCGATGGCTGGATCGCGCTTTGGGATGAAGGGGGCGTCCAACTGCCGCCGAACGAGCCTATGAATGTGGGGATCCCCGCGATCAAGAAGTCGATGATGACCACGTTCGCCGCAGTGACTTTCGAGAAGTTCGCGATCGAGATCTCCGGCATGTTCGTCGATCATGAGTATGGCTTCGTCTACGGGAACTACACCTACACTCTCGCCCCCAAGGCCGGGGGAGCGAAGGTCCTCGGAGACGGCAAATACGAAACTATCCTCAAACGGCAGCCCGACGGCTCGTGGAAGATCTTCCGGGACTGCTTTAACTCGAACCTCGCCCCATAGGCTCATGGACGGGGAGCGGCAGCGCACGGCGCGCGTCGAGGTGCGTGGACCCGTTTGCGCCACCCGCGGCTCAGGGCGTCTTGGCGCTCGCCTGGGTTGCTGGGGGCTGTGTGAAGCCCGACGGCGCATCGGCGCCCGCGCCGAGCACGACCCGCACCGGATGCACGCGCCCGTCATCCTCGAGCGGAATCGCCGCCGGGTCGGCCGGTGATCCATCGAGTTCCACGCTCGCCACGCCCCGGCAGCGCCGCTCCGGGTTGTCCACGACGATCGTGTAGTGCGTTTTCCCGAAGCGCCATTCGATGGAGTAGGTCGGCCACGACGACGGGATGCACGGGTTCAGCGTGAAGAATGCGCCGCGGCGATGGAGTCCGAGGATCCCTTCCAATCCAACCCGGTACATCCAGCCGGCCGCACCGGTGTACCAGGTCCAGCCGCCGCGCCCCCGGTGCGCTGGGTGGTCGCAGACATCCCCCGCGACCGAATAGGGCTCGGTCATGTACTGCTCGACCTGGCTCGCCGTCCGAGAGTGGTTGATGGGGTTGAGCATGTGGAAGAACTCCACCGCCTCGTTGCCGCTCCCGAGACGCGAGAGCGCGAGGACGACCCACGCCGCCGCGTGCGTGTACTGCCCTCCGTTCTCGCGGATCCCCGGGACGTAGCCCTTGATGTATCCCGGGTCGAGAGCCGCGCGATCGAAGGGCGGCGAGAGGAGCAGGATGACGCCCGAACCGCGGCGGACCAGGTGGGCGCGCACGGCACCCATGGCGCGCTCGGCGCGGTTTCCCGGCGCGGCGCCCGAGAGAACGGCCCAGGTCTGGGCTACCGAGTCGATCTTCCCCTCGTCGTTCTGGGACGACCCCAGTGGGGTGCCGTCGTCGAAGTACGCGCGCCTGTACCACTCCCCGTCCCAACTTTGCTCCAGCATTGTTCCCAGACGCTGGCGTTCGGCGCGGTAGCGCGCCGCTCGGGGCGCCTCACCCCGCTCGTCGCACAAGGGGGCAAAGGCTCCCAAAACGGCGTGGAGGAACCAGCCGACGAAGATACTCTCCCCGCGACCCTCGGGGCCGACGTTGTTGAAACCGTCGTTCCAGTCGCAGCTCCCGATGAGCGGCAGGCCGTGCGTGCCGGCGGTGAGCGCCCGATCCACGGCCCTGAGGCCGTGCTCGAACAGCGTGCCCGTCTCGCGGGAGATGGCCGGGAGCCCGTACGCCTCGGGCTCTCCGGGCGGAACGGCAGGCGCCTCCAGGAAAGGCACCCGCTCGTCGAGGACGGCGCGGTCTCCAGTGGCCTTGACGTACTCGGCAGCCGCGTAGGGGAGCCAGAGAAGATCGTCCGAGCAACGCGTACGAACGCCTTGGCCGCCCGGAGCGTTCCACCAGTGCTGAACGTCCCCCTCCACGAACTGGCGCGCGGCCGCTCTCAGGAGGTGCTCGCGGGTGAGGTCCGGCCGCGTGAACATGAGCGCCAGCACGTCCTGGAGCTGGTCGCGGAAGCCATACGCACCGCTCGACTGGGAGTAGCCGGAGCGCGCCCAGACGCGGCACGCCAGATCCTGGTAGAGGAGCCACCTGTTAACCAGGAGGTCGAAGGAGTCGTCGGGTGTGGTGACGCGCACGGCGCCCAGCGTGTTATCCCAGGATTCCTCCACCGCGACGAGTTCGGCCTCGGCAGCTTCCGCGCCGTCCTTGCCCGCGAACCGCCGCAGGAGCGCGCGGGCCTCGGCCGCGTCCCGCCCCTGCCCGAGGAGGAACACGACGCACCGCGTCGCTCCGGGCTCGAGGTCCACCACCGTCTGCAACGCTGCACACGGGTCGAGGCCGGCGCCGAACCGGTTTAGCAGCAGCGGCCGACCGAGCGCGGCCGCTCGCGAGAGCGAGCCGTTGCGGCCTAGAAACTCGAGACGGTCCCCCGTGGCGGAGAGAAGCGGCTCGCTCGCGGCGGCGAACGCGACGCGCCCCCTCTCCTGGCTGTACAGGTCGCGCGCCAGGACCGCGCCGGTCTCGCCGTCGCGCTCCGTCGCGACAAACCTTGGGCCACTCGCAATTGGTGGGCCGAGCAACCATTCGCTGTACGAGAAAAGGGTGAGGCGCCGCGGCCGGTCGGAGCGGTTCGTCAGCGTCAGGAGAGACAGCTTCACGGGCTCGTCCCGCGCAACGAAGACCGCCAGCTCTTGCGCAATGCCGTGCGCGGCACGGGAGAACCGCGTCACGCCCGGCGCGTGGCGCACGACCCAGCGTGGAGAGCGCCGCGTCCGCCGGAGGGGCGCCGGCGTGGCGCCCCACAGGGCACCGCTCTCCTCGTCGCGGACGAAGATCGCCTCGGCGGTCGGGTCAGTGACCGGGTCGTTCGCGAAAGGTGTGAGCCGGTTCTCGCGGCTGTTCTCGGACCAGGTGTGGGCCGCCCCGGAGGTGGTGACGATGGTCCCGAAGCGTGGGTTGGCGAGCACGTTGACCCACGGGAGCGGCGTCTCCCGTTCGCCCTCGAGGACGACGACGTACTCGCGGCCGTCACGCGTGAAGCCACCGAGGCCGTTCTCAAGGAGAAGCGGCGGTGGCTCCGGTTCAGCTTCCGGCCGCCCCGCATCCGAGGCCTCGTCGACTGGCACGTTGCCCAACGGCTGTGGAGGCTCCGCCTCCGGACGGTCGAGCTGCTGTTCCAGTGTGCCCCGGTCGCCGGAGAGGACCGCCCGGGCGACCGCGCTCAGAAGGACGGTCTCGACCTCCGGGATCGAATCGACCTGGAGAAGAAACACACCGCCGGGCTTCCCTTTCCAGGCACTCCACGGGCCGCCGTCGACGAGCTGCGTGAGCTGCAGGTTCATCTCTTCGCGGTAGCTTGGCGGGTGCTCGTTCAGGATCACGGCGTCCGCCTTCAGCCCCTTCAGGCGCCAGTACTCGTGGGCGATCAGGATTTGCCGAACGAGCTGCACGTCTTCCGGCTCCTTCACGCGGACGAGGACAATCGGGAGATCGCCCGAGATACCGAACCTCCAGAGGCCGTCCTGCCCGAGCGTGTTCTTCGCCAAGGTCTCCCCGTCGGCCCGGAGGGATGCGTCGGAGAAGAAGACACGGGAACCGAGCCGTTCGAAGAGCTGGGCCTGTTCGAAGGAGATGCCAAGATGTCGCAGTGACATCTGCACTTGCGTGAAAGCAAGGGCGAAGGCGCGTGCGGCGACGCCGTGGTCGTGGTACTTCTGTGCACAGGCGCGTGCGGTTGGCTCGTCGGCGGCAAGGCCGGTCGTGAACGAGACGCGGGCGAACCCCCCGGGTGCAAGCCGCAGCCGGGTCCGGAGGCTCAGGATCGGGTCGAGTACCGCGCCGGTCGTCCCCGAGAGCGCGCGCCCGTCCATGGCCTTTGGGTTGTCGGGGCCACGCCCGCGCCCCAGGAAGCGCATCCGGTCGGTCTCCCACTCGACTTGCGCTTGCGTCGGTCCGTGGATGGAGAGGACGTGGAATCCGACGAGCGCCGGGTCGTGCGGGGCGCGCGGCCGGCGCCGCGCGAGGAGAGCTGTATTCTCGGGAATCCATTCCGTCTCGACGAAGAGCTTCCCAAAAGCGGGGCTTGCGACGTCTTCCGCGACGGACCCCAGACCCACTTCAACGTAGCTCGTCAGCTCGATCTCGCGGGCGCGGTCGCTCCGATTCGTCAGCGAGACGCGCCGAACCTCGGCGTCGTCCCCTGGTGAGACGGCGACCTCGAGACGCGTTGCGATGTCGTGGTCGAGCCGCTCGAAGGTTGCCTTCTCGGCGAGGAACTCCACGAGGTAGCTGTCGGGTTCCTTGCCGATGGGCTGGTAGGTCGCGGACCAGACGGCGCCCGTGTGGACATCGCGCAGGTAGACAAACTGGCTTCCGGGATCGCGGGTTCGGTCCTCGCGCCACCGTGTCACGGCGCGGCCGCGGCAGAAGCTCGTTCCACCACCCCCGTTCGTGACGATCGCGACGTAGCTGCCGTTCGAAAGGATTTGCGCGCGTGGGTAAGGAGTGTGGGGCGAGCGGAGGCGGCGTGGGGCGCGCGCAAGCGCGGGCGGTTCGGCTCGGGTTTCCTCGGCCGGACGCGGCTCGATGATGGGTGCCTCGCGTGGGATCCGCTCCTGCAAGAGGAGTTCGGTCGCTTGGATTCGCCGGTCCGCGTGGAACCGATCGACCATCACGTCGCCCAGAAGGACGTTGGCAATGGCGACAAGAGTCATCCCCTGGTGGTGCGCCAGGTGGGTCTTCACGATGACGCCGGGACCGGGTCGCACGGCCGCTGAGTCGCCGGTCTCGTCCGGCTTCCGCGCCGTGTAGTCGATGGCGTCGTAGTATCCGAGCGGCCCCTCGGCTCCCTCGCCCGTCAGGCGTCGCAGGTTTCGTACGGCTTTGGCCGGCTCCAAGAGAGCAGCTAACGCGGTCGCGTAGGGAGCAACGACGAGTTCGTCGGCCAGCCCTCGCTTCAACCCGAGGCCCGGGACGCCGAACTCCTTGTACTGGTAGTTGCCAAACCGGTCGAACAGATCGTAGGCGGACTCGGAGATTCCCCACGGAACGTGCCGCTCGCGACCGTACCGGATCTGCCTCCTCACGGCCATGCGGCAACTCTGGTCGAGGAGCGTCCCCGGATACGTTCTCATCACGAGGAGCGGCAATAGGTACTCGAACATCGTCGCGCTCCACGAGACGAGCGTCGGGACGCCTTCCACGCTGACGACGAGCCGTCCCAGATGGAACCAATGGCTTTGCGGGACGTCGCCCTTGGCGATGGCGAAAAAGCTCGCAAGGCGCGACTCCGAGGCCAGGAGGTCGTAGTAGGCACTGTCCGCTCGCCCCGGCCCGCTGGCGTCGGCCATGAGATAGCCGATCGAGAAGAGCTGACGCTGGCGGTCGTAGAGGAAAGCGAAGTTCATCCCGTCCGCCAGGGCCGCTGCGCGACGGGCAACATCGGTCAGGCGGGGTGCCAGATCCGTTCGCGACGCGCCCAGCCGCCGGCACCCTTCCGCCAGGGCGACAAGCGCGCCCGCGAGGTTGCCGCTGTCCACCGTGGACACGTAGCGCGGGAGGAGCGGCGAGAGGTTCTGCGTGTCGTACCAGTTCAGGAGGTGCCCCGCGTAGCGCTCCAGCCCTTCGACCGTGGTCAACGTCCGGTCGAGCCTATCGACCATTGCATCCGCCGTTAGCAGGCCAAGATCGTGCGCCGCGAGCGTGGCCAGGAGACCCATGCCAATGTTGGTCGGCGAGGTCCGGTGCGCCAGCGTGGGCGCTCTTTCCTCCTGGAGGTTGTCGGGAGGGAGCCAATGATCCTCAGGGCCGGCCAGGGTCTCGAAATAGTGCCACGTCTTCCGCGCCACCTCTCTCAGGAGATCATGGTCCTCCGGCGATAGCTCCCGCCGGCGTGGCACAATTGGCTGGCTGAGCCAGTACGCGCAGGCGGGCGCCGCCGCCCACAAGGCGAGGAACGGCAGTGCAAGAGGAAGAGCGCCAGGACGCGCGGCGATGGTGAGGGCGAGGAGCCCCAGGGCCGCAATCGGGCTCGCGGCCATCTCGACGAAGAAGGAACGGATCCCCTCCCGCAAAAGGCCACCGGCCCGTGCCGCCTGCGCGGCCGCCGTCTCCCAGTCAAGGAAGCGGCGCTTCGTGATGACGAGCCGTACAAGCGTCAGCGCGATGGCATGCACCCTCTCCCAGGCGTGGAATGGGAGGAAGACCAGCGTCAGGAGCGCCTGCCCGAAGGCGGTGCTCAGATCCTCCACGAGGCCTCGAAGATGGACGCGGGCCGGCTCGCGCGCGGGGCGCGGCTCCAGGAGATGGAAAAGGGAGGCCACGAACGGGAACGCAACGACCGCGAGACCGCCAAGGGTCCAGACGAGGGGGCTCCCCGGCAGGAGAGTCCACGCGGCGCCGAAGAAGGCGAGGAGCGAGGGTGCCACGAGGCTGCGCCGGAGGTTATCGAGGATCTTCCACTGACTTATGAGCGGGAGGCGGTTCTTCACGAAACCCTGTGGTGTCGGGACCAGCGGGAAGAGCCAGGCGAGGATCTGCCAGTCGCCGCGCACCCAGCGGTGTTGCCGCCGCGCGTGCGCGAGGACGTTGGCGGGGTAGTCGTCCACTACCTCCACGTCGGAGACGAGCGCGGTACGCGCGTGCAGCCCCTCGAAGAGATCGTGCGACAGGAGCGCGTTGTCGGGGACGCGCCAGCCGACAGTCGCCTGGAAGGCGTCGACGTCGTACAGCCCCTTGCCCGTGAAGATTCCTTCGCCGAACAAGTCCTGGTAGGTGTCCGAGACCGCCGTCGTATAGGGATCGACGCCGGTGTGTCCGGCGTACACCCGTGCGAAGAGCGACCCGGCGGCGCTCGCAAGGTTGACGCTCACACGCGGTTGGAGGATGCCATAGCCCTCCGTGACCCTCCGGAGGCCGGCGTCGACCACGGGCCTGTTGAGCGGGTGCGAGATGATCCCGATCAGGGCCTTTGCGGCGCCCCTCGGGAGTCGTGTGTCGGCGTCCAGCGTGAGGACGTAGCGCACCGACGGGAGTATCGAAAGGTCCCCGACCTTGACGGAGAACCCGGTGTCAGTAGAGGAACGCAACAGGCGGTTGAACTCCTCGATCTTCCCCCGCTTGCGCTCCCAGCCCATGAAAACGTCCTCTTTCGGGTTCCACTGCCGATCGCGGTGGAACAGGTAGAAACGGTCGTTCCCACCGGGCGCGTGCCGGCGGTTAAGCGCCTCGATACCGGCCACCGCTGCGGTCAGGATCCCATCGTCACCGGCAACCGAGAGCGTCCGTGCGTCCTTGAAATCGCTCAGGACCGCGAAGTGGATCCGGGAGTCGAGGTTGCCGAGCGCCTGGACCTCCAGGTGCGCCAGGAGCCGCTCGACGTCCCCCACGCTACCGAGGAGTACGGGCACGACCACCATCGTGCGGGCGTTCTCGGGGATCCCTTCGCCGAGATCGAGGCGGGGGAGCCGCCGCGGCGGCACGAGCGCGGCCACGATGCGCTGGACGAGGAGCGCAGCGAGTTCGCTCGCGGGGAGCAGCGCGAGCAGGGCCGCGGCCGTCGCCATCCCGGCAGCGCCCACGGCGCCTGCGTACGCGTACGCACTGAAAACGCCGAGGCCGGTCAGGAGAGCGACGCCGCCGAGGTACGCCGCGGTTGCATGGGCGAAGGCCCAACGACGGAGTCGTTTAGCGAGGCCCCTTCGGAACGCCACATCGTTCTCGAGGCCGCGCCGGCCCGGGCCGATCAGGTGATGGCCGACGTGCGCTGCCTTCTCGCCGATTCCCTTCCGCTCCGCGGCCCGGCGGGCGCTCTCGACGGTGCGCAGGGCAATGCTCACCTGCGCCTCGCCGGTCGGCTCGGCGAGATCCTCCACGGCGTGCCGGTAGCGGTCCCGACTGGCGAAGTCCATACGTGGGTACACACCGGCCGGGTCCCGCCGCAGGATCTCCTCCACCGGGCTGACGAGCTCCACGAAGCGGCTCCAGTCGAGCGTGGCACAGAGCCTGAGGCTCGTCACCGTGTTGGCGGTGGAGACCTGATCGGTGGCCTGGCGCTGGCTCTCGGAGCGGACCGCATCCTCGGGCGTCGTCCCTCGCGCGGCAAGCGCCTGCTCCACCGCCGTAGCGAGGGGGGACACGCGGGTGTCGTATTCGCGCATCCGCTGCCGGAGCTGCGCCACGAAGGCACTCGGGAGCGGGTCGGGCAGAGAGCGGGGAGTCTCACCTTGTTCCAGCCGCGCGAGAGCAACGTCCGCCTCCAGGCGTGCCGCCCGCCCTGCAAGAATTCCGTCTGTCAGGAGCCTCAAGTTCTCGAGAAGGGCGAGCTTGATCATGCTGGGCCACGCCCAGAGCTCGCCGATCGTCAACGGCGCAACGGTCTGAAAAGCAAGGACGAACCGCGTGAGCCGCTCCGCGTCGAGCCGTCCGTCTCCGTGCCGGATCAGCTCGAGCGCCATCGCATGGATGCGGGCCTTGCCGGCGAACTCGCGTGCCGCAAGCTTGGGCAGCTTCCGGTAGTACCGGACGGGGAGGTCGTGCCGCACGGCGCGCGCCTCCGACTCGACGAGGTGAAAGTTGTCGAGAAGCCACTCGGCGGCCGGAGGAACAGCGACGCCCCGGTGGACGTCGTCAGCGAGGGAGCGGTACGCCGCGTTCAGGACGCGGATGTTTCTTTCCAGCCGTGGCAACACGTCGTACCCGCCCGCACGCGAGGCAGGTAACAGCGTGAAGACGGCGGCGAGCGTCTTCGCTCGCTCCTCGAGGCCCTCCGGGCTCAGGAGCTCGCCCCTGAGAGGCATGGCTCTTTCGGGACGGCGCCGTCCGAACACCGATCACCTCCTGCGTTGTCTTCAACACCTCGCCGGCGCCGCTTCTTGTCGCGTGGATGTTCCCATGTCCGCCACCTGGAGCACCGCGGCGTTGCGCACGGGCACTGTCCCCCTGCTTACCGGCGACGGGACGGACGCCTGCTTTCCGTGCATCTTACACCCGGCCCGCCCCCAGTTCGTTCCCGAGCGTCTCCAACCGCACACGCTGCTCGGAGAGCCAGGCAAGAATGGCCTCGTTCCCGGCGTCTCTCGCCGACAGGCATAGGCTCTGACCTTCCGAGGCACGACCCGGAGTTTCGTGGCGACCACACTGGTGATGCCGTTTTTGCCGTTCGCACCCCTCCCGGACTTGCCCCACCCGCCTGTCTCCCGCTCCATCTGGGAGAGGGCAGGGGTGAGGGTCCTATTCATCGCCCCGCTTCTGCCTGTGTTTCTGCGGAGCGCGTGTCCCACATTGGCTAGAGGCGGGGAATCGCGCGCGAGAGTGCCGAGGCGAACCCCAGCAGCGTATCCCGCCCCGAGCGGTGCCCCAGGCGGGAGAGCGCTTCGGCGGCGCGCTCCACGGGTGCCGGGTCCGCTCCGTCTCGCGCCAGCGCATCGAGCAGGGCGAGCACCGGCTCGGCGTAGAGGCCATCGGCGGCGGCACGCAGCATCTGCGCTGAAAGACGGGTGGTGCACGTTTCCAGTCGAACCGGCAGGGCGTCCACCAGCGCCTGGCGGAGAGTGCGAGCGTCCGGGCTGCACTGCGAAATTAGGTCGAGGGCGGCCAGCGCGCCGACCAGGACGTCGTCGCCCGATGGCGTGAGGCCGGCGCCCAGGCCCACGAGCGAGGCCAACTCGCGCGTGTGGCCATCGTTGGAGAAGCTGCGCAAAGCACCGTCGAGCTTTTCGTTGAACGGGTCCTGGCCGGCCAGAGGCTCACAGAATCGAGCCA
>Ga0256868_10001707_pt1 | contig 11750 bp, 9 predicted proteins | sample RVTome_13_FD_187341 | JGI IMG/M metagenome (GOLD analysis project Ga0256868, IMG submission 187341) | Soil microbial communities from uranium-contaminated site in the Upper Colorado River Basin, Wyoming, United States - RVT92D227 HiSeq ... | reverse complement strand
GACGTACAGGGCCATAGCTTTGTGGCCAGTATTGCCGGTGACGGTCAACGCGTGGCAGCCATATGCTCCTGTGTCACTCAGAGCGATCATTTCGTTGGCGGTGATCGTCCCGTCGCGCTTTACCCCCGTTCGCATCTTGATCCTCATCGGATGGCGCGAACGGGCGGCAAAGAACTCCTCCGCCCGGGTGTATTCGAACCGGACCGGTCGGCTTGTGGCGATCGTCAAATGGGCCGCCACATCCTCGATCATGACCTCTTGTTTGCCGCCGAAACCCCCGCCGATCCTCGGCTTGATCACCCGGATCCGCTTGGGGGGCAGTCCGAGGACTGGGGCCAGTTGTCGCCGGACGTGGAACGGGACCTGAGTGCTCGTGCGGATCACCAGCCGGTCATCCTCATCCCAGTAGGTGACGACGACGTGCGGCTCGATCGAGACCTGTTGGACTTTGGGGACTTCGTAAGTGCCTTCCACGACGAGATCGGCCTCGGAGAAGCCTCTGTCCACGCTTCCTATATCAATGCGGATCTCGGCTGCCAGGTTTCGGCTCGGATCGGAGTCAGCGAAATTCACGTACTCTGGTTCTTCGTGGATCCGGGGTGCGCCTTCGGCCATGGCCTGCCCCGGATCGAGGATCGGCGTGAGCGGTTCATAATCGACCTGGATGAGCTCGAGCGCCTTTTCGGCCGTCGCTTCATCTTCGGCTGCGACGAAGGCCACCCGATCACCCACAAAACGGACCTTGTTGTCGAGAGAGAACATGTCGAGAGGCCCGGGGATGGGATGTGACTGGCCGGCCGTAGAAAACACGACCCTTGGGATGTCCTTCCAAGTCAGCACGGCCGCGACGCCGGGGAGCGCCAGGGCCTTAGAGGCGTTGATCTTCCGGATGCGTGCGTGCGCCAGCGGGCTGTGCAGGACCTTGGCCACCAACATCCCGCGCATCTCGATGTCGGCCGTGAAGGCCGGCTTGCCTTGCACGAGCTTCACCGCGTCGACCTTCGGCTCGGGACGACCGACGGAAGAGCGTGTCTCCGGGCCGGGCGCGATCTGGATTCTAGGCATCACGCTGGTCCGAATCGCCAATTCGGTCGCGGGCCCACTTCCGACCCCGCCAGTCTCCCCCGCCTCGGGCGGCGTGAACAACTCCGAAGGCGCGGGAATGGGAGCCTCGATCGGCTCGACCGGATCCCCTCGCAAGACTGCCGCCGCCCTTAAGACGGCCTGAACCGGTTTCAGATAGCCCGTGCACCGGCAAAGAACACCGGATAGAGCCCGACGCACGTCAGCTTCTGAGGGATCCGGGTCTCGACTCAGCAGGCTGCCCGACGCCAGGATCATCGCCGGCGTGCAATAGCCGCATTGGATCGCACCCGTCTCAACAAAAGCGCGTTGTAGGGCGCTCAAACCGGCAGTCTGCTTCCAACCATGTTCGGGATGCTCCCCGATCGCCTCGATCGTGGTTATTGTCTTGCCGTCGGCTTGCGCAGCCAGCATCACGCAGGTGTTGACCGGTTCGCCGTTAAGCAGGACCGTGCAAGCCCCACACTCCCCCGTCTCGCAACCATGTTTTACGCCAAAGATCCCCAGGTGCTCGCGGAGCGTCGTCAGCAATGTGGTATCTGCCGGGAGATCCACATCGACCGGGTTGCCGTTGAGATTGAAGCGGATCCTCATGACGCCGCGCCCTCTCGGATCACCCGCCGCACCAGTATTCCCGCAACCTCCGATCGGTAGTCGGAGCTGGCCCAGGCATCGCCGGCACGCGCGTAGCCTTCGGATGCAAGCTCTCCGATCCGTTCGGCCGCGTCTTCGCTCCCTGGATCCTCGTCTGCCGATGACAACAGCAGCGGCCTGGTGCCAAAGCCGCCAAGCGCCACACCCAGCCGAATCGAGGAACTTCCGCGTGCAGACTCCGCCGCCGCCGCGCACACAACGGGACGATCGGCGGGTGAGCGGGCGACCTGGTCATAGGTGACCCAGCTCGGGTGCGGGATCGAGACCGACGTGATCAGACGACCCGTGAGATCAGTCCCACGGCGCCCCAAAAAAACGTCCAGGCCCACGTCCTCACTACCGGGCTGCAGCAGCACTCGCGTCCCGAGAGCCAGCAAGACGGTCAGGAGGGGCGATCTTCCATCCGCCGCCATCAGACTCCCCCCCAACGTCGCCGCGTTGCGCAGATTCCAGCCTGCTTCAAGCAAGCAGACTTGCGTCAGAGCCGGCGGAATGACATCCCCGTGCTCGACGAGCGATTGAAGAGTCAGACATGCACCTGCGGTGAGGCCCGTCCCGTTCACCTCGAAGCTGTCGAGCCCGACTTCCTGCAGGTCGACAACGGACGACAGGCCGCGTCGGCCGGGAGTCAGGCTCGTCCCGCCTGCTAGCGGGATACTTCTCTTCAGCAGGTCGAGGGCCTCATCAAGGGACCTCGGACGGTGGTATTCCATCCTCATCGTCTCCCTGGCCACCGGCCGAACCGACCATCACAGTACGCCACTCATGGTGCTCGCCCCTCAATCCTCATACACCCGCCAACCGAGCTGTTCGAGACGTTTTGCGTCTTCGGGAGCATCAGAGTAGTCGACCAGGGTGACCTCGGCCTCGGCGCCGATGGTTCCGTCGGGGAGCCTGAGCTCGCCCCGACCGGTCGCCACCCGGCCTTTCTTGCGATCGATGAACCCGACGAGGCCCAGGGGAACGCCGACCGGCACCGGCTTTCGATAGCGCAACTGGAGTCTGGCCGTCACAGTGAAGTGGTTCGGATCCCCCGACATCGCCGCCCGGCCGACGACTTCGTCGAGCATCGCTGCAACAACCCCGCCGTGTACCACGCCCGGATAGCCCTGGTATTTCTCGGGGACCGTGCAGCCGGCTTCGGCTCGATTGGGTCCTGCGTCGAAGAATGTGAGCTTCAAGCCCACCGGGTTCTCCAACCCACACACAAAGCAATGGCGCGAGTTGGGCTGTTTGACCCGGCGTTCCCCGCCAAGCGTCGCATCCGTTTCGGGCGCGGGCCCGTAGGCGGCCGGCTCATTGGCGCTTGGTTTCATTACGTCGCCTCACACAGCCCGTTGAGGGCCAAAGGTATCGATCAACAAGCGGACGTCACTCCCGACGGCGAACAGGATCGGACAGGTTGCTCCGCGGCGACGGTACTCGTCGACCTTAGCAAGCGCCTCTTCCGGGGTACCCGACGCCGTGATTCGCAGGATCAGGTCTTCGGGTACGAGGTGTTTGGCCCGTTTGATCTGCTCATAAGTCGCTGGCCAACCGAGGATTTTCTGGATCTCGTCGACGACACCTTGGGGAACGCCGCTGGCCTTGGCAATGTGCGGCTGCTGGGCCAGATACTGCGTCAAAAGCTCGCGGCTGGCATCGAGCGCCTTGGCCCGATCGCGGTCGACCGAGCACACGACGAGCTGTGGGCGGTCGATGTCCTCGATCCTCCTGCCGGCTCGCTTGGCTCCGGTTTCAAGAGCTTGCAGGGCGAGGTCGTTATAGTCGGGAGGAACGCAGTAGTTTAGAACAACACCGTCGGCGATCTCCCCGGCCAGCTCCATCATCTTGAATCCCGTCGCGCCGATGTAGATGGGGACATCGCGTGGCTCGCGCCGGCCGTGGACCACATCGAGCTCGATCCCGTCCACGTTGTGGAATTCCCCGTGGAATGTAACCCTTTCCATGTGCAGCAGGCGGCGAAGTACCTCGATCGTCTCTCGCATCGCCAACATGGGGTGGCGGCGCTCAATCCCGACATTGGCCGCCAGGGGATCCCACCAGGCGCCAATCCCGCAAATGATTCGACCCGGGGCCAGATCGTCCAGCGTCAGGAAGGTGGCGGCCAGCAGGCCGATGTTACGCGTCCAGTTGTTGATCACACCCGATGCGACTTTAATCCTCTGGGTGACAGCGGCATACGCCGCCATTGGCACAATCGCATCGCGCACCAGGCGCGACTCGGCCTGCCACACGGCTTCGAAACCCCGCTGCTCTGCATACCAGACGTAGTCCAGCCCCTGCCTGAGGTCATGATCGTCCTGCAAGTACAAGGCAACCCTGTTGTTGGTCATCCTGTCTCCGAATCCGTAACTCGAGCTGCCGCGGGCCTCTCGCTTTCAAACCGAAGCAAGTCTTCCGGCATGTCCACGTCGAGGGCGAGTGAAGGAAGTTCACATATTTCGAGGCGCACGCCGGCCGCGCGTGCATGTTCGAGATGGCGTGGGAAGCTCTGTGGCCCGAACGCGTATTCTATCAAACTCGGAGGCGACGAGAGCAGGGCGTTCGTCCCCGACCTGCGGCGGTCGGGGGCGATGACGACGACTGGCGGGTCGGAACCCCTAGCGATCAAGGACTCGATATCCTCACGCGTGAGCAGAGGAAGATCGGCGGGTAGGACCAGGACGGCGGACACGTTGTACCGCCGCGCGACCAGAGTCGCCCGAACCAGGGCCCGATTGAGCTGAGGTGATCCCCGCTCAGTGACCGTCCGAGCTCCGAGCTTTCGCGCCAGCGCCAAAGCCCGTGAGTCGCGGCTGACGACAAGCGTCCTCTCGATCGAGGGGATCTCCCCCAGGATTTCCAGGGTGTGGGTCAACATACGCTGGCTTAGTTCCAGACGATCCTCTTTCGACAGCACGCCCGCCAGACGCGATTTGGCCTGCCGAAGCGGCTTGACCGGCACGATCGCCCACACGGTCAAGGTCCGGCCTCCGTCTCCGCCAGGGGTTCACTGGCAAGGGCGAGTACCGCTTCCGCCAGCTTCTCCCGATCGACGGGGTTCCTCATGATCGTTTGTGTCACGCGCACCCTCAGGCCCAGGGATCGTATCGGGTCGGCAAGCGACGCGTCCTGCGAGTCGATCACCATTCCCGACAACAACCCCCGATAATGCTCGGCAACAGCCAGAGCGGAGGGTTCGATGCCCAGCTCGCGAAACATCTTGGCCGCCGGTCCTTTGATCGCCTGGGCCCCAACGATCGGAGAGACGCCAATGACCTGTTTACCGGCAATGGCCGAACGCACCCCCGGAACCGCCAGGATCGGATCCAGACTGACCCATGGGTTTGATGGACAGAGGACGATCATCTGAGCCTCTTCCATTGCCTGCAACACCCCCGGTGCCGGCCTGGCATCCTGGATCCCCTCGAAGCGAAATCCGCGAACCTCCGGTTCACACCCTAAGGCGACGAAGTATTGCTGGAACGGCAACTCGCCCTGGTCCGTGAGGACGAGCGTCGCCACCCGGTCGTCCGTCATCGGCAATACCTGGGCACTGACACCAAACCCCTCACAGAAATGATCGGCGACGGCACTGAGTGCCTCGCCCGAGTCCAGGCGTCGGGTCCGCTCAACGCTGAGCGCCAGGTCGCGGTCGCCAAGCCTGAACCACGTCGGCCCTCCGAGCGCCGACAGGGTCTCCAGGAAGCTCCAGGTCTCATCATTCCGCCCCCAGCCGGTGTCCGGATTGGCCAGGCCAGCAAGCGTGTAGACGACCGTGTCCAGGTCGGGGCAGATCCACAGGCCAAGGTGCTCGAAGTCGTCACCGGTATTCACGATGACCGTCAAATCGGCGGGAGAAGTGATCCGCGCCAGTCCATCGACCAGCTTGGCACCGCCGACACCTCCGGCGAGGGCAACGACTCTCATCGACAGCTCATCCACGCCACCCCGGTCACGACCTTTGGCCTCACAAGAACCTCGTTACGACCTCAACCGGCTTCCGACCCCTTGCTCTCCCGGGTGCGGCCGGCCAGCCGAGCAAGACCAGCCCCTGAGCTTCCCAGGCAGCGGGCAGATCGAGCGCCCGGCTGATGACCTCCGGGGCGAATAATGGCGCGCACAGCCAGCACGCCCCAAGCCCGTACGCGTGGGCAGCCAGCAGAAGACCATGCCCGGCCATGGCCACGCTCTGAACGGCCATCCGTCGCTCGGCACGCCCCCGGCGCTCGTCCGGGTATATGTCCATGTCCTCCAACGTCAGGCAGACCACGATGGCCACCGGCGCGCCCGTGATGCGCGTGTAAGATCGCGCAACGTCGAGTTCAACCTCACGGGGATCATCACCGTCCTTCAGGCGGTCGGCTCTCAGACGGTCCCCGAGCGCCCGCGCCACGCTATCTTTGTCGGCCGGGTCACGCAAGACGGCGAATCGCCACGGCTGCTTGTTGTGGGCCGACGGCGCATGGCACGCCGCGGCCAGAATCATGCGCACGAGATCCTCAGCCACGGGCTGAGGTGTGAATCGCCGGATCGATCGGCGGCTGGCCATCAAAGCGGCGAGCTGCTCAGCCGCGCTCGACTCGTTCATTCGAGCACGACCGTTAATTCCGGGGCAACAATGAACGCCACGCGGACTTTCCTCAACGGGACGGGGTTCGACATCTCAGCGAAACAGGTCATCTTCTTCAGCACGCAGGAGCTCTCGCATCGATCCTTCGCCGAGCGGGTAAGGGAGGCCCCGCACGTGGATGACCGGCAATCCCTCGTCCGCTTGACCCATCACAAGAGAGGCGCCGGCGGCCAACTCATCCGCCAAGCCGACCTGGGTGACTTGGAGCAAGTCACCGAACAAATCGGGGTGACCTCTCAAGTCGAGCAGAGCCTGGAACTCCGCCACACCGATGGCGATCCCGACCGTGCCCATCCTCCAGGCTCGGCCGTGGGAGTCGATGATCAGCACGCCGATGCGCGATCGAGTCTCAGACTGTAGCCGATCGGCGAGCTCGCGGGCCGACCGGTCGGGATCGATCGGCAGCATCAGAACCCACTCACCGGCTGCGCCCCGTGGGCCTCTCACGTTCGAGTGATCGACACCGGCATTGGCGCACACAAAGCCAAGCCGGTGTTCAACAATGACCAGACCCGGTCGCGTGCGAAGCACCCTCTTGCTTTCCCTTAGGATGACTTCAACCAGGCGCGGATCTTTCTGTGCCTTGCGGCCAAGTTCGACGGCGGCCTCGGAGGGAGTGGTCGCTCCCAGGTTGACCAGCCGCCCCTCAGCTTTCGAGACGATCTTCTGGGCCACGACAAGCACATCCCCATCACTCAGGGTCAGGCCGGCTCGATGCACACCCTGCAGGAGCAGCGCCGCCAGATCATCGCCCGGCTCCACCAAAGGGATGTCGGGCAGCGCGGTCAACGTCAACTGTGTGAGCATTCCAGGGCTTTGGGCCTACTCCGGACGCTGTTCGCCCGTGATGCGGATGCCGGCGCCTTTGATCTTGTAGCGTTGATTGATCCCGACCAGGATCGCCGCGAGACCCTCCGCCACCACGGCGTTCTGGAGCGGCCCAGCATCCCAGCCCAACAATCCGGCTGCTTTGACCAGTTGAAGCACTTGTTCGCGCGCACCCTCGTCGTCCCCGCAGACCAATACGTCGCACGCCACCGGTTCATCGCGCTTGAGATGCTGGTGCGAGACACTATGGAACGCGGCCACAACGTCTGCCGAAGTCCCCAGGATGGACTGCGCCTCCTGGGCGGCGCTTCCGGCCTTCGGCATTTTTACGACGGCCGGGTTTTCGGGAGCGAGCGGGACGCAGACGTCAACCAGTACCTTGCCCCGCAGATGATCCTTGAGTGCTTCAAGGGTAGATCGATGGGCCCCGAAGGGGACGGTCAGTACGGCGATGTCGCATCCGGCCGCGGCCGCGGCATTCTCCATGCCGCGGACCACGTCCGTGCCGAGGCGTTCGTTGACCGCTTCGGCTGCCTTCTCGGCCTTCTCCCGGCTGCGCGAGCCGATGAGGACGTAGTAACCGGCCTTCGCCCAGCGACCGGCCAGCGCCTGGCCTTCTTTGCCCGTCCCACCAAGGATGGCGAGTGTGAGGATCATCCTGTCCGTCATGCTCACTCCACGAGCGAACGCCGGCGCTCAGTCCGCCGGTACAAAGGATCGATAGCGTTCCCAGACACCCGGAGCCAGCTCCCTGGCCCGCGCCGCAATCTCACCTTCATCAAGCGTCAGCATCTGGCGGTCGCGCATCAACACATTCCCGGCCACGATCGTTGTGGTGACCATCGATTCGTGAAACCCGAAAATGACATGCCATGGGAGATTCCCCGGCGTCATCGGGGTCGTCGGATGATAGTCGACGACGATCACGTCGGCGTGGCTGCCGGGTCTGAGGGAGCCAAACGCCGATCCGGGGAAGAAGGCTTCCGCCAAACCGGCGTTGTTGGTGACGGCGATTTCCTTGATTGTCCCCCCCTGCATCCGGCGCGGATCGCGCCGCCAGACCTTGTGAAGCAGATAAGCCGCCTTCCACTCTTCCCACATGGCATTGGAGAAACCATCGTTCCCAAGGCCTACGCGAACACCGGCTCTGAGGAGCGACTCGACTTCGGCCACCCCGACGCCGTTGTTCATGTTCGAACGCGGCTGATGCGTCACCCAGGTCCGGCTCTCAGCCAGTAGAGCGGTCTCCTTGGCGTCGATGTGAATCGCGTGAGCGGCGATGGTCTTCTCCCCCAGGATACCATGCTTCGCCAGGCGATCCACGATCCGCAGCCCCGACTTCGCCTGACTATCATACTCGTCTGCTTCATGCTCGGCTACATGGATGTGGAATCCTCCGTCTCGCGCCACAGCCGAGCGGGAGGCGTCGAGCGTCGCATCCGAGAGGGTCAGGCCGGCATGCAGGCCGAAGGTGGCAGATATCCGGCCGGAGGCCACGCCGCCCTCCCGGCAGCGTTGAAGGAAACGCACGTTCTCCTTGATCCCGGCTCTGGCCTTTTCCGGGCCATCCCGGTCCGTTACCTCATAACACAGGACGGCACGCACCCCCGACTGTTCAACGGCCGAGGCGATCACATCCAACGAGCCGTCGATGAAATTGGGCGAGGCATGATGGTCGATGACCGTCGTCGTCCCGTGCCGGACGGCGTCAACCATATAGATCAAGGCCGAAATGCGGACGTCTTCCTCGCCAAGCGACTTGTCCAGCGGCCACCAGAGCTTACGCAGGATCTCTGGAAAATCGCGCGGCGCCCGGCCGGGGATGGCCAGGCCGCGGGCGAAGGCGCTGTAGAAGTGCGTGTGGGCGCAGATGTTGCCCGGCATGACCAGCTGCCCGCGTGCATCCAGGCGGTCTTCATCCGGGTGGCGGTCGAGCAGGTCGGTGCTGTTGCCGCTCGCGACGATCCGACCATCACGCAAGAGCAGAGCTTGATCCTCAGGGAAGCGCTCAGTTTCATCCCATGAGACCAGGGTGGCGTTGTGAATCAGCATTGTGGTGCTCCGGGCGAATCACTCGCAAGCCAGCGAATGGAGTGAAAACGGTGACGATTTGAAGGGAGGGCATCGAATTCGTTCCGCGGCCGCATGCTCTGCCCTCACGCCTTGGCATGCATCTGCGCCAGCTCCCGCGCAAGCCAGTCCTGGTCAACGGGCAGGCGCCGGACGCGCACGCCGCATGCGTTGTAGAGCGCGTTGGTGATCGCCGGCGTCGTTGGGATGCTCGAGATCTCCCCCACACCTTTGGCCCCGTACGGCCCTTCGCTCGTCGGATGCTCGACCACCAGCGACACGATCTCGGGTGTGTGGACGATTGACGGCATACGGTAGCGCGCCAGCCTGTCGCTGAACACGCGCCCATCCTCGACGATGAATTCCTCCGTCAACGCATTCCCCAGCCCCATCATCACCCCGCCTTCGATCTGGCCCTGAAGCCCGAGCGGATTGATGACCCGACCGACATCATTGGCGGCGATGACACACCTCACACTCACTTCACCGGTATCCAGATCGACTTCGATCTCGGCCGCCTGGGCAGCGAATGAGTAGGCGAAGTGCATGTCCCCCCCGGTCCCGAGCGCCTGTGTGGTCGGAGCCCAGTATTCGAAGGTCGCACGCGGCTCCCGCCCCTCGGCCTTCATTAACGAGACCACTTCCCCCAACGGCAGTCGATCGCCGTTGACCTGTGCCAGGCCTTCGACGAAGCGGATCGAATCCGGCGGGACGTCATACTTCTCGGCCAGGGTGGCCGCCATGGCCTGCCGCACGACATTCGACGCATGCCGGACGGCGTTGCCGGTGACGTACGTTTGGCGGGAGGCCGTGGTCGGGCCGCCGTCGGGAGTGAGGTCCGTGTCGGACAACAATACGTGCACAGCCTCGAGAGGCATCGCCAACTCTTCGGCGGCGATCATTTGCAGAACCGTCACCATGCCCTGACCGATCTCGGCCGAAGAGGTCCGAACCTCGGCGGTTCCGTCCTCCCTGAGCTCGACCTCGGCCGCGGCTTTGTCCGGAGCTCCGCCACCGAGGCCGGTGTTCTTGTAACAGACGGCGAAACCCCATGCCCGCCGAAGGCTCGGCGCACCTTCCACACGGCGAGAGGCGAATGGATCTGCCCCTACCCTTCGCCGAACCTCGGCTTCGACGCGCTCGATACATTCCATCAGTCCGACGCTCTCCTTCAGCGTCTGGCCGGTGTTGGTCACCGTCCCTGGGCGGAGTGCGTTCTTGGATCGCAGCTCGATCGGATCGATCCCCAGACGTTCGGCGAGTTGGTCCATCGTCGATTCGACGGCGAAGGCCGATTGAGTCACACCGAACCCGCGAAACGCGCCGGAGGGTGGGTTATTGGTATACATGGCATAGCAGTCTGCTTTGACATTGGGGACGACGTACGGGCCGCTCGAGTGTGTCGTGGCGCGGGTCATCACCTTCTCGCCCAGCGAAGCGTATGCCCCGGTGTCACCGTATAACTCGGTCGCGGAAGCGACCAGACGGCCGTCGCGCATGGCCCCCAAGCGCACTCGGATTCGAGTCGCGTGGCGCTTAGGATGGAAGAGCAGGCTTTCGTGACGATCGTACAGGATCTTCACTGGACGATCCGTGGCCTTGGCCAAGAGCGCGGCGTGGATCTGGCCGGCAATATCCTCTTTCCCGCCGAACCCGCCGCCGATCAAGGTGCCGATGATCCTGACCTTCTCTACCGGCATCTTTAGGCAAGCTGCGACCTGGCTTCGATCGGAGTATGGAATTTGCGATCCGACGTAGATTTCGAGCCGCCCGCCGGATACCGGCCGGGCAATGCTGCACTCGGGCTCCATGTATGCGTGCTCGGTTGTCGGCGTGAAATACTCGTCCTCGAGGATGACGTCCGCCTGCTCGAAGCCACTGCCGACATCGCCTTTCCGCACCTGGATGTGCTTCAACAAGTTGCCGGTTTCGTGAACCAGGGGTGTTCCGTCCTCACGGGCGTGCACGGGATCGGTCACGGTTTCCAGCGGTTCGTAACTCGTCTCGATCAACGCCAGGGCCGCCTCGGCGATCTGCCGCTCGTCGGCGGCGACCAGGGCCACCGCGTCTCCGACATAGCGCACCTTCTCGCCAACCCCGACCAATACGGGCCAATCTCGGATCACGAGCCCATGGCGGTGCTCGCCGGGGATGTCATTGGCCGTTAATACGGCGCGCACTCCCGGGAGCGCTTCTGCCCTGGTCACATCCAGGGCGGTCAGAATCGCGTGCGGGATTCCGGCGCGGAGCGTCCTTCCGTACAGCATTCCGGGGAACGTCAGATCATCGGCGAACCTGGCGCTCCCGTTGACTTTGTCGATCGCATCCGGTCTGGGCACGATCCGCCCCACCGTGACCAAACTCGATGTCTCGGGCAGTTCTGACTGGGCTACCGGCTCACCTGTGCGCAGACTGCGCGCCGCGGCCTGGACCGCCCGAACGATCGAGGGATACCCGGCACACCGACACAAAGTGTCCTTCAAGGCGTCCCGGATCTCGG
>Ga0256868_10001706_pt1 | contig 11750 bp, 14 predicted proteins | sample RVTome_13_FD_187341 | JGI IMG/M metagenome (GOLD analysis project Ga0256868, IMG submission 187341) | Soil microbial communities from uranium-contaminated site in the Upper Colorado River Basin, Wyoming, United States - RVT92D227 HiSeq ... | reverse complement strand
GCGGGATATGGAATGTAGCCAACAACTGGGATAATATTGATAATTTCGGGGAAGGCTTTGCTTATTTCAATGTTGGCGGATTGGCGGGGTCTACCGGAGCATTTTTGGCTGATATGGGTGTGGAAGTTCCCGGAATAGGAATGGCCTGCAATTGGATGTTAAGAACAGGCAATGCCTTGATAGAGGGAGCCAGCGGAAGTGAAGTCATGGAAGCAGGTACACAAGGTGCCCTTTGGGGCAGTGCAAGTGGTTTTGCAGTGATGGGGCTGAATGCAGCGTTTAATGAATTAATGAACATTCCTTGGGCGACAAATTATCATGTGCCCTCAAGAAATAACTATCATGAAGTTAATTTAGGAGATTGGTTATTTGGATCTCAAAGCGCCAATATCAGCGAAATCATTGCAACACAGGGAACTGCCGGTGCAACGGTTATTTTAGCATCATTTAATCCACTAGGAACTTCTATTGATATTTTAGATTATAGTGTATATAATTCAGAGAATTTTGGAGGTGTTTATTTAAAAATTGGAGTTAAGGGTAATTATTCCCAATATAACTGGGTTCAAACAATAGTTTCAAGTGATTATGCCTCTCCAAAAATTGATGGGATGAACGATAATGGATTTTTTAGATCTCAAATGTTTGTACATAGGTATGAGGGTTATAATTGGGGATTCGAAGATGGTCCTGGCCGTGGAATAGATGTTATTTGGAGAGCTGAATTGACATTAGTGGGAAATTATAAAGGTGTTTGGCATCCAATAAATACTTTATCGTGGGGTTTTGATAGGGTCGGCAATATTGTTACAAAGAGCCCTTTAAGAATAGTAAAGTATCCAAGTTCATTTCATATTGGTATACTTAATCGAGCTTGTAAATCACATTCAATTTTAAAATCAATTTTATGAAACTAATGAACTTCTTATGTCTGTTTATATGTATGTCATGTACTCCTGGTGATGTTGAAAATAAGCATAACATGGGAATTGCAATAAAGCCAACTATTATTGGAAGATATAGTTTGGATAATGAAAAATGTACACTTGACAATTATTTAGTAGAGATCAAATTAGTCAATGTAGGTGATGCTACGATCAAATTTTGGATATTTTCATGTTCTTGTTTTTTAAACTTTGTTTTAGATAATAAGGATTTTAGCTTAATTGGCAATAGTTGTGATGCTAATTACCCGGAATTAATAGAATTAAAATCTCAGCAATCATTAACAATTCCTATAGTAATTAAAAATCGTGATTCCTCAAAAATTAAAATGCCTAAATTTAAGATAGGATTTGTATTGGTTTTTGAATCTCAACACAAATTCGAACTTAATTTAATGAAAACAGTAGATAATTTTAAAAAAACTCAAAGTCAAATATTATGGAGCAATGAGATTGATCTTATACAAGACACTCGAAATCCATATAGAATTGAATGATAAATAGAATTAGGCCGTTATAGTTATTGCTTAAATAATTCTTAAAAGTATACCCATCCAAGCGGAAAAGGTTGGGTCTTCTGGATAATGGGAGGAATAACTGGCGGGATTAGGAATGTAGCTATCAACTGGGATAATATTGATAATTTCGGGGAAGGCTTCGCTTATTTCAATATTGGCGGATTGGCAGGGTCTTCCGGAGCATTTTTGGCTGATATGGGTGTGGAAGGTCCCGGAATAGGAATGGCCTGCAATTGGATGTTAAGAACAGGCAATGCCTTAATAGAAGGAGCCAGCGGAAGTGAAGTCATGGAAGCAGGTACACAAGGTGCCCTTTGGGGTAGTGCAAGTGGTTTTGCAGTGATGGGGCTGAATGCAGCATTTAATGAATTGATGAACATTCCTTGGGCGACAAATTATCATGTGCCCTCAAGAAATAACTATCATGAAGTTAATTTGGGAGATTGGTTATTTGGAACTCAAAGCGCCAATATCAGTGAAATCATTGCAACACAGGGAACGGCCGGTGCAACGGTGATTTTAGCGGCAAGTACACTTTCAACAAAGATTGATATTTTTAATTATGGTGAGGTTCCTTACGATTATGGACGTGGTGGAGCGGAATTTAGTTTTGGAATAACTGGTGATTATAGCCAATACAACTTCATTCAAACGGTGTATGCAAGCGATTATGAGGATCCTTACTTTCTTGATGGCGGTATGGGTGATATGGGCAGAGGTTTTTGGAGGCATCCTGATATAGTTGACAGATTTGTTGGATATAAATGGGGGTTTCAAGATAGGCCATTACATGGTTTAGATGAGAATACTATATGGAGGGCTGAATTAACTGTTGTAGGTAGGTATGGAAACCAATGGTATCCAATTAGTACCATTTCTTGGGGATTCAATATAAATTATGGAAATGTATCATTGATGCCATTAAGACTAGTTAAAAACCCAAGTCAATTTCATCAAAATTGGATAAGACGGGCTTGCAATGCCCATTCATTAAATAATTTATAGATTTATGAAAGCTATATATATTCTTATATTTTTGAGCTCGCTCTCATGTACAAGAAAGGATACATTGGACATGGATCAAAAAAACAGATTAACTATTAACACCTTTGTCAGAGGGCGTTATTCAGCAGGAATTAAAAACTGTATTATTGATTATCTATTGATAGATGTATGTATTAGTAATTCAAGTAATTCAACTATTAGATTTTGGTCATATTCATGTGATTATAATCTGATTTTTGTTTTAAATGATCCAAAATATTCTATTATATATAATAATTGTGATGCAAATTATTCGAAATTAATCGAATTAAAACCAAAACAAGCATATCAAGTTCCTTTGATGGTAAAATTAAATAATCCTGGAAACGCAACATGGTCTGATTTTAAAGTAGGTTTTGTATCTGTTTTTGAATCTCAACATAATTTAAAATTGGACTTAGAGAAAATTATTGATAAATTGAAGAAAAACGGTGAACAAATAGTTTGGAGTAATAAAGTAGTTACGAACCCTGCTAATCGAAACCCATACATAATTGAATAGTTAGTTGATTATTTCGGTCCAAACTGAGTCACCCCATGTCGCAGATCATATGAGTTAGATATTAATGATCTTAAAAGATTAAAATGGCAAATAAATTATAATGGTGAATAATTTTTGAATAAAACGCCTTAGTAAAAGATAGAGTAAGAAAAGCCCGGCGTTGCTGGGCTTTATACATTGCGCAAATCCGTCTTATTTTAAAATCCCGGATAATAGTGTAATAGCCTTAAGGATCGATTTTTTTTCTTCTTCCGGCAGCTTGTCGAGCTGCTTAAACTGTTTGATCAGCTCGGCATTTTTCAGGGTTTTAGGGTAGATTACATTTTTCTACCTTTGTCTGAAGATTAGAAAAGCTGAGTTGCACCCACCTGGTGGATCGGACATGAACTCGGTATAGCAGGAGGACTATAAGTACATCTTTAACACCGTAACTGGTAACTTAAACTGGCGTCAGAACAATAAGTATGCAAATCTGAAAGAAGATTTTCAGTACGACAATCTTGACAGGCTTGATAACGTTTATAAGGGTTGTGCAATGACTCTTGATATGGCTTATGAACCTAATAAAGGAGGAATAACAACTAAAACCGATATAGGTACGTTAAATTACAGCCTGTCAAACAAGAAATATGCATTAAGCAGCATTAATCCCTCGACCGGATTAATAACAAGCGCCATGAACGATTCTATTACCTATACATCATTCGAAAGTATAAAAACAATAACAGAGGGCACATACAATGCCACATTCACCTATAATGCTGACAACCAACGGGCAAAGATGACGGTGCTTAATGGCAGCAGTCTTGTACTAAGCCGGTGGTATCCCGGCAGCAGTTATATAAGGGACAGCACAAGCACAGGTTCAAAATCCTTTACCTTCATTGGAGGAGATGCCTATACTGCACCGGTAGTAGCCATTAAACAGGGCAGTGGTACCCCGGTTTACTACTATCTTTTGCGTGATTATCTGGGAAGCATTACACATGTTATAAATGCTTCTAATAATACCGTTGCGGCGGAATACAGTTATGACAGCTGGGGCAGGATGAGGAATCCTTCAACATGGGCAAGCTATGCACCGGGCCTGGAACCTGATTTCATGATTGCAGACCGCGGTTTTACCGGGCATGAGCATTTGAAGTGGTTTAAGCTCATTAACATGAATGGGAGGGTGTATGACCCCCTTACCGGACAGTTCCTCAGCCCGGATAATTATGTGCAGATGCCCGGTTTTACGCAATCCTATAACCGGTTTACCTATTGCCTTAATAACCCGCTCAAATATACGGATCCTAGCGGGGAAAATTGGTGGAACTGGTTAACCGCAGGAATAGTTGGTGGGGTATTGAATGTCATTAACAATTGGGATAATATTGATGGAGATTTTATTAAGTTTAATCAATATGCCTTTGCTGGATGCCTTGCAGGTTCGACTGCATCATTTTTATCTGAACAAGGAATAAGTGCTCCATTAGTAAGTACAGCAGCAGGGTGGATTTTAAACGAATGCAATGCATATATTGGCGGCGGTAATTTTAAAGAATGTACAACAGCAGGTGCACAAGGCGCAGCATCAGGTTTTGTTGGAGGTAGTATTGGTGGATCAATTGGCGGTGGCTGGGGATCCTTGGCTGGTGGCGCAGCATCTAACTTAACAGGCCAGTTGCTTTCGAACGGGGGAAATTTCAACGACATCAATTGGACATCAGTTGGTCTTAGTGGAGCATCTTCATTTGGATTATATCAAGGCATGTCTTATGCTTCTTGGCAATGGGGAGGGGGAAATAACCTAGGAGGTAAAGATATTAGTTATAGGCAATATTGTGCCATGAACGCAGATTATCAACGTTCTAGATTTTGGCAAAAAGAGAATGGGGGATATTTAATGACTGATGGTTCAGTAAGTAGAGTCCCATATGCAGATGAGCATTACTTAGGCGTTGAGTTTAAAAATCCACCAAGTGGTGCTTGGGCTAGTTATCATACACATTGGGCTAATCCTGGCACAACATATCAAGTTACCTTGCCAAATTATGATAGAGCTACTAATTTGGATATATTACTTGGGAACTCTGTTAGTGGTGTCGCTTCTCAATATCATGATGCACAAGATCTTACCATAAGCGGGAATACATATATTATTAATCGCTTTGACGGTTCTTTTCATCCTTATGGAGCAACTAATTATAATGTTATTGCCCCGGATCCATTTATCCGATTTTATATGTTCAACTGGTGGTGGTAAATTTTAGAATATGAAAATTAAAATTGCTTTATCGTTTTTTCTCTTCTTTTCTTCTATAATGCTTTATGCACAAGATGAGAGCTCTTTAAAAGGTAAAACAGGACCTGTTATTGCTGCAACAACAGGCAAAGATCCAATCATAGTATTGGACGGATTAATTTTAAGCAAATCTGATTACCTTAAGCTCCATATTGATAAATCTTATAGTAAAAGATTTAGGATTAGATCATTAAATGAGAATGAAGCTAAAAAGAAATATGAGATAACAAATAAAGATGGGATTGTAGAAATTAAAACTGATCTATTGTACGTTTTAAATAATGAGTGTCTTACTTTTAAGAGTAAAGTAAAATTAACCAAATTAAGGGATGCTGATATTTTGGATATAAAGTTACTTACGAAAGAAGATGCTATAAAGAAATATGGTCACTTTGGGAGAAATGGAGCTATATTGATACAGTCTAAGAATTAACTAAAAGCCTCGGTATACCGGAGCTTTTTAAATGGCATAAGCCTGTCTTGCGTTAAAGTCCCGGATAAGAGCACCAATAACCTTAAGTATCGATTTTTTTTCTTCTTCCGGCAGCTTGTCGAGCTGTTTAAACTGCTTAATCAGCTCGGCGTCTTTTAACGTTTGCTCCACCTTATCGGATTTATTGCCGTTTACCAGGTAATCAATGGAAACGTCAAATACACCGGCCAGTCTTTGCAGTACATCGGCAGGGGGCTGCACGTTTTTGCCCCTGCTCGGCTGAATTTGCAATTCAGCCGTTTTAGAATTGTAGCTTGCAGCTACGTATAAATAGAAAATGTATATCTTGCAGATAATTGTTCTTTGAAAAAAAGCCCGGTACCTGGTCATTAGAAACTCCAATCCGAACACTAAAATCCGGTTTTACTGATATACCTATTGTCTTAATAATCCGTTGAAGTATATTGATCCGAGCGGGAATAATTGGTGGAGCCATTTTAAAGGATGGGTTCGAGAACAGAATCCAATCGTAAGATCGTTTCTAATATTGCCCACATTAGCTTCAATTGACCCTATCACATTTTCATCCATGGATGCAACCACTGGAGGAGCAATTACTTTAGGTTTTTTTAGGGATGGCTTTGATGGTGCACAGAAAAGCGCAGAAAATTCGTTTGAAATTAATATGGGCTTATTTACATCAGATGATAATAGAAACTTTTGGGGTAGATCATGGCAATTGATATCAAGGTTTACCTGGGAGGGAGCACAAACTTCATTGGGTTATTTATTTTCTATAGTTTACAACGATTTTTGGGATGTTGATGATGTAACTTATTTTCAGGGAGCTACTTTAGTGAATCGCAACACTAATATTATGGAAAGAGGAGGAATGACATTAGGTAGTTTTATCTTAGGTAAGAATCTTCGTGCAACTATGGATGATTGGACCTTCCTGCATGAATATGGGCATACCCTTCAAAGCAGAAATTGGGGGCCGTTGTATATTCCGGTTATTGCATTACCTAGTGGTTTAGATTATTGGCCCGGTAGTGGAGCTGAACCATGGCCCGATAATCCAGATTTTCAAAAACATAATTTAAGATGGTATGAAACAGGTGCTAATAAATCAGCTGCCAAATATTTTGAAAAATATTATGATGATTTCGAGTGGGATGATAGTAGAAATCCACGAAGCAAGGATATAGCACGTAAACTCAGAATTAGTAAATAAAACATTAAGAATTTTATGAAAACTACATTATTTATTATTACTGCATGTGTCTTAATGGCAAATAGTTGTGATCCTATGGACAAAGTTTATTCTATTAAGGTGGAAAATAGAACAAACTATCCTATCAAAGTAACTGCTGGTTGTTCAAGTTATCGTATGAGTATTTATCCTGATACTTTATTACCTATTAATAAACCTTCATTAATCAAAGTGAATTCTAATGATTATAATTTTCTAGATCACTCAATTAAATGGGAAGATGTTATTTCTGCCTTACCTGTTGACACTCTTAGTATTTATATATTTGATTCTGATACAATAGATATTGTCCCATGGTCCACAATTAAATCAAAATTCTTGTTATTAAAGCGATATGATTTAAGCTTGAAAGATCTGAAGGAGATGAATTGGATAATAACCTTTAATTAAGAGGAGCACTTGAGTTCTTTGAGATAAGGGTATACCTATTGCCTCAATAACCCACTGAAGTATACTGACCCGAGTGGGGAGTATGAGTTTATAAGTTGGATAATTTGTGGAGTAATAGGAGGCATAACAAATGTATATCAAAACCAAGACAAGATTGATAATTATTGGGATTGGTTTGCCTATTATAATATTGGAAATGTGGCGGGTAGTACTGGAGGAGCTGTAAGCACTCTTACCGGCATGGGTCTTGGAAAGATGGGAATTAAGGATGGGACTTTTGGTGGTGCAATTATAGGTGGAGCAGGTGGATTTGTAGAAGGATTTCTCAGGGAGACACTAAATTCGGTTTACGAGGGTAACTCATTTGGTGATGCGGTCGATGAAGGATGGTCAACAGCTAGAAGTGATGCTGGCTGGGGAGCTGCATTAGGGGCATTATATGGAGGATGGGATGCATATAGGCAAGGGAATAATATATGGACTGGCCAGCAGAAAGTAGATGTATATCTTAGAAGTGATGGCAGACCTGTGCCAGACGTCCATAATGATAATATTATGGAGAGCATGCATAATAGGACAGAATGGACAGAAGGTGAAAACTCATATTAAGAGAAACTGTACAATCAGGTTGATCTCAATGAGTCAAATGCATATCCGAGTGAACTAAACATAAGTGTGCCAGGCTATGTTAAAGTAACAGATGTTAGGGTAAATAGATATGGGTTCTTTCCAAACCAACAATTGAACATTTCTGTAAACAATCAATCTCCTATAACCATATCAAGGGCTCCTGACAACTTATGGAAAGCCTATAACGTTAAGAATGTACAATCTTTACGAATATGGGTAACTGGTAAAGCTTTTTCTGTCGCTCTTAATGAAGTTGCTACTAACTCACCGTATAGGTCATTGATTCATGGCTTTTATTGGACCCCGTTTCTACATTTCTTTTAAAAACAAGGTAATATGAGAAAAGCTATCCTGTTTATTATTCTTTTACCAAGAATAAGTCTTTATCCTCAAGAAAATTTAATCATGAATTCTGATTTTGAGGAATATGATGATTTGCCGTCGAATGAAACACCAGATGGTGTTTCCTATGCAAAATATTGGTATGTGCCTAATGATTGTTCACCCGAATATTATCACTCCAATTGTTCTTTTTCTAATTATCAGGTACCCAATAATAAATATGGATACCATCCTGCTTATTCCGGAAATGCATATATAGGTTTATGCCCGTTCAAATGGGATGGATACATGGAGCATTTGTCAGGTACTTTAAAAGAACCACTACTAAAAGGTAATACATCGTTACTTTTTCTATCAGGTATGCTGGTAGTTCCTGTAGGTTTGGTGTAAGAGAAATTGGAGCTTATTTTTCTAAAGAAAAAAACCCATTAAATAATTATACACCGCCTTTTTATTCTGATCTGATAACACCAGAACTAAAACCACATATCACAACAGAATCCGACGATGCTTTATTTAATGATAGCTGTTGGTTTAAGGTTAGTGGCATTTATGTGGCCAAGGGAGGCGAAAAATACATTACTATTGGCAAATTTCATGATGAAAAAATCAAATTGAGATTAATAACTAAGTTCAGGTGGGCTCAACTTTATGAAAAAAAGAAAGAGAAATTTATTGTTAAACATGCTGATATTTTACCAATAAATCCATTATATAACAATAAATTAAACTATTATGTGGAAGCACCCTACTATTTTATTGATGATGTATCCGTTGAATTAGATACGACAATTTAGGAATAAAGTTCCCCTCGGCGAAGTTTTCTTAACTTCGCCAAATTTATATTGCAGTTTCCAACTGCCATGCATGTTGTTGAGATCACGCAGTATACTTGTATGGAACAAAATTCATTCGAGAAAGGATGGATTATTTGCATAATAATCCGGTAAGATCTGGCTTGGTAGAAAAAGCAGAAGATTATCTGTATTCAAGTGCCAGGTATTATGCAGGATTGGATTGTGTTTTAATCGTTTCAGATATTGGTTTGCCGTGGCAGACCGTGTGAGTAGCAGTCGGAGACTGCAGTTTAGAAGAAGGTATAAATATTTATGATTTACAGGTTTTATGTTATGTGGATTTTTTTAATTACATATAACTATTATTGTGGTTAATTTTATAAATAAAAACCACATCTCGAAATTTCATCTTTGGAATCGCCTATGCAGGATAAGTTATATTTCGTCCCTCTGGGACGGTTCCGTTAGGAACCAAATATTGGTAGAAATTTACAAAAACCTTAATTTTCAAAGTCCCATAGGGACGTTATAAAAGCATTTAATTTAAGTGATGTTTCAATTGGACAGGGACAAATATTTGAATATATAAACTAACCCCAAGGCGTGTATAATTAATTTCTGGGCTGTTGAATATTTTTAGTAATTTTGATTAAAAGTTTATTATGACCATAGCTGATTTGAAGTTAAAGATATTCAGGCAAGTTGATTCCTTAGAAAAGAATCGTCTGGAAGAGGTTTATGGTTTGTTGATTAATTATATCAGAGGTCATAAGGATATTGAAGATTGGGACAAACTCACTGAAGTACAGAAACAAGGGATTTTCGATGCCATCGAAGAAATAGATAAAGGGAAAGGGGCCCCTCATAAAAAGGTTATGGCAAGCATCCGTAAGAGATATGCCTAAACAAATTATTTGGTCCCCTTTATCCGAGAAGGATTTTTCTGATATTCTAGATTACCTGCTACAAAACTGGGATAGAAAGGTGGTTGTAAAATTTATTGATATCATTGATGAACTTATAAATCAGATTTCCCTAAATCCTAAACAATTTCCTGTAATCCAAAAAAGGAAGAAAATCAGGAAATGCGTGATTACCAAGCATAATACTCTTTATTACAGCGAAAGAAGGGGATACATAGATATTCTAAGAATCTTTGACAACAGACAAGATCCTCGAAAGCTTAGATTTAAATAAAATGCCCAGTGCCTAACTATGATCATATGAAAAATAAACAATGTATTCTTCTTTATGTGATTGTACTTCTTTCTTTGTTAGGATGTAATAAGAATAATCAAAAAAAGGTAAATGATTATATCATACAAAAAGAGAATGGGCAAATTATTTTAGCCTATAAAGCCTTTGATGATTTTCTTAATTCTGACAAGAGTTGGAGCAGCTATAAATCAATTTTACTCGATGCTTATCCCTCCGTGCAAAAAGTACATAATCGCCAGATTGAGTGGGGCACCATTGATACCTTAAATTTTCCAGATGAAATTAAAAATTATAAAAAAGAAGATTATAAGAAATTCATGACCCAATATGACTATGAGACACTTAATTATCTTTATGACTCCGTTATAGAGATGTCTCATAAAATTTTGCCACCTGTTAGTAAAAAAGAAATTGATTTATGCTTTTTTCTACCTTATGGAGGTTGTTTTGTAATACCAGAGAAAGATAAAAATACCATATTTATTTCCATGTATATTAATCCAAGTGATGCCGAAAAGATTATGGCACATGAATATGCTCATATATTGCATATTGACAGACAACCCAAAGAGCCTCTTTCGTTGAAGAGAGAACTGGTTTCTGAAGGAATGGCGGTTTTTCTTACTAACCTGATAATTAAAGATCTTAAAGTTTCAAACTCTATACCTTTTATGCCCGAAAGTTCATTTGAATGGTGTATGGAAAACGAACAAATAATTAAGGATTCCGTGAAGCTGGAATTAAATGATACAACGATACAATTATTTAAAAGATATATTTCAGACGGAAGTATTGCGAAACCCCCAGTAGGTTTTGTGCAGAAAACGGGATATTTTATCGGATATCGAATTATTGAAAAATGTGTAAATAAAGGTATGTCTCTTGAAGAAATTTGTTCACTTGAATCAGAAATGGTTATTAATAAAAGTGAATATTTTAATTAAACAGATACGAGCTACAAGGCGTATATAACCAATTGCTGGGCAGTGCTTTGCGAATATTAGTTCTTTTACGTACCTTGGTGTACCTAGATACGGAATCACTTTAGCAACGCAACTGAACATACACGCGGACATTAGCGACTAGCTTAAAACGAATAATATGAGTACATCAGATTGGTTAACAATAGAGAAATTAGTTCAATTAATAGAAAAGTCAATTTCTCCAGAATCACTTGTTGAACATAACATATTTCTACCCGATTTAACTTCCAGATCTAACGCAAAGCGCCAATGTGATATTGTTATTAAATCTGGAAAACCTCCAAGACAAACATTAACCATTGTTGAGGTACAAAGTGAAGTCATGGAAGCAGGTACACAAGGTGCCCTTTGGGGCAGTGCAAGTGGTTTTGCAGTGATGGGGCTGAATG
>Ga0256868_10001705_pt1 | contig 11750 bp, 7 predicted proteins | sample RVTome_13_FD_187341 | JGI IMG/M metagenome (GOLD analysis project Ga0256868, IMG submission 187341) | Soil microbial communities from uranium-contaminated site in the Upper Colorado River Basin, Wyoming, United States - RVT92D227 HiSeq ... | reverse complement strand
GCGATCGGCGCCGGCCGGCGCCGGCAGGGCGACGAGATCGATCTCGCGGCCGGGGTCAAGCTGCACGTACGGATAGGCGAGCTCCTTGCCGAAGGCCAACCGCTCCTCACCCTTGAGCTCGGCGACCGCGAGGTGGACGTGGAGGAGATGCGGGCGCGGGCTGCCGCCGCCTTCGCGATCACCGAACGGGCGCCATCGCCCGCCCCCCTGATCGCCGCGCGGCTGGGAGGCCCGTCGTAACTTGCTGTACCGCCTGGAAGAGGTCGAGCTTTCTTTCGCCGGGCGGCCGGTCCTCCGCGGCGCCTCGCTTCAGCACAACCCCGGCGAGAAGCTGCTGCTGCTCGGCCGCAACGGCTCCGGCAAGACGACGCTCCTGAGGGTCATTGCGGGGGAGCTGGAGCCAGACCGTGGACGCGTCGAGTGGGCCACCGGCTTCGCGGCCGCGCACGTCGAGCAACGCCTCGAGGCGCCGCCGGGGACAACGATCCTCGACCACTGCCTGTCGGCGCTGCCGCGCCTCGTCGAGGTGGAGCGGGAGCTTGCGGAGCTCGCTCCGCGGCTTGCGGGCGGCGAGCCGTCGCTGATCGCCGAGCACCACCGCCTGCAGGAGGAGGTCGAGCGCCTGGACGGTTACAGGGCGCGCCCGCGGGCCGAGGCGACTCTCGATGGGCTTGGCATCCCGAGGGCGATGCACCTGAGGCCCCTCGAGACCCTTTCGGGCGGGGAGCGCACGCGGGTGGCCCTGGCGCGCGCTCTGCTCTCACCCGCGTCGCTGCTGCTGCTCGACGAACCCACCAACCACCTCGACCTCGTCGGCGTGGAGTTCCTGGCCCAGGAGTTGGCGCACCGACCAGGCGCCCTGCTGCTCGTGACCCACGACCGAGAGCTCGTGGACCGAGTCGGCGGCGAGGTTCTCGAGCTGCACGGCGGGAGGATCGAGCGTTTCCCGGCCGGGTACGCGCGCTACCGACGCGAGCGGGAAAGGAGGCGAGGGCAGGCGCGGCGAGCGTACGAGCTGCAGCAGGGCGAGATCGCGCGCCAGGAAGAGTTCATCCGGCGCAACATCGCGGGCCAGAACACCCGCCAGGCGCAGGCGCGCCAGAAGCTTCTCGACCGGGTGGCGCGGCTCGAGCCGCCGGAACCCGACCTGCCGCCACTCAGGGTGCGCTGGCCGGCGACGGGTCGCAGCGGCGAACGGGTGCTCGAGGTCGAGGACCTCGCGGTCGGGTGGGGGAAGCCACTCCTGCGCGGAGTGACGCTTTCCCTGCGGCGTGGGGAGCGGCTCGCGGTCGTCGGCCGGAACGGTGCGGGAAAGACAACGCTGCTCCACACGCTTGCGGGGCGGCTGCCCGCGCACTCGGGCAGCATGCGCTTCGGCACGGGTGTGGTCCCCGGCTGGTACGACCAGGAGCAGGCCGAGGTTCCGGCCGGAACGACGGTCCTCGGCGCGCTGCTCGATGTGCGACCGGAGTGGGCACCGGCGGAGGCCCGGGTTTGGGCGGCGCGGTTCGCCTTCTCGGGCGAGGCGGCGGAAGCCTCGACCGAGACCCTCTCCGGGGGGGAGCGGGCGCGCGTCGCCCTGGCGCGCCTGATCGCCCTGGCGCCGAACCTCATGCTGCTCGACGAGCCTACAAACCACCTCGACCTCGCAACCTGCGAGGTCCTCGAGGAGGCGCTCGACGGGTTCCCAGGGGCCCTCGTTCTGGTCAGCCATGACCGGCGCCTGGTCGAGCGCGTTGCCACCGGTGTGCTGCTCCTGGAGGGCGGGACGGGCATCCCGGTCAACCGCGTGGATGAGGCGTTCGCACGCCTGGGCCTCGCGCCGGCCGCTCGGATGAGGGAACAGGAGGCGGAGAAGCCCCCCCGGCGCAGTGCCGTCGAGGAAGAGCGCAGGCGTCTCCGGCGCGACGCGTCGCGCGCACGCCAGAATGCCGACGCGCTGGCGGCCGAGCTGGATGCCGCTGAGCAACGTGTCCGCGAGCTCGAAACACGGCAATGCGAGCCGGACGTATTCACCGACCCCGTCCGGGCACGCGACACGGCGGCCGAAGCCGACGCCGCACGCCGGCTGGCAAACGAGCTCCTCGAGACCTGGGGTGAAGCGGAAGAGGACGCCGTGGCGCTCGAAGGCCGGCTCGCGATGCTGGGGTCGGCCCAGTGACGCTTGTCCGGCATTTTGAGCCCTAAACGGTGACGCAGCGCGTCACCGCGTACGCGCTCATCCGCCCCAAAATAGGGGTTTTTGCCCCATCAGACCGCGGATTTGTCGCTCCTGCCCCTTCCTGGGTGATTGGTATGGGAGTTGCATCTTGGTTGTAGGCCGGTGGACCTAGCGGGCTTTGGAGGCCGCCGGCCCAAGGAGGATCAGGTCCATGATCAGGCCCATCAGAAAGCTCACACTGCTACTCGCGACAGCGGCGGTCCTGATGGCCGTCTTTGCGGGGGACTCCGCCTTTGCGCAGGCGGTCGGGGACACCAACATCTCAGTTCAGCTCAACCCGCTGGCGATCCTCTACTACCGCTCCTCTGTGACGCTGACGGTGACCGCCAACGACCTCGCCACCGCTCTGGCGAACGCGAACCCGTCCGACAACGGTGCCTCGAACTTTGCGTTGACCGGTGCGGCGGGCGCGCTGAGCGGCGATGCCACGGTGGTCGCCACGCCCTTCAACGCGGCGGCGATTCTGACGACCCTGTCGAACTTCTACCAGGTCCGCTCGACGCGCGGATTCACGGTGGCCATGTCGTTGCCAACGCCGACGCTGACGGCTGCGGGGTCGGGCACGATCACGCTCTCGGCGGGGCAGACGAGCGTCAACGGCGGCGCGTGGGGCGCGTCGGCGGGCGCGACCCCGGCCAGCCTCGGCGCCGTCAACACCGGTGACGTCCGCTTCAACATGGACGTTACCGCGATCACCAACGTTACCGGGGCCACTACCTACACCGGTGGTGTGATCCGGCTTACCTTGACCACGCCGTAGCTAGGACCGCACCGGGGACCGGTCGGGCCTGAACGGGAACCGTGCGGGGCCCGGGCCGCGCCAACGGCCCGGGTCGATTCATCTCTGACGTACTACACTGAAGCGGTGCCGATGAGGAGTGGCCAGGCGGGTGCAGCCATGCGTCGGATGTGCGGCTGCGCGTCGCTCTACGCGACCGGCCGGCGCCGAATAGCGGCCGCGCTGATCGCGACGCTGTTGATGGCAGGGGCCGCTTCTGCTGCTGCACCGGCTGAGCCGACTGCAAAGCCGACTGCGGGCACAATGCGCCCGGGCTGGGTGCAGGTGGCCCTGGCCGGGGAGGTCACGCTTGGCGCGGTCGGCGCAGGGGACCTGTTCGGCGGAGCGGCCACCCAGGCGCGCGGGGCGGACGCCGCGGAGCTGCCGCCGGCCACGGTAACCCGCGCGGTTCCGCGGCTCGCCCAGTTGCGCCTGGCGGACGGGGTGGACCTCGCCCTCGTCCAGGTGAGCTTCGAGCTGGTGGGGGCGAACGGAAAGAGAGGCGTGCTCAGCGGGGCCGACGACCCCAGCGCGGAGATCGCCGTCGTCTTCGAGCCACTGCCGCCGCAGCCGCTCGGGCGGGAGGGAGGTGCGCTGCTCGTGGATGCCGGGGCGATCATCTCACTGGACTTCAGCCGTGCCGGTGCCGCCGGCCGCTACGCCGGCCAGCTGACGGTGACCGTCAACGGGCTCTAGTGCAGCCTCTCACGTTGTTCTCCTCGCACGGGGAGACGCGGGGGCCTTGAGGACCCTGGCCATTCCTTCGGCGACGGTGGCCGTCCGGACGCACGCATGTACACTACAGAGGGAGGTGCGATGACGAGATCCGTGCACCGCCGTCTTGCCGGACCTGTCGCGGCCATTGCCGCCATCGCGCTGCCGGGGCGCGCCGCCGCGCAGACGGCGTCGATCGGCATCTCGCCGCTGCGCATCGAGATGGCGCTCGGCACCCGGCCCGTGGCTGAGGCGATCCAGATCATGAACCTGGGCACGGCGCCGATCGAGCTGTCGGTCAGCGTGAGCAACTGGATCCTCGACGAGGCCAACCAGGTCAAAGCGATCGAGCCGACCGAGCAGTCGCTGGACCAGTGGATCGCCATCTCGCCGCTGCGGCTTAGCCTGCCGCCGGGCCGCCTGCAGACGGTCCGCTTCACCGTGCGGCCGAAGGTGAAGCCCGAACCGGGCGAGCACCGCGCGATGATCTTCTTCGACGAGGTGCCCGAGGCGGAGCCGGCGGTCCAGACCACCCGAGTCGTCGGCCGGGTCGGCGTGGCGGTTTACGCCCACGTCGGCGAGGTCACCCGGCGCGCGGTGCTGAACTGCCTCGAGGTCGTCACCGCCAAGCGCGCCGCCGCGGCGGTGTTCGACATCTCCAGCGAGGGCAGCGCGCACGCCCGGATGAGCGGCCGCTACGTCGTGTGGCCGACCGGCCGGTTCCCCGGGGCCTCCGCGAGCGCCGCGCCCCAGCCCGTCGGGGGAAACTCGGTGGTGCCCGAGGGGGCGATCGAGGCGGCGGAGCTGCCGCCGACCCCGGTGCTGCCGGGGTTCCGACGGCGGATCGTCATGAGGCTGGCGCGGGAGCTTGAGCCGGGCGACTACGTGGTGGACATCGAGGGTCAGCTGGGCGAGCAGCCCCTGCGGCTGGCCTACCCGTTCGTCGTCCCCCCCGACGGCGGTGCGAAGACCCCGTGACGGTCCGGCGCGGGGGCCCTGCCTGGCCGGGCGCCGGCTGCTGGCGGCTCTGTCGCTGCTGATTGCAGCGGCCGCGCTCGCGGATACGACGCTGGTTGTCGAGGTGGTCTGGGGCAATCGCGTGCTCGGCGTGCTCGAGGCGCTCGACACGCCGACGGGGCTGTCGCTGCCGCTGCTCGACCTGTGCGAGCTGCTGCAGGTGAGCGTCCTGGAGCGCGAGCAGGATCTCGTCTTGTCCACGCCGCTCGGTACCGCCCCGGTCCCGAAGAACCGGTTGAGCTTCCGCGACGGTGCGCCGTTCATCGACGAGGGGGTGGTGCGCGAGGTCCTGGCGATCGAGTTGACACTCGACAGAGCAACGCTCACCCTGCGCCTCGACCTGCCGTGGCGGCCGGCGAAGGCGGGCGAAGCCGCTGCGGCGCCCGAGCTCGTGCCGGAGGTCGGTCCGCCCGCGAACGCGATCTCGAGCGTGCGGGGATCGCTGTCGTACGTCACACAGAGCGGGGATTCACAGGTGAACGGGTCGCTGCTCATGCGCGGCCGGGCGCTCGACGGGGCGTGGCGGCTCTGGTGGGAGGACAGCACGGCCGGGCCCAGCCTGGTGCGCGAGGCGGCCTGGTACCGCGGGTGGGGACGCAACATGGTCCTCGCCGGCAAGCAGGCGGTGCAGACGAGCCCGCTGCTCGACTCGTTCGACCTCGCCGGCGCGCAGTACGGCTGGAGCAGCGTGCGCAGGGGCGCGGCGACCGGCTACTTCGAGGGCCAGCAGCTCATCACCCGCCAGGCGACGCCGATCCGGACGTTCCGCGGGTCGGCGCCGGCGGCCTCGGTGGTGGTGCTCAAGCTCGACGGGACCCGGGTGGCCGCGCAGCAGGTGGGTTTCTCGGGCGAGTACGAGTTCGTCGACGTCGAGCTGCCCTCGCGCGGCCTGATCGTCGTCGAGGTCGAGATCTACCAGCGCCAGAACCTGACCGTGCCGATCGAGGTGCGCCGACAGCTCTCCACAGCTTCGGCGCTCCTTTTGGCCGACGGCGCGACGACTGTGGCTACCGGCGGTGGGCTCGCCGGCCGGTTCACCAGCGGCTTCATCGGGAGCTCGTCGGGGGAGCCGAGCCACCCCGGCGGGTACTTCTACGCCCGTCACGGCCTGACCGACTGGGCGACTGCCGAGGCGTCGGTGGAGGCGCTCGGCTCGCACGTCGAGGGGAGCGCCGGCCTGGTCGCCCAGCTCTCGCGGCCGTTCCTGCTGCAGGCGGCGCTGGTCGGGGGCGGCGGGGAGGTCGGCTGGGACGCCAGCCTGTCCGGCTCGTTCGAGCGCGGTATCCTCTCTGTCCGCTCGCAGTCGCAACCCGCGGGTCTCACGTACTACGGCCTGTCCGCCGACCGCTGGGACCACATCGCCGAGGGGTTCTACCGCGTGAGCTCTGGCCTCGACCTCGGGCTGATCGCAAGGCGGATCAACGACGGCGTCGAGGAGGCCGACTTCGTGCGGCCCACCGTGCGGTGGCGGCCGTTCAGCCGCCTCTCCCTGAGCGCTTTCCCTGACACCTACGGCGACTACCAGGCGAATCTGTTCGCGCAGCCGGGGCGAAACGTGTGGCTCGCGGTCAACTACGCGAAGACAACGAACGCCGAGCTGACTGTCGGCGTCGCTCAGAACCTCCAGGTCGGCGTCACCGCGGAGGCCGGCGGCGGCCTCGACGAGCGCTACACCGCGTATCTCGGCGGCTCGTGGGCGCGGTTCCCGGGCCTGACGTTCAAGGCCGGCGCGATCACCTCGGCCGGCCGGAGCGGCGGCCTGCTCTCGGTCAACGCACCGATCGGCTTCGGCCTGCTCGGGGCCCTCGACTACCAGGCCGTCCCCTCGCGCGTCTCCGGACCGGCGTTCTCGCAGCCGAGGCTCTCGATCAGCGTGATCGCAGACCTGGCCGTCGCCGGTCGCGGTCTGGTGCCGGCCAGCGCGAGCGGCATGGTGCGCGGCTCCGGCGCGGTCGCGGGTCGGCTCCGGGCGGCGGAGGGGCTTTCCCTGCCGGGGGTGAGCCTGGCGGATGTCGCCGTCCTGGTGGACGGGCGTAGCCGCGGGATGACCGGCGCCCAGGGGGCGTACTTCATCGGCTACCTCCCCGAGGGCGTGCACACCGTCGAGATCGACGTCGGCAACCTGCCGATCGCGCTGGTCCCAGTCAAGTCGGTGCGGGTTGCGCGGGTGGTCAGCGGCGGGGTGACCCGGGTGGACTTCGAGCTGCGGCTCGAGTTCGGGCTCGCCGGCCGGGTGCGGGACGCGATTGGGACGCCGCTGGCCGGTGTCCGCGTCGAGCTGGTGGCCCCGGGCGGCGAGATCGTGGCCAGGGGCCGGACCGACAGCTTCGGCCTGTACCGGATCGACGGAGTGGCCACGGGGCGCTACGTGGTCCGACTCTCCAAAGACAGCGTGCCGGAAGGGGTCGTGCCACCGTCCCGGGAGATCGCCATCGTTGACGACTTCCTGTTCGATCAGGATGTCACGCTGCCGGTGGCGGTGCCGCCGATGCCCGCCGACGGCGACCAGCCCGACTGAGCGCCGGTCACAGCGCCGGCGGCTCAGCCGGAGCGTCGGAGGGCGAGGGCGCCGAGAGCGGCCAGCAGCGTGGCGAGGACCATCAGGCCGGCCTCGCCGAGCGTCGGGATCGGCTCGGCGCCGTTCTCCTGGAAGGCGATGACGACGGCGGTGGAGTTGTTGCCGGCGTCGGGGTCGGCCTCGGTGGCGCTGGCTCCGAGCGGGACACTCACGGGCGTCGGCGACGAGCCGACAACGTCCAGGGTCACGGTGCACGAGGTCTGGCCGCCGGGCGGCAGCGAGCCGACCGCCCAAGAGCCGTCGGCGAACTCGCCGCCGCAGGTGTCGCCAGCGAAGCTCAGCTGGGACGGCAGGGTCTGGCCCGCGACGACCCCTGTAACTGCCGAAGGGCCGGAGTTGGTGACGTAGACGTCGTAGCTGATCTGCTGGCCGGGCTGGACCGTGTACTGGTCGTTGACCACACCGAGCGACACGTCGGCGACGGCGCCGCCGAGCGGGAACGCCGGCTCGTAGAAGCACACCGCGGTACCGGCGGGCACCGCGCCCGCCTGGTTCGCCGCGTACTGAAGCCCAACCCGCGCCTCGCTGTCCTGGATGCCGACGGTTGCCGAGGCGCCGCCGGAGGGGTCAGCGGGGGCGACCTGGAATGCGATGGCGTTGCTGGAGTGATAGAGCAGCGCCTGGAAGCTGAACGTCCCCGGCAGGCCGCGGGCGAACCCCCAGTCGCTCCACTGCAGCACGGTGCAGGGCTCCCCGGCGAGCGTCCCGGACGCGCGCGGGCACACCGGGAAGTACTGCTGCTGCGCCGAGCCCGACCCGGCCACGAGGTCGTCGTGGTAGGGCAGCAGGCGCCCGGCGACGCCGTAGATCTGCTGCCCGCTCACGCTGGTGGTGTGGCCGGGCACCTCGGGCAGGGGAGCGTCGTTGGAGAAGTCGCGGCCGTCGTCGTCGTCGAGCGACGTGGCCAGTGAGAGATAGCCGTTGGTGGACATCATGAGCTGGCTGACCTGCAGGCCGTAGAACCGGAACGGAGCGCCGAGCGCGATCGCCGCCCCGCCGTCGTCGTCGGCAGGCGGGTCGAGAGCGGGGTCGCGATACGGCGCAGTGAAAATAACCGGCGTTCCGGTCGCCCGGATGTCGACGAACGAGTACGTACAGCCCGGCTGGGTCTGGTCGTAGACCACGTAGCCGAACGAGTCGCGGGTGCCGTTGGCCCCGGAAGGAGCCTGGGCCGAGGAGTCGAGCACGACGACGAGCAGGACGACGCACGCAACGGCGAGGCGCGGCGCCGACAGGCGATGGGCCGGCTCAAGACACAGGCGCCTGGCCATCGCCGTCAGCTCCCCTCGAACGACAGGCACCACTGGACGAGGGTGCCGGTGTTGGGGTTGCGGCGGTCCGAGACGTTGAGGTTCCAGGTGCCCGCCACCGACTCGCCGTCGAACGCGGACGCAGGGTTGTTGGGCCCGAACAGGCCGTAGATGCTCGGGGTCATGGTGGTGACGCACTGGTTCTCGACCGGGAGCACCGCCTCGTCGTCAATTGTGGCCAGGATGTCGTCGCCGCCGCAGCCCGCACTGAGGCCGGGGTAACGCGGCCTGTCGACGAGCGTCACGTTCGTGCCGGTGCCGTGCTGAAGCGTCACGATCAGGTCGCCCACGTTCGGGTGGGTGATTCGCAGGAAAAGCTCGAGATCGGCGATGCTGAAGGTGCCCGAGATGGTCAGCGAGCTGGTCACACCGGTGGGGTTGTTGTTCGGGATCGTCACGTTCGGGGTGAGGCAGTAGGTCGAGCGCGCTACGGTGCCTTGGGTGCTGGCGAAGACCTCGGTGTTGAGGTCGGCGTTGCCGCCCGTGAGGTCGCCGCTCGATTGGAAGTCAACGAGCGGGATGGTCTGGTTGAGCGCGATGGCCGGGAACGACCAGCTCGGCGCGGAGGCGACGACCGAGGACGTCGGACCGCTGGCGTCGATCCGTATGGTGTCGACGTTGAACGTGGTCGTGTCGAGCCGCTCGGCGGCGAAGTAGCGCGCCGAGTCCTCGGCGGTGACCCAGGTGTGCGCGATTGTTGCGGCGCTGCTGGTGAGCTGGAGGTAAGCCGGTGTGCTGGTCCAGCGGAACACCTCGAGGTTGCCGTCGGCGTTGCCGCCGGTGAAGTTACCGCTCGAGAGGAAGCCAACGTAGGTGCCGTCACCGTTGGCGGAGGGCACGTCGTTGACCACCGTGGCGGCGGTGTTGGTGACCTGGAGGTACGTGCCGGCGCTCCGGTCCCAGCGCACAATCTCGTTGTTGCCGTCGGCGTTGCTGATCCCCGGGTAGACACAATTGGTGACCATAAAGACGTACTGGCCGGTGCTGTTGTTGATCGACGGCACGAAGCTCGAGCACCCGGTGGTCTCCCGCTTCACGAACGTCGAGGTCCCGTCGTACACGACCACTTCGCTGTTGCCGTCGGCGTTGTAGCCGACGTTGACCGGGCAGGTCGTCTGGAACGCGACGTAGCCGCCGCTGGCATCAACGGCAATGCTCGGTGCGGTGTTGGCGCAGCCGGTAGTGTTGGTGAGCTGCAGCATGGTGGAAGTGCTCCGGTCGAACCGGAAGATCTCCCAGTTGCGGTCCGCGTTGCCGCCGGTGAGGTCTGCGGTCGAGGCAAACGCGATCCACCGGCCGTTGCTGGTCACGGAGGGCCTGCCGAAGTCGGCGCCGACGGCGGTCGTGATGCGCTGGAACGCGCTGTCGGACCAGGTGAACAGCTGCGTCTGGACGTTCGGGTTGTCGCCGGTCAGGTTACCGTTGGAAATCAGCGCCGCGACCGTCCCGGTGTTGCTCACCGCGACGTCGCGCGTCTCGGTCAGCGTGAACGTGAGGCCGCCGGCCTTGGCCTCGAGGTTGAGGCCCGCGGTGTTGGTCACCTGGCCAACGGAAGATCCGCATGTTGAGGGGAACACAACGTTGTCGATCAGCAGGCCGGTGTCGTTGGCCGTGTCGCCCTGGTCGGCGAGAAGGAACTCGAGGGTGTAGGTGCCCACGGTGCTGATCACGACGCACGCCTGCTGGAACGGCGTCCAACCGTCGGAGAACAGGCTGGTGTTGGTGACGCCCGGGCTCGAGACCGTCGTGCTGGTGCCGCTGTAGTCCGGTGAGTCGCTGTACTTGGAGCCGCCACCAGGCTTGTAGACGCTGCGCGCGAAGACGACGGTCCCGTTGAGGGTGACCCTGGAGAAGTCGTCGTAAAGGGCCGCCCGGCTCTTCTCGGAAGTGAGCATCGCCCAGCTAAAGCTCAACGCCTGCCCCGCGCTGGCAACGGTGAACGAGGCACTGAGCGTGGCAATGTCGTAGTCATTCGTGCCGTTGCCGTCGAGGTCGCCTCGTGCGTTCGCGTTGAGCTGTCCGCGGCCGGTGGACAGGAGCGCGAACTTGGTCCCTTCGGGGGGGGTGATGTTGGGAGTGAAGTTGGTGGCCCCGAGCACCTCGACGCGGCTGGTACCCCCGGCCGTCCACCCGGAAAGGGTGCCGGTTTCGAAGCCGCCGTTGGTGATCTGGGCGGCCGCGACCGCCGGCAGGAGCGCTGCGGCCAGCGCCACGGCCCGGAACCGACCGCCCGGGGTGATGCGGAGCCGCGTCGTCATGTCACCTCCAGCGCACGACAGCCCTCAGTTCAATGATACATGGGACTGAGAGGACGCCGACACGAAGTAAGGGGGCGCGTCGCGCCCCCTCCCTGCGAGCTTGCACGCGCCGGACCACCTACATCACCGCGTCGATCGGCCCCATCTCGCCGGCCCGGATCGCCACGGCGCGGGCGGTGACCTGCGGCAGAACCCGGTAGGCGAAGTGGATGGCCGCCTGCACCTTGTTGTGGTAGAAGGCAGCCTCCGCCTTCCCCTGCAGGTAGGTCCGCAGGGCGTCCTTGTCCTCGGTCTTCACCCCGTCCGCCTCCAGCAGACCCTGGAGCTTCGTGCGGGCCAGAATCGCCTGGTCGAGGAGGAAGTGGGCCCCCAAGACGTCGCCGATCATGTCGAGGAACGGCACCGAGTTGAGCACCACGACCAGGGCGGCATCCGGGCGCTTGGTCAGCCCCTTGGAGATGTCCTCGATCTGCTTGAGCGCGGCGCCGAGCATCCACGCCGGCTCCATGAACTGCGGGTCGCCCCGCAGCTTCTTGAACGTCGCCTCGGCCATTCCGAGCAGCTCCCGGATGGGCTTGCCGCCCTTGGCCGGGAGCTTTCGCGCCACCAGGTCGAGGGCCTGAATGCCGTTCGTTCCCTCGTAGATCGCGGCGATCTTGGCGTCGCGCATGTACTGTTCCGCGGGGTAGTCGGAGCAGTAGCCGTAGCCGCCGTAGACGTGCAGGCACCACTCGGTGACCCGGAAGCCCCAGTCGGATGCCCACGCCTTGCAGATCGGCGTGAGTACCTCAACGTAGGACTGAAAGCGCTCCTGTTCCTCGCCGGCCGTGACCTGGGTCATGTCGATGTAGAAGGAGGTCTGCATGAGAAGGGC
>Ga0256868_10001704_pt1 | contig 11753 bp, 11 predicted proteins | sample RVTome_13_FD_187341 | JGI IMG/M metagenome (GOLD analysis project Ga0256868, IMG submission 187341) | Soil microbial communities from uranium-contaminated site in the Upper Colorado River Basin, Wyoming, United States - RVT92D227 HiSeq ... | reverse complement strand
AAGCCTCCCTTTCTTGCTGGGCCAGGCAGCCGCCGATGCCAATGATCAGCTTCGATTTCTTTTTTTTTAGCGCCCGCAATCGGCCCAGAGCGCTATAGACCTTCTGCTCCGGCTTCTCGCGGACACTACAGGTATTCAGAAAAATCAAATCCGCTTCGGAAGGATCCTCAACCAGGTGGTAATTTCTCGCGGCCAGCAAATGGGTAATACGTTCCGAGTCGTAAACGTTCATCTGGCAACCGAATGTTTTCATATAGAGTTTTTTCGGGGGCATGGTAAAAAAAGATTAGCACCTCCTCAGCCCCCTGTCAATTTCGGATTGCGGAACAAACAGTTCGGAGTTGGGAGTTTTAAAAAATTTAACCCTCCGGGCCCCAAATTCAAAACCCCAAATTAGAATCTCCGAACTCCGAACTTATTACTCCGAACTACTTATAGGGCAGATTGAAGGATGCAGTGTAGTAGAACATTGCCACCGGCTTCGCAGTCTTCCCATCGCGTATTTTCTACTTCAACATGACTTCGCCCGCCGATACTCGGAACAAATATCATGGCGGTTGGGGCTACCTGACTCAGGTAGGTGGCATCGTGCCCGGCTCCGCTGACCAAAGAATAACTAGGATAGCCGAGTTGTTCGGCAATTTTCCCAACTTGGTTTACAAGGGATTTATCAAATGGGGTATGCTCTACTTTCCAGACCTTCTCGATCCGGGCAGGGCAGCCCCTTTTGGTAGCGATTTTTTGGAAACCGGTTTGCAATTCTCCCTCAGCCCGATCTGTGAGTGGGTCATCCCAAGAGCGGAGATCAACGGTAAAATGGACTTGACCGGGAATGATGTTTCTGGAATTGGGATAGTTGTGGATTTCTCCGACCGTCGCGACCATATTGCCTCCCATTTGGGCCGGTAAGGATTCTACCTGCAAGATCATCTCTGCCGCAGCGCCCAATGCATCATTCCTTCCTTCCATGGGAGTTGGGCCGACCTGGTTCGCTTTCCCCTCTACGAAAACATCATACCAACTGATACCTACAATGCCCTGGGGAACTCCGATTCTCTTGCCCACTCTTTCCAGGAGAGGTCCTTGTTCGATATGAAATTCAAAATAGGCATGTACTGGCCACTGTTTAGCCGGTGCTTGGCCTCGATATCCAATCCTCTCCAGTTCTTCTCCAATTTTTTTCCCATGAAAATCCTTGCGGGCATACGCCCAATCTCTTTCCAATTTTCCTGCCCAAACCCCAGAACCCACCATCGCCGGGGAAAACCGGGAACCTTCTTCGTTCGTCCAATTAACGACCATAATGGACCTGGTAGTTTCAATTTTGTTTTCCTGGATCGTTCGCATGACTTCCAGGGCTCCCATGACGCCTAAAATTCCATCAAAACGGCCTCCCTTAGGCTGGGAATCGATATGGGAACCGCTCATTACGGGGGGCAAGCTGGCGTTCTTCCCAGGCCGCCGGCCAAAGATATTGCCCATTTCGTCCATCGTGACTTCCAGTTCGATTTCCCGCAGCCATTTTATGAACAAATCTCTCGCTTGCTTATCTTCATCTGACAGGGCCAAGCGCTGAACCCCACCTCCAGAGGTCCTTCCGATTTCAGCCATTTTTTCTAATGTATTTTTTAGGCGTTCACCGTTTATTCTCAGGTATCTTATGTCCATGGGCGTCCTCCCTTCTCCTCCATGTCTTTCTTTTATTTTTATCAATATTTTTAAGTTTTTAACACACTTTTAAAATATATTCTTCTGAAATTAAGATGTTGTTTGAGCCAGGGCATCCAATTATTTATTTCACTTTCAAAAATCCTGCCGATTTGATACCTGATAAAATTTCTGTTATCCTATAATTATGAGCACGATCATCATAATGGCAACCATAGCCCTAATGCTCATTGGCCTTATCGGGTCCGTTCTTCCCTTTATTCCCGGCTCTCCCTTAATTCTCCTGGGCGCTTTCATCTATGCCTGGTATACAGATTTTTTAGTTGTAACCTGGGGGACTTTGGTAATCCTTTTGCTCCTTACTGTTCTGAGCCAAATCCTGGATTATTTGGCCTCCATTCTGGGGGCGAAGAAATTCGGGGCCAGCCGGTGGGGCATGAGCGGTGCCTTTTTAGGGGGAATCATCGGTCTATTTAGCGGTGGAATCCTGGGAATCCTTATCGGCCCCTTCATCGGCGCGCTCCTGCTGGAATTATTGCATGGCCAGGATTTGCCTGCCTCCTTAAAAATTGGGCTGGGGACTTTGGTTGGTTTTCTCGGGGGGGCCATAGGGAAAATAATCATAGCGCTCACCATGATCGGAATCTTTTTGGTTAAAATCATTGGGTAAAATCAATAACGTTGTTGAAAAGGAGGGTAGGATTATGCTTTTCAGGGAAGAGATCAAAGCCGCCTTAAAAAAATGGATTCAGGCCTGGGATGAACATGACCTAAATGGAGTCATGGACCTTTTTCATGAAGACATATTATTTGAGAATTGGACAGGGGGAAAGGTCCAAGGCCAGAAGGCTCTGCGCCAGGCATGGGAACCCTGGTTTAAGAATCATGGGGGGTTTCGATTCAGCGCCGAAGATTTATTTATCGATGAAGCCGAGCAAAAGGTTCTTTATCAATGGCAGCTCGATTGGCCATCCAGCGAAAAAGGATTCGAAGGGAGGCCGGAGCGAAGGCGCGGGCTTGATATCATCCATTTCCGGGAGGGAAAGATTATCGGCAAGTTCACCTATTCCAAGACCACGGTCGAGATAGACGGAAAAAGAGTGAAATTGGTTGCGGAAAAGGGTTCTTAAGGCCCAAGACGCAAGGTAGCGCAGATGGTAAAATTGTACCCTTTCTATTTTCGTTGACGCGATTGGGACCGCTGGCTAGAATTAAAATAGGTTTGAAGAAAAATTTCCTGTCCCCTTTAGCTCCATTTAAGTTTTTTTTTGATTTGACGATAATTATATTAAATCATTGATATTTTGTTAGCGCGAGGCTTTAAAAATGGAACCTACCAAAATCGTCGCTCGATTTCTCAACGGTGGAACTATCAAGGGGTACACCCAAAATTTTTTCCCCGACAAGCCTTCTTGCCATATTACCCCGGTTGATCAAACAGTTTCAATTGGCCCTGTAGAGGTGCAGATCAAAGATTTGAAGGGCATATTTTTTGTTCGGGATTTTCTGGGAAATCGAACATACAAAGAGCAGAAAACATTGCCCAATGGAGCAAAATTAACTGGACGGAAGGTGGAGGTAACGTTTAAAGACAAGGAAGTAATGGTCGGATCCGTTTTGGGTTACGATCCTAAGCGGACGGGCTTTTTCCTTTTTCCCAGCGACCCCCATTCCAATAATCTAAAAATCTTTGTAGTCTCCCGCGCAGTAAGTAAGGTCAATTACCTCTACCTCTAAACTTTCCTTTTCAGCTATTCAAGAATCTAAAAGAGGATTCGCCTTCTCCCCCGCCCCTCCTTTTCCAACTGGGGCCAAATATTGTTTGGGAGTAAAAATGGCTTAAGCTTTTTTGCTGTTTGTTTCAGCAAAGGTAGGGGACAGGGTTACCCATGTCTATTTACAAAATACTTAGCCTTCCTAAACGGGAGGGAGAAGAAGGATGGTTCCGGGTCTAATGCGGGTCTTTGGGGAGAGGTCGTTCAAGTCGCAGAGGTTCTGGAGTGCCAGTTGATACTTCTGGGCAATGCCTGCCAAATTTTCCCCTTTGCGAACGCGGTGTTTCTTTCTTTTCATTGGCATTTTACTGAGGACTGAAAAATTTTTTCCGAAGACCTCTTTTTTCCCCGGGGGAAGCTTGATTTCAAAACAAGAATTGGGTGGAGTCTTTCCTTTTCTCAGCGCCGGATTGAGGGCTTTAACTTCGGAAAGATCCAACTCAGCTGCCTTCGCGATAATGACCAGGCTGGTGGCTGGTGGAACGGTAACTTTCTCATAAACCAGGGGAGGAGAATATTCGATATCCTGGAAGCCGTACTTCTGAGGGTCCTGGGCGATCGTGACCGCGGCCAGAAACATGGGGACGTATTCTTTCGTTTCCTTCTTCAGAAAGCGATGCTGGGAAATCTTCCAGAAATCCTGGCTGTTGGCCTTCTTCATGGCCTTCAAGATTTTACCTTCCCCGGCATTATAACTTGCGCTAGCCAGATCCCAGTTGTTGAACATGGCATAAAGGCTTTTGAGGTATTCCGCCGCGGCATGGGTGGCCTTTTCAGGATCTCTCCGTTCATCCACCCATTTGTCCACCTTAAGGCCGAAACGCTTGGCAGTTTTCCCGATGAACTGCCAGATGCCGCTGGCTTTGGCCCGTGAGAAGGCTTTGGGGTTAAAGCCGCTTTCAATCAGAGCCAGGTAAAAGAGTTCTTCTGGGAGGTTCTTCTCCCGGAAGATTTTCTTCATCATATCCGCATAAGTGGTCGACCGGCCCAGTGATCTCATGAAGAAAGAATCAGCCTGTTTTTGGAAAAAACCGATGCAATCCCCCACCTTACTATTAAGCAGGGAAGGAAAGGTTACCAGGGCAGGCGAAGAGAGACTCGGGCTTGCGGCGGGTGGTTTGGGGATTGTCTCCCCTAAGGGGAACGCCAATAATGAAGAGTCTTTTCCCCGGGACTCCAGTGGTTCCCAGGAAAAGTCCTCTTCCGTCTCCCTGCTATTGGCTGGAGAAAGAAGTGCTTCCGAGCCCTTACCTTCGAGATTTTTTTCCGGAGACTTTTCAGCCGGAGGATCCAGGTGGGCTTCGGATTTAGCTGTCCTGCTGGCTACTTGGCAAGGTTTCTTTTCCGCCTCCATACCTTCCTCTTCAGCCGAGCCATTAGATGGAGAAAGCCTACCTTCCACCTTGGCAAATCTGGTGGATTCCATGAGGAGCGATTCGGAAAGCAGGCAAGGTTCCCAACACAATTCAGGCTCACAGGATAGGGAATAAGGGTAATCCGGTTCCCTCCAAACCCCAACCTCCACCGGATTGGACGTCTCCGCAGGTATGGCCAGCTCTAAATTTCGTTCCATAGTTTCTTTTTTGACCCGGTTCGACTCCAGCTGATCAAGCTGAGGATCAGATGCACCGGGCAACGGTTGCGAGGGGAGGGAGTAAGCGGGGGAAAAACTCTTTAGGTTGAACCCGCCACAGCCGATGGTCCCGAGGGAGATGATGAGGAAAAGAAGCAGCTTTTGCAGGAAGTCTTCCTTTCGATCTGCTAAAATAGACTTATGACGACTAATGGTGAAAACCTGTCAACATCTCTTTTCCCTTTTGATTTATGCAGTTTTCGTTCCATTTTTATCTCTCTGGGCTGAATTTAGCAGGAAATATCCGGGAGTTATTGGGGAATCTGGAACCGAAGCCCAGGCGAGAAATCTTCCCTTTCCTATGGGGGAGTGTACAGATTTGGTACAGCTTTTTCCTACCCGATGTTCGCGCTTAGTTTTTGCCCCTTTCCAAAAAGGCCTTTACCACCGCTCGATTAAGGTCTTTATTTTCCCAAATAGACATTAGGCACATTCGGAAATTGCTAACCAATTGACAGAGGAAGTGAAACAACCTGGGCTTGTTTCCAGCGATATCTAATAATGAATATCCGGTTGAGTTCCTTGGTGCCCCCGGGGTGACTCGAACACCCGGCACAGGGATTAGGAATCCCTTGCTCTATCCACCTGAGCTACGGGGGCCTTGAAATTCTTTTGGGCACGGATTGGCGCAGATGTGCGCTGATAATACCTTAACCTTAAATTCCTTTCATATTAACACGGAGTAGATAGGTTTCAAGAAATTTTTTGACCGAGGGACCGAAACTCCAGCTGCATGTCCTCCCCTCTTTTTCGCAAGAAGATGTTTCCTTTCCATTTCTGGTCATTCGTGTTGGGAAAATCTTTCCGGAAATGGGCGCCCCGACTTTCTTCGCGCATCAAGGCGCTCTTAACGATCATTTCCCCTACGAGGAGAGCGTTCTCGACTTCCATTTTCTCGAGGACTTCTTTCGGGCTTTCGGTCTTGGCCTGAGGCAAATCTTCTTGCTTTATTTTCTCCAAGGCCTCCAACGCCGAAGACAATCCTCTTTCCTCTCTTAAGATTCCCCCCCTTTTCCAGAGAATCTCTCCAATTTTTTTCCGAATCAATCTTGGTGCCAAACCGGTGGCTGAGGTTACCCATTTCTTCTGGAAAGAATCCAGGCGCACGTTGAGCAAATCGTGCGCGCCCTTTACCCAACCCTGCTCAGTAACCCACGCCCCCGCCGCTCTTCCAGCACGATATCCAAAAACCATGATTTCACTCAAGGCATTCCCACCCATCCGGTTGGCCCCGTGAAGCCCGCCGGCGATTTCACCAGCGGCGTAAAGGCCGGCAATCCCCGTTCGCCCATTTTGGTCTATCGCCACCCCCCCCATAAAAAAATGGCACATGGGAGATATCCGCAAAGGTTTTAATGAACCAGAGAGGTACTTCATCAACATGTCCCGCTGTAACCGGACCAGGCTATTCTGAAGCCAATCCTTCTCCGATAGCGACCTCAGGTCGATAAACACCTCCCTTCCTTCCATTTCCTCTTTGAACACGGCCAGGGAAAAAGAATCCCTTGAACGAATTGCCACCGGTTTCTCGGTGATCTGGTATTTTCCCAGGATATCTTCTCCTAAGGAGTTGATTACCCGTCCCATATCCGCTAAGGGAGGAGCAATGAGGTAGGCAGGTTTCCCGGGTTCGGCTAAGCCTACGGGTATGAACTGGACAAACTCCATATCCCGCAGGGAGCAGCCAGCATGGAAGGCTAACGCATACCCATCGCCGGTGGCGCGTACGGGGTTATCATGGCGCCAGTACAAGGCTCCTCCTCCACCGTTGGCAAGAATTACTGCTTTGCTTAAAAAGGCGATCGTCTTTCCCTTTCGAAAATCGAACCCTAATGCCCCCGCGACTTTTCCGGATTCGGTCACCAGTTCAGTGACGATAACCCAGGGTAACGAAGAAACTCCCTGCTTCGTGACGGCCTCGGCCAAAATGTTAGCCAACGGAGCTCCAGAAGCTGTCGGCCTGCCCAGGCAGCGAAACCTTCCTTTTTGCCATTCTCCTACCAGTCCCAATTCCTCTAATTCCCGGACTCGCTCGGGTACTTCCTTCACCAGAACCTCGACAAGTTCTCTTTCATTAATTCCCTTTCCCGCCTGAAGGGTTAACGCTAGGTGAGCTTCCGTGGAGAGTCCTCTTGCCGCCAGGGTAAATCCGCCCGCCGACAAATACGTACAGGTGGATTTTCCCATGGGGGTTTTGGAGACTAACAGGACTTCGGCTCCTTTTTCTCTGGCGGCCAGGGCGGCCCGCATACCTGCGCCTCCCCCTCCAATGACCAGGACATCCGTTTTAATAATTTCCATATGTTTCCTCCACTTTCATGAACAATCTCTCCTAAACCAAAAGATTGGCGAGGGCTCACAGGGCCAGGTAAAATTTCTTGATGTGCTCGCTTTGCAATAGATCGCTAGCCTTGCCTTCTAAAGCGATTCTTCCGTTTTCCAGGACATAAACCCGGTTGCTGATTTCTAGTGAAAATTGCACGTTTTGTTCGACCAGAAGAATAGCCATTCCCCGGCGATTGATTTCTTTTACGGTCTCAAAAGTTTTAACCACTAAGAGTGGTTGCAGACCAAGGGAAGGTTCATCCAGGAGCAAAAAAGTCGGCCGGGACATGAGCGCCCTGCCAATGGCCAGCATTTGGCGTTCCCCTCCACTTAAAGTTCTGGCTTTCTGCTGAATGCGTTCTTCCAGTCTGGGGAAGAGCCCGAAAACTTCTTGCAGAGTTCCTTGCCGCTGGGATCTGGCAGGTTCGGTGTAAGAACCCATTAACAGGTTATCCAGCACGGTCATATCAGGAAAAACGCGCGACCCTTCAGGAACGATGGCCATCCCCAGGCGTACCGTATCCTCGGGAGAAAGCCTGGCCAGGTCCTGACCCTGGAAGGAAATTTTTCCCTGTTCCTTCCCTCCTTTGGCTGGCTTCAAGAGGTTGACAACACTCTTTAAAAGCGTACTTTTCCCCGCGCCGTTGGGCCCGATGATGGTTACGATTTCTCCGGCTGAAACATAGAGTGACAAATCCCACAAAACATGGACATCCCCGTAAAAAACGTTGATCCGGTCAACCTTTAGCATGGTTTTTTGGTTATTGGCCCATCTTCCCGCCCCACTTCCTAGAACACGAGAAAGGGGGATGGGGCGAGAAAATTGTTAGGTATACCGTTTCCCTAGATACGCTTCGATTACTTCCGGCCTTCCCGCCACCTCGGTGGGAGTGCCTTCGGCAATTTTCTCCCCGTGGTGGATGACCAGCACCCGATCGGAAATTCCCATGACCGCTTGCATGACATGCTCGACCAAAATGAGTGTGGTTTGGGTGCTCAGGCGTTTTAAAAGCAGCAAGGCTTGTTCGATTTCGACCGGAGTAAGACCGGCCATCACTTCATCAAGGAGTAAAACCTTTGCCCCCGTAGCTAGGGCCCGGCCTAATTCCAGTCGTCTCCGTGAGGGTACAGGGATTTTCCCTGCTGGCTCATCCCGCTGCTTATGCAGGTCTACAAACGTTAATATCCGCTCCGCGGCAACATGCGCTTTGGACATCCCCAGATTCTGTCCATAAAGGGCCGCCACGAGGATATTTTCATATACCGACATGGTGCCGAAGGGCATGGTAATTTGGGACGTTTTGGCAATTCCCAGGCGACAAATTTCGTGAGGGGGAATATGGACGATCGATTTTTCTTGGAAAAGAATTTCCCCTTCGTCGGGGGTATAAAGCCCGGCGATGAGGTTAAAGAGGGTAGTCTTGCCAGAACCGTTGGGGCCAATTAATCCCAGGATTTCCCCGGGCCGGAGAGCAAAAGAAAAATTGCGAACCGCTTCCAGAGCGCCAAACCGCTTGGTTACCCTTCGGCATTCTAAAAAAGCCATGACGATTTTCCTCTTTTTTTAACAAGGGTCCCAATAATTCCCTGGGGCATCAGAAGGATTACAACCACGATAACCAGCCCAACAAAAATTAAATAATCATAGACAAATTTGGCGCCCAAAAATTCTGATATCAGGGTAAGAAAACTCGCTCCAATGACAGGGCCAAGGATCGTTCCCATCCCTCCCAAGAGGGTCATGATGACCATCTGGATGGTGCGCATCACATTGAAAACATCGTCGGGGATGATATAGGTCAACCAGTAAGCTTCTACCCCTCCGATACATCCGATAAGACTCGAACTCAGGATATAGGCACGTACCTTAATTTGGAGCGTGGGGACACCCGTCAACTCTGCGGCCTGTTCGGCATCCCGTATGGCTCGAAGGCCATAACCCAATTTACTTTTTTGAATCACGGCGGTCAGGGACACCACCAACCCCATCAAAAAAAGCATGACATAATAGAAAAAAATTCCCGAGGGAGGAGATGGAAGAGTCAGACCGTGAGCCCCACCCAAAAAATCTATACCCAGCACTCGATCACCCTCGAGGACAACCTGTTTCAGGGCTTCCGCAGCTGCAAAGGTGGCAATGGCAAAATAGGCTCCCTGAAGCCTCAGGGTTGAAAGACCGATGGCCAGGGATAAAGCCGCGCATACCCATCCGGCTATAAAAACACTGAGCAAAAATGGAACCCCGCCTTTAATCATGAAAAGGGCGGTGCAGTAGGAACCAACGCCGAAATAAGCCACCGGGCCGAAATCGATGTATCCAGTGGAACCTGACATCAAATTCCAGCAGCCCGCCAGAGCAACCCACATAAATAGGAGACTGAGAAGGCGCAGCCGGTATCCCTCAATTCCCAACAAGGGAAGGAGTAACAGGATAGCCCCTAAAATTAGAAGAGGGAGCAAAATACCGTTCAATCCTGCGCGCCTCATAAGCATTACGATCCTTTACTCCACAATTCCTTTTCCGAGGATGCCTTGCGGCCGGGCAATGAGCATAATAAGCAGCAGAAAAAAAGTAATTGCCACCGATATCCCTGCGGTTAGGTAGGTTGTCGCCAGGGATTCCACGAGCCCTAAAATGATCCCTCCCCACAGGGTTCCAGGAACGTAACCCATTCCTCCCAGAACTACGACACAAAACGCCGTGATGGTGAAGGGAAGCCCCATCTGGGGATGAATGACAAAGGTGAAAGAAATCAGAGAACCGGCCAAGCCGGTTATAGCCGCGGCCAACGCAAAGGTGAGGGTGTAAATTTTAAATATTTTTACCCCCATGAGCTGGGCTATTTCCCGATCTTGCGCCGTGGCCCGGATAGCCCGCCCAGTTTCTGTACGATAAAGGAGGAAATAGAGGCCGAGAATAACCACCATGGCCATAATAAAGGTAGCTAAGCGAGAGTAAGGTATAACCAGCCCTGCAAAGTTCATGGTGAGGCCCGAATAAGGAGTTTGCACGGTACGGAAGTCGGCAGTCCAAGCCCTCAGAGCCAGATTAGAAAGCACCAGGTGGAGCCCGAAGGTCAGGAGGTAGGACATGATCGGAGGGGAACCTACCAGGCGATTGATGGTCAGTCGCTGTAAAAAAAAACCGAGGAAAAAAAGGATCAAAAGGGTAAAGGGAAGCGTGAGAAAGGGATCCATTCCTACCAGGATAAAAAGCCAGTAGGTAATAAACGCCCCTAACATTACGAAGTCACCATGACTGAGGTTCACTACGCCCATGACTCCGAAAGCGAGGGAGAAGCCTGCGGAGCAGGCCGCGTAAATTCCTCCTAAAAGAAGCCCATTAACCATCGATTGCCAAAAAAGAATCATGGAAAAATTACCGGCGGGGTTCCCTTATCTTTTTTTCCACGGCTTCATAGGATAGACGGGCTTTCCTTCAGCCGTATCCGGCGGGAAAACGTTAACGAGTTTTCCCCCTTGAACCTGGACCACCACTGGAGGATGAATCTCATTAGCTCCGTCTGGGCCAAAACGGATTGGACCATAGAAATTGTCAAAACGCTTCGAATAAAAAAACTTCATGATTTTTTCCCGGTCGGCATCTTGCAGCGGGGGGGAGAATCCGAGTTCCTGCAGGGCCTGTTGCTGCACTAAAGCTCCAGCAACACTGGCCGCCTCCACGAAATCAGGAGACCGCCCGAACCGTTTTATGTATTGGTGGTAAAAATCCTTTGCTGTGCCGAACACGTTATCCCGGTAAGGGAGATTAGGCGTCCATTCCGAGGCGGCAAAAACATATTCTCCATCCTTGGCCAAAGAATTGAGGAAATCGGGAACCGTGGGGCCATAACTGAAAAAAACCCCTTGGGGCGTAAAATCAACTTCTTTTAACCCTTTCATCACGCGGATGGCGACCAGGGAATGGGAGCCCACTAAAAGCACATCGGGTTTCTTCCCCTTTACTTTATTCAGCAGGGAATTGTAGTCGGTCAAAGCCATGGGGAAAAGCTCAAAATGGATAACTTTAATTCCAAATTTAGGGGCGTAAGCTTTGAAGCCGTCCGCAGCATCGGCGCTGAAAGGAATATTGGCCCCGATGATGGCCGCCGTCGCAGGTCGGGGAGTCAAGGTTGGCAGGATTTCTATGCATCCCCGAACTTCTTCGGGGGCTTTGCCCAAAAGTGAAAAATAATATTGGGACCCTCGATCAAAAAGCTTCAGCGTGCTGGCGGCCCCGCAGGTCATGGGGTAGCGGAATTTTTCCGAGACCGCGCTGGCCGCGATCACCTGGCTGGAACCGAACCCTCCCAGGATGAGATCTACTTTATCTTCCGTAATCAATTTTTCCA
>Ga0256868_10001702_pt1 | contig 11763 bp, 9 predicted proteins | sample RVTome_13_FD_187341 | JGI IMG/M metagenome (GOLD analysis project Ga0256868, IMG submission 187341) | Soil microbial communities from uranium-contaminated site in the Upper Colorado River Basin, Wyoming, United States - RVT92D227 HiSeq ... | reverse complement strand
AACTGCCCGGGCAATGACCCTGTTGCGGTCTTTATCAAAATCCTTCATTTCCAGGTGAGCATGAGAATCGATAATCATATTCAGAAACCTTTAACTACAGGGTTCAAGGGGTCATGGGTTCAAGGGTCCAAGGGTTTTTAAATTTTTCACTAGACCCCTTGACCCCTGGGATCCTCGAACCCTGTTCTTACAATTCCCCCAGTTCCTTTAAAAATTCCCTCAATTTAATCAATTTGATATCCCGCTCTTTCATAATTTCTTCGGTTGAACGGCCGCCGTATTCGTAATAGCCGCTACGCGTTTTAACCCCCAGTTTTCCCTGGGCCACCAATTGATCCACAGTCTTGGATTGGGGTTGTTGAGGAGGTATCTTGTAAGTAGCGTTGCTCAATATTTTTTGGGTCAAATCCAGTCCGGTAAAATCCATGCGTTTTACCAATCCCAGGATAGGCATGCGCAGGCCAAAGCTGGCCTTGGTGGCGGTATCAATATCCTCGGCCGAGGCATAGCCGTTGTCCAGCAGAAAAAAGACTTCATTGCCCAGGGCGCGTTGCAGGCGATTGGCAATGAACCCGGGGAGAAATTTGGAAATAACGATGGGTGTCTTCCCCACGGCGATTATCAGGGCCTTCACCACCTCCACGGTTTCTTGGGAGGTCGCGGGTCCCCGGACGATCTCCACTAAAGGCACGATATGAGGCGGGGCAAACCAGTGGGTGATGAGCACTTTGTCCGGCCGCTTGGTCTCCACGAATTTAAAAATATCCATATAAGAAGTATTGCTGGCCAGGATGGCATGCGGCGGGCAGACTTGGTCGAGGGTCTTGAACATCTCTTTTTTGGCGGGCGCATCTTCAATGATTGCCTCGATGACCAGGTCAGCATTCTTCCCGGCGTCTTCAATCTTGGTGGTGGTTTGAATTCGGTTGAGAATGGCGGCTGGTAGACTCTTGTCCAAAAGCCCCATCTCTACAAAGGTTTGCAGGTTGGAAGAGATAAGGCTTTGGGCCTTGGTAAGGATTTCTTCCTTGATGTCGTTCAGCCAAACCTTGTACCCGGCTTGAGCAAAAACTTGGGCCAGGGAATGACCCATGGTGCCTGCACCGACGATGGTCACGTTGCGGATTTTGTTCATTTTCAATCTCCTTTAAAAATTTTGGACGCAGATGAACGCAAGTTTTAAGGATTAAAGGGTAAAAGTGCAGGCAGTAGCGGTGATCTGCGCAAATCTGCGTCCTAAGCCAAATTTATTTTACTGAAAGGGACCTTTAATTTCTATCCTTTTTTTCGGGGAGGAAGGTGGACGGCTATTCCATCCACGTCCAACGCCGCTTCCATCAAGGCCTCCGTAAGCGTGGGATGGGGATGGATGGCGCGGGCCATGTCGCCCGCGGTACCCTCCAGGTGCATGGCCAGGACTGCTTCGCCGATCAGGTCTGTGGCATGAGGGCCGAAGATATGCACCCCAAGGATCTCGCCATATTTGGCCTCAGCAACCATCTTCACAAATCCATTCCGTTCCCCGATGATCGTCGCTTTCCCATTGCCGGCAAAAGGAAACCGCCCTATCTTTAACTCGTATCCCGCTGCTTTAGCCTCCTTTTCCGTCATTCCCACAGAGGCCACTTCCGGAAGGGTATAGACGCACCGGGGAACAACCCGGCGCTCCATGCGCGCTTCATGCCCCAGGGCGTTTTCCGCTGCTACCGCTCCCTGGGCCATGGCGAAATGGGCCAGGAGCCACTGTCCGGTTACATCCCCGATGGCATAAATCCCGGGAACATTGGTTTCCATCCTTTCGTTGACCTCGATCCCTTTTGGGTTGCATTGAACCCCTGCTTCTGGAAGACCCAACCCTTCCCAATTCGCCTTCCTGCCCACGGCCAGCAGAATATACTGGGCCTCAAAAACTTTGTCCTCTTCACCCGTCGTGGCCACGACTTTTCGCTTCCCCTGCGAACCTTCGCTAATCTCTTTCACCCGGCAATTGGTTAAGGTCTGAATCTTAAAGCGCCGGAGTGATTTTTCCAAGGCCGAGGCCACCTCTGGATCTTCGCTGGGAAGGATTTGGTCCATCATTTCCAAGAGCGTAACTCTGCTGCCCAGAGCAGCGAAGATGGTGCCGAATTCCAGTCCGATCGGCCCAGCCCCGATGATCACCATGGATTCGGGAACTTGCGTCAATTGCAAGGCCCCGTTGCTATCGATTACGCCGGGACCGTTCGCCCCGGAGACAGGAAGGTCCGCAGAGATCGAGCCGGTGGCCAGGATGATCTTCCTGGCCCGGTAAGCAACTTTCCCTCCTTGCTCCGCGAGCACTTCGATTTCCTGTGGAGAGATGAATTTCGCTTGGCCCTTGACCACTGTGATGCCGTTGGCTTTCATCAGTCCGGCAACCCCGGAAACCAAGGTTTTAACCGCGCGATCTTTGCGGGCCAGCAGTCTGGAAAAATCAACGGAGATCTCCCCGGCCTGGATGCCGAAATCCTTGCTTCCCTCCAGCGCCTCCAGAAGTTCAACTCCCCGGAGAAGAGCCTTGGTGGGGATGCACCCCCGGTTGAGGCACGTACCGCCCAGTTCATTCTTTTCGACGAGGGTAACTTTTCCTCCCAGTTGGGCGGCCCGAATGGCCGCCACATACCCTCCAGGGCCGCTACCAATGATTACAAGATCTTTTTCAGCCATTGTTTTCCTCGTATAAGCGGGAAAAAAGTCTTATCGTCTAATCGTCTTGTAGTCGTGTAATCCTGAGTCTTTATCCTTGTACCTTTTGCCTTGAGCCTTATTTCAGCCTCGGATCAATGGCATCGCGTATGCCTTCTCCTAAAAGGGTATATCCCAACACCGTGATCAATATCGCCAGCCCCGGATAGAGGGAAAGCCACCAGGCGATCTGGATGTTGTCTTTGCCCGCGGTGAGAATATTTCCCCAGCTCGGCGTTGGCGGCTGCACGCCAATCCCCAGGAAACTGAGGGCGGATTCGGTGAGGATGGCTCCGGCAACTCCCAGCGTGGCTGCGACTAAAACGGGCGCCAGGGCATTGGGCAGGATGTGAAGGAAGATGATGCGGAAATCTCTGGCGCCCAGAGCTTTCTCGGCCACGGCATAATCTCGTTCCTTCAAACTTAGAAATTCAGCCCGCACCAGTCTGGCCACGCTCATCCACCCGGTTATGCCAATAATGATCATGATGTTCCAAATATTCGGCTCCAGCAGGGCGATCACGGCCAATATCAGAAAAAAAGTGGGGAAACAGAGCATGATGTCCACGAAGCGCATAATCAGGTTATCCACCCACCGGCCGTAGTAGCCGGCCAGAGCCCCCAAAAAGACTCCAATAAGAGAGGCAATGCCCACGGCCACGAAACCTACCAGCAAAGAAATTCTTGAACCCCCAAGCATCCGGCTAAACACATCCCTCCCTAACTGGTCAGTGCCGAAGATATGTTCGGCCGAGGGATCCTGCAGGACCTTTTTAATATTAATCTGACCAGGATCGTAAGGAGAGAGCCATGGGGCGAAGAGGGCCGCGAAGAAAAGAAAGATGACGATGAATGCCCCCGTAAGGGCCAGCTTGTTTTTTCGAAACCTCTTCCAGAACAAATGGCGTAATTTCTCTTGATCAGTAGAAGCTTGGCAGAGGTTTTTTTCTTTTGACATCTTTCGTCCAAAGCCCCTTTTATTTTCTTTCCAGCCGGACCCCGTTTAGGTAGTCCGGATCCTCGGGTCTACCAGGGCATAGGATACATCGGCGATCAAATTCCCCAGCAGAGTGAGCACCGCTCCAATAACCAGAATTCCCATGATGGTCGGATAATCCCGGGCCATGACGCTGGCGTAAAAGAGTTGGCCCATGCCCGGGATAGCAAAGATCGTTTCGAAGATGACGCTGCCGCCGATCAGTCCTGGAATGGAAAGTCCCAAGATGGTAATCACGGGCAACAGGGCATTACGCAGAGCATGCTTGAAGATGACCACCCGCTGGGAAAGGCCTTTGGCTTTGGCCGTGGTGATATAGTCCTGACGGATGACTTCGAGCATGTTCGAACGCATATAACGCGAAAGTCCGGCCAGTCCTCCAAAGGCAGAAAGGAGGATAGGCAGGATGAGATGACTGACCCGGTCCCATAATTGAGCAGAGGTGGAAAGGTATTCATAGTTCAGGGACTTCAGGCCCGAGATGGGCAGCCAGCCCAAGTGCACGCCGAAAAGGATCATCAGCAGAAGAGCCAGCCAGAAGGTAGGCACAGCAAAGCCAACAAAGACGAATACCGTGGTGGCTTTGTCGAAGAGAGAATTTTTATAAGTCGCCGCAAGCACCCCGAGGGGGATCGCCACCGTAAGAATGAGAAGCAAGGAAAAGACATTAATGAAAATCGTGATGGGCAGGCGTTCGAAGATTTTATCCGTGACCTTCCGCCCATCCTGGGAGAAGGAAGTGCCGAAATCCATAACTAGCAGCCGGCTTAGCCAAGTCCCGTACTGGACGTGCAGGGGTTTGTCCAGCCCGTATAATGCTCGCATCCTGGCTTTCACCTCGGCCGTAGCTTTGGGATTGAGATCCGTGGCCATGTCGATGGGTGACCCCGGGGCCAGATGGATGACCGCGAAGGAGATGATCGTAATCCCGATGAAGAGCGGAATCATCAAGACCAAACGTTTGATCAGGTAGAAACCCACTTTTCAATCTCCCGATAGATTCTCCATTTATCATAAACTTGGGTAAAGAGTGAGGCAAGAGAAATCCTTTGTTCTAAAGGTCTCAACTACGAATTCAATAGGACGCAGATTTCCACAGATCCCCGTAGATAAAATATGAAACAACCGTAAGTCGCAAGGCGTAAGCACGAGTTAAAGATTTAACAATCCCCTTAGGCTTCATGCCTTACGATTTATGAATCCTAAAAATCTGCGTTTACCCTGTTAGATAGTGAACATCTAACAGGGTGAATCTGCGTCCCAATATATTTTTTCGTTTTTATTTCCGGCAACGGATCTCGGCATATCGGCAGAGGGCAGCCATGGCCCGGACCGCCCGTTCCGGGGCCCGGTAGCAGGGAAGCCTGTGATCCTGGACAAACGCTACGGCATCATCTTCCCGTTCTGTGAATGCTGAAGCGATGACCGGCTTGCCATGCCTCTCCGGCAGGCGCACAAAGGCTTCCATGGCTGAAAAGAAAAATCCTTTCACTTTCTCATACGATGGAATTTTTATAAAATTCTTGGCGATCTCCGCCACCGCGTGGAAATAGCTGGATCCATGAACGCCGTGGAGCAATAGCCCATCGATGGAAGGGGCCTTCAAAATGATCTCTGGGAGCTTTTCCATGAGCACCCCCATGTCCCTGAAGAAGGTCAAGTCCACCGGATTGCGGTACGATGCCGTTGCCGGGAGGAGCTGGCGAATTTCAGCCTGCAGACCTTCGGAAAAGATGGGGACCTTCAATCCCAAGCGATTACAGGCATCCGCCAGGGAAGAAGCCGGACCCCCGGAGTGGGTGAGGATAGCCATGTTCCTGCCCTTCGGCAAAGGAAGGGAAGCCAGAGCCCAGGTCCATTCATAAAGGTCCTCCACCGCATAAGCTCGAATCACTCCGGATTGCCGGAAAAGGGCGTCATAAAGATCGTCCGGACCAGAGATCGATCCAGTGTGGCTGGCCGAGGAGCGTGCTCCGGCTTCTGTCCCTCCCACGTAAAGGGCGACGATGGGCTTTTCTCGGGTTACGCGTTGCGCAATTCTGATAAATTCCCGGGGCCGCTTGATTCCTTCGATGTAAACGGCGATAGCCTTCGTTTCCGGGTCGCTCCCCAAATATTCCAGGCAATCCACCAAATCCAGGTTGGCCTCGTTTCCCACACTGATGGCCTGGCTGTACCCAATCTGCGACTTGGCCAGAAGGGGAAGGATTTGCGTGACGTAGGTTCCGCTTTGAGAGGCCACTCCCACAGAGCCGGCCTGATGAAAATACGGGTACATCGTGGGGTTGAGATGAAGAGCCGGATGGATAACCCCGATGCAATTTGGACCGACAAAACGAATTCCGTGCTTCCTGGCGATCTTAACAATCAGAGCTTCTAATTCTCTCCCTTTCTCTCCTACTTCTTTGAAACCGCCAGAAATGATGATGGCCCTTTTTACTCCCCGCACCCCCAAATCTTCTAACACCGCCGGAACGGCAGAAGTGGGCAGAGTCAAAATAGCCAAATCCACCGGCTTGGGAAGTTCTCGGGCGTTGGGGTAGGCTTTCAACCCCAGCACGGTCTTTTCTTGCGGATGGAGGGGATAAATCTTTCCTGGATATTTTCCCCCCAGAAGATTCAGGAGCTGGATCGTCCCCATTTTGGTAAAGTCGTTGGAAGCCCCGACAATAGCCACGGACCGGGGATGCATGATCCGGAACAACGGATGTTCAGTCATTTTTTTCTCTCATTGCTTATACCTTAAATTCCCTGCGAGTTGGAAACGGAGGGTTTTTTGACCATAACATAAGCGAATTCCTTTTTTCAAATGGACACTAGTGCTTAGTTGCGGAAGAGCGCATTGTATTTTTTGCGACAATTTCGACCAGCTTTGTCGTGGCCCGGGGGGCAGGGTGCTGAGCACGGGCAGCATCGGCCGGGAAATGACCTGGTTCTATGCTAAAGCTGAGTCTCCATAAAAGCAGGCGGGGTGCCCTTTCCCGCCTCATCAATGGAAAGACCACCGCCTTATGATGCCAAGCGAAGCGAACTACCCCCCGGGCCTGGGGAAGGCCGTCAATATTACGCTAACTTTTGCAACTCAGCACTAGCTTTGACCCTCCGCTCTTGACTCCCAGCTTCCAATTTACTATAGTCCTTCAGAAGCTCAGGCTTTCCCCAGCGGGTATACTATTTACCTGCAACAGGGGGGAAGATTTAAAAAAGCCCTGGGCGCGGGTATGGGAACGCTCAGCGGAAGCATGGAAACCATGCTGGCCAGCCGATGGAGCTGGCAAGGAGTGTAGGGATTCGGATTTTTTTATTAAGGGGAGGAGAGGAGATGATTGGACTTATCCTAAGACATAACAATCTATCCAGGAACATTTTACTAGTCTGGATACTGGCCGCTCTTTTATTTATGGCCTTTTCTTTTTTATCCACCCCGGCAGCCGCCGACTGGTCGCCGTTGATTGAGCGCCTGATAGCCGATGGCTTCGAGGAGCAGGCTGTCCGAACCATATTCTCCCGCCCTGAAGTAAAGTTTGAACCGGGCGTTATGACCAACAAGCTTGAGTCGCTCCTTAAAAGGAGAACCGTAAAACCCACAGGTGTCCTCAAGGGCTTTTTGAGAGTTCAGGTGATTGCCGATGCCCGCTCTTATATGCAGGAAAACCAAGCAATCCTTGAAAATATTCATAGCCGTTATTGTGTGCCCCAAGAAATCGTCGTGGCCATCTTACTCGTTGAAACCCTTCTTGGCAAAAACGTGGGCGAAAACTATGCCTTCAACAGACTGGCCAGCATGGCCCTTTGCACCGACCTCGAAACCATCCGGCCCTACCTCCCCCGTAAATTACTCACCATTAAAAATGAGGATCTCGCCCGAAGCCGTTGCCGGCAAAAAGCTGATTGGGCCTACGCCGAGCTCAAAGCCCTGATCGATTACTCGGCCAAGAGCGCTATCGACCCCCTGAGCCTTCCGGGTTCCATTTATGGGGCCATTGGTTTGTGCCAATTTATGCCCTCAAACATCTTTTCCTATGGAATTGACGCCGATCGTGATGGCCGCATCAACCTCTTTTCCACGCCCGACGCCCTCCATAGCATCGCCAATTATTTAAGGAGCCACGGCTGGAAGTGCAGAATGAACCGGAAAAGCCAGCACCAGGTCATCTTTGCCTACAATCATAGTCCCGTCTATGTAAATACGGTTCTGGCTGTGGCGGAAAAGCTTAAAGAATAGGCGCATACCAAACCATACAACAATTCTCCTGTCGCCCATTCCGACTTTGTGATGGTTATGAGGGAAATCTGGCCGATGAGAGGGATTTGTGCCGAACGGGCTTAAATTTTTTTAAGGATGGCTGGGGAATAATGAATGGACTCTCCGCTTCATCGTTCCTTGCCTGATTTTCACTCGTTGGGAAACAGGGCGCTGTCTAAGCAATACGTAGGTCGCCCCGGCACCGCCATCACAGAGCCTTGCGCTGGCATAAGCGATAACCCATTTTCGCCATGGGCCATGCGTAAGCCATTCTATGACCTTTTCCTTTAAGACCGGGCCTGCCGGCGAAGAAAGTCCACGGCCATGGATGATTAAAACACCTCTTTTGCCTGTCATTACCGACCATTTTAAAAACTTTTCGAAAACTTCTTTCGCGTCAATAGCCTTCAAGGCATGAAGATCCACATGGGCTTGTATGGAATAATCTCCCCGATGCAGGCGCCTGGCCACTCCTGGATGTACATTATACCCTGTGCCTTCGATATATTCTGGTGTGTCCATTATATTAAAGCCGGTTCCATATTGAACAAGATGGGTTAGCTTCAATAAAGTTTCCGCATCCTCTTTTTTCTTGGTGTCTTCTGGTGGCTTAACTTCTGGGGTCTTGGTGGAGGAAAATCTTTCCATCCTTTTTTTTCTTGGGATGGGTTTAACGCCTACCATGGCTTCGCTAAAGAGTTTTTCCTCTAAATCAGGACTTGGGTCCCCTTCAGGAGCAGTGACTTCGATTTTAGAAAAATATGGAAGGGGGATGGAGTTTGCCTCGAGCAAACTTCTTAGGTCCTGGAAGGAATGGTAGGTTAGATAGGATTTGCGAGACTTCATGGTATCATCCCAGCTTGGGCAAGAAGTCTGAAAAAACGAATTTATTTTAAACAAAACTACAAGAAATAGCAAATAAATTGAATACCCTTTTTGACCCTTTTACCAAGTTCATGGTAGAATTTAAAAAAATTTTTGGTATCCAGGATCTGCTCATGAAAAAAGAACATGCTTTTCTTTTTATTGCCATCGCCTTCGTAGCCGGGATCGTTGTGGGCGTGATCGCAGCGGTTACCTACGAAGACAAAACACCCATTACGCCTGCAGCCATGAGGCCACTTCCCTCTTCGCCATCTCCAACCGCTCCATCTGCGGACGGGCAACGCCAGATTGCAATGCTTCAATCCATCCTTAAAGACGCCCCCAAGAATGTAAATGCTCTCATCCAGCTGGGAAATGCCTTTTTCGATGCAGATCAATTTGACCGGGCCATAGAGGCCTATTCCAAAGCCCTGGAGATTGATCCCAAGAACGCCGACGTGCGCACAGACATGGGCATTATGTACCGGCGGAAAGGAAATTTTGACCGGGCTATTGCGGAGTTTAAAAAAGCAGCGGAAGATGATCCCCAACATGTTAACAGCCGGTACAACATTGGAATCGTCCTCCTCCATGATCAAGGAGACCTCAAAGGGGCCATCAAAGCCTGGGAGGACTTCTTGAAAGTCGAACCTACGGGGCCGCGGGCAGAAAATATCCGCAACCAGATGGGCAAGATGAGAGATATGGTCAAATGAGCACAAAAAAGCCGATTTTGTGGCGAGAAAAGTACACTTATAATCAAAAAGGTTAGGCCCTCTTTATCAAAACTCGCCCCCCTTAATCCCATTCTATTTTTAACTATAGGAAATATAAAAATTTTTAGGTTTTGTTAGAAAAAAGTTCCTGGCCTTTCTTTATTCTCGGGTTTGGCACAATATATGCTACCTTTCAGTTTAAGAAATTTGCGATATTGGAAGCAATGGAAGGGAAGGAAAAGATGGAAAAGAGATTATCAGATTGGATCATAATCGTATTGATCATCTTTTTCTTCGCCATCCCGGTTTGCAGTTTGGCCGTTACGGATCAAGTCTATTCCTGGCCCAAGTGCGCTACTTCTTTCATCTATCAAATCCTCTTGAAATAGCCAGCCCACCCGGATTTTTAATTACCCTCAAAGAAACATTTCTAAAATTCTTTTTCCCCAATTGTTTTACTGGAATTGGTTGTCTTTCTTTTTTATTCTTTTTATAATGGGTGTGACTGGCAATTCGATCCACCCATAAAAATCCCCAAAAGGAGCTCTTATGGCCAGAGAGAAAAAAGGAAATCAACCGGAAAATCCTTACGCCGCGGCCTTGAAGATGCTCGATAGTGCCGCAAAGAAAATGAACCTCAACAAAAATATCTGGGAGCGACTTCGCCATCCGCGCAGATGCCTGATAGTCTCTCTGCCGGTAATGATGGATGATGGCTCATTGAAGATTTTCGAGGGCTATCGCGTCCAGCATGATTATTCCCGGGGACCAGCCAAGGGGGGTATCCGTTACCATCCGGAGGTGACCCTGGATGAAGTAAAGGCCTTAGCGGCCTGGATGACCTGGAAATGTGCCGTGGTCAATATCCCTTTCGGTGGGGCCAAAGGGGGTGTCCGCTGTAATCCCAAGGAGATGTCCCGGTCCGAAATTGAGCGCCTGACCAGGCGTTATGCCAGCGAAATTTCGATCATCATCGGCCCGGACAAAGACATTCCCGCTCCGGATGTTTACACCGACGCCCAGGTCATGGCCTGGATCATGGACACCTTCAGTGTAGCCCATGGGCATAGCGTCCCGGGGGTAGTCACAGGCAAGCCCATCTCTCTGGGAGGGACGCTCGGTAGAAAGGAAGCCACCGGACGCGGCTGCGTATTTACCACCCTCGAGGCCGCCAAAGTGTTAAATATGGATATAACCAAATCAACAGTTGCGGTTCAGGGGTTCGGCAACGTGGGGTATAACGCGGCCCAAATCTTTCATGACTTGGGAGCGAAAATCATAGCCCTAAGCGACTCCCAAGGAGGAATCTATAATTCCAAAGGCCTCGACCCCAGGAAGGTTCTTCAAGCCAAGCAGAAAGGGTCCTCAGTCCTTGATTACAAGGAGGGGGAGCGGATTTCCAATGAAGAGCTGATCACCATGCCTTGCGACGTACTCGTCCCCGCAGCCCTGGAAAATGTCATCACCCTGAAGAACGCAAAGAAAGTTAGGGTTAAAATCATTGCTGAAGGCGCGAACGGGCCTACAGTTCCCGAGGCGGACGAAGTCTTGCAAGGCAATGGGGTATTTGTCATACCCGATATCCTGGCCAACGCCGGCGGTGTCACAGTTTCTTATTTCGAGTGGGTCCAGAACATTCAGGAGTTTTTCTGGAGTGAAGAGGATGTTAATCGCAAGCTGGGAGAAATCATGACCCGGAGCTTTAAAGAGGTCCTAAGGATGACCCGGGATCATAAGATCACCCCGCGCCTCGCCGCCTACATGTTGGCTGTAGGTCGAGTGGCCGAAGCCATCGAGCTTTTAGGGTTGTATCCCTGACTGGAAATAAATTCCCTTGATTATGCAAAGGACTTAATCGCAGAGTCACTTCAGTCAAAACTCTCTAAAAGAGACAAATTATAAAAAAAGCTTTCTCCTTTTTATGGTTCGGAGGAGCAAAAATGTGCAAAAGCATGAAAGCCCCATTGCTCGAAAAGAGGAATGGGGCTTTTTGCTTCTTTAGGCAGCAGGAAGTAAAGAAGCCAGAAAGAAATTGATGTCAAATCATTCCATTGGCCACAAGTCATCCAGGCAAGCGTGGGAAAACGAAAACCTCTTTTGCCACGATCTGCCGTCCAAACCGCAGTCGGGTATTGGTAAGGTTTTAGTGACGGGCGCTTCCGGCTATATCGGCGGGCGACTGGTTCCTGAACTATTGGCCCGTGGGTACAGGGTTAGAGTTATGGTCCGGGCAGCAT
>Ga0256868_10001701_pt1 | contig 11766 bp, 9 predicted proteins | sample RVTome_13_FD_187341 | JGI IMG/M metagenome (GOLD analysis project Ga0256868, IMG submission 187341) | Soil microbial communities from uranium-contaminated site in the Upper Colorado River Basin, Wyoming, United States - RVT92D227 HiSeq ... | reverse complement strand
CAATTCTGGCACATCCCTTGGCCCAACCCTGAGTCATTCCGCGTCTGCCCGCAGGGGGAAGCGCTCTTGTGGGGTCTGCTGGGCAACGACATCCTCGGATTTCATGTCCGGTACCACTGCCTGAACTTTTTGGATTCCGTCGATCGTTTTTTGGAGGTTCGCGTCGACCGGGAACGGCTTTCGGTCTTCAAGGGCGGCCGGGAAACGCTGGTCCGGCCTTTCCCGATCAGCATCGATTACGATATGGTCGAGGCCAAGGCCCGAAACGAGGACATCGAGCGCCGGATCTCTCTCTTGAAAATGGACTTTCGACTCCGCAACCGTTTTCTCGGCATCGGGATCGACCGGATGGATTATACGAAGGGGATCGTGGAGCGCTTCAATGCCATCGATCGGTTCCTTGAGAAATATCCGGAGTACATCGGCAAGTTCGTCTTTCTTCAATTGGGTCCTCTGTCCCGCATCCATATCCCCAAATACAGGGCCTATAACGACGAAATCTACGGCCGAATGCTGGATATCAACGAAAAATGGAAGAAGAAGGATTGGCAGCCCATTCTCCTCCATAAAAAGCACCTTAGCTTGGATGATCTTCTGTTGTATTATCGGGCCGCCGACTTATGCATTGTCAGCTCGATCCATGACGGCATGAATCTCGTCGCCAAGGAATTCGTGGCCTCCCGGATCGACGAGAGAGGAACGCTCATTCTCAGCAAATTCACCGGCTCGTCACGCGAGCTGGAGCAGGCCATCCTGGTCAACCCGATCGCCACGGAGCAGTTCGCCGATGCCATCAAACAGGCGATCGAGATGCCGCCCGACCAACAGACCGAACGGATGAGACGGATGAGGGCTTCCGTGAAGGAGAATAACGTCTACCGTTGGGCGGGCAAGATCGTCAATGAGATGAAAAGGTTGATGTGAGACCATGGCCAGGTCATTTCATTTCATGACGCGTCTTAATCTCGTCGAACTCTTGGGGCGGCAGGCCAAGAACGCCCGGGAATTGTTCATCGGCCTGCAGGAGATTCCGGGAAGCTCCATTTACTATCATACCCACCGGTTCATCCAGCAGCACCATTATCTGTCGCCTGAACCCCCGAACGATTTCGCTTTCTGGGTGACCAACGCCTTGGGCCAAGATGCGCTGGGAGAACGTCTGGCCAGCGTCGATACCGTCAAGTTCCGGAGCATCGGCAGTCTCCGCGCGGTTTTCCTCGACATCTTGAGATCGGCCCTTGCGGAACGTAACGGGCGGAACGGAGATTGCCAGGAAGGAGAGGAATTTCATTTCATGTCGTGCCGGACGTTCATCCTGCCTACGGCCTACGAGGCCCACAGTCTTGGCGAATTCCGGGAGATCATCCAGAAGGTCAGCATCGACTCCATCTATTTTCATGTCTTTGAAGCCCGTTTGCGGTTGGAGAAGGGGGATAATGATTTCTCCGACTGGTTCGAGGACCTGGGCGAAACGAAGTTGGCCCGCGACATCTCCCGCCTGGATCCTTATACCATCACTTTGGAGGGCTTGCGCGAAATGATCGTTCAGAAAGTGGGCGAATATGTCAAGGATTAACGACTACGCTCCGATCGTGGGTTCGAGCACCATCGAAGAGCTGTATCTGTTGGCCGAACGGCTTCGGGGGAAGACCGTCCAGAATATCAATTCTACGGCCGTCGGCGGGGGGGTGGCCGAGATCCTGAGCCGGATGCTGCCGCTCCTCCAGGATCTTGGCGTTGATATCTCCTGGGACGTCATCAAAGGGAACGAAAGATTTTTCAGCCTGACCAAACGGATCCATAATGCCCTGCACGGTGTCGCGGAGACGTTCGGGCCGGGAGAGCTGGATTATCTTGTCGAGGTCAACCGGCAGAACGCGAAGGAGGTCTTGCGCGGCGCCGAGATCACGTTCGTCCATGATCCCCAGCCCGTCGCCCTGGTCGAGGAGAAGCGTTCGCGGGGCGGACAATGGATTTGGCGATGCCACATCGATTTCACCAACCCGCAACCTGATGTCTGGGAATTTTTATGGACGTTCATCGAATCCTACGAAGCGGCGGTCTTCTCGGCTCCCGCGTTTTCCCGGCCCCTGTCCATCCGCCAGGTCCTCATCTCGCCGTCCATCGATCCGTTGAGCGATAAAAACAAGGAGCTTCCCGAAGACCTCATCGATTCCGTCTGCGAGCGGTTCGGGCTGAACAGGGACAGGCCGGTCGTCACCCAGATCTCCCGCTTCGATTACTTGAAAGACCCCGTCGGCGTCATCCGGGCTTACAAGATGGTCAAGGAGCACGTCGATTGCCAGCTGGTCCTGGCCGGCGGAGGAGCGACCGACGATCCCGAGGGGATGAAGGTGCTGGCCGAGGTCAGACAGGAAGCCGCGGACGATCCGGATATCTTCGTCCTCTTCCTGCCGCCGGGCAGCGACATCGAGATCAACGCCCTCCAGAGGGCCTCGGACGTCATCCTTCAAAAATCCTTGAAGGAAGGCTTCGGACTGACCGTCGCCGAAGCCTTATGGAAAGCCAAGCCCGTCGTTGCCTCGGCCGTGGGAGGCATTCCCCTTCAGATCGCCCACAAATACTCCGGCATCCTGAGCCATTCCATCGAGGGAACCGCTTATTACATCAAGCAGCTGTTGAATGCGCCCCAATATGCGGAGAGGCTCGGAATGAACGGGCGCGAGCATATCAAGAACAATTTTCTCATCACCCGGCACATCAGGGATTACCTCCTCCTCTTCCTCTCGCTTTATGAACAGGAGGATATCATCCGTCTATGAATGAGATCCTGCGGTTGATCAAGCCCGGCCAGCGCCTCCTCCTTTTTCTGGATTACGACGGGACGCTGGTCTCCATCCAACGGAGCCCTGATCGGGCCGTACTTCCTCACCGGAGAAAGCGCTTCTTGGAGGCATTGAGCGAGAGAATGTTCATCTGCATCGTTTCGGGACGATCACTCGCCGATGTCCGCCGGTGCGTCGGCATCGAAGGTCTGGCCTATATTGGCAATCACGGCCTGGAAGCGACGTGGGGCCGGCGAACCTGGGTCCATCCCCTGGCGAAAAAGAGGCGCCCCGCCCTCGGCCGGCTGTTAAAAAGGATCGAGGCCAGGACCCGGCGTTTCCCCCGGCTTCTCGTCGAAAATAAAGGCGTCACGGGGAGCGTCCATTTCCGGCGATTGGATCCCGCCCTCGTTGCCCCGCTGAGAAGGATCGTGGCCGAGGAAGTCCGCCGAAAGGGCGGGACCTTTATGGTCACCGAGGGCAAGAAGGTCCTCGAGATCCAGCCCGACATCGATTGGGACAAGGGCGTGGGAATCCGCAAGCTCATGAATTGGCTCCCGCGGGAAAGAGGAACGGTGCGGATCTTCATCGGCGACGATCGAACGGACGAGGACGCGTTCAGGATGCTCGGCGGGGATTCGATCACCATTCACGTGGGCCATGGGAGGGAGACACGGGCCCGCTATCGCCTGGCCGATGTCGAGCGGGTCTGGACGTTCTTGGCCCATTGCCTCCGTCTGTTGCAGGACGTAAAATAGGATCATTTCTTAAAAGCACGGGTTTAGAGTGTCTCAGGACGAAAATGGAATCAGTCGGGTTACCGATCCAAAGACGCGGCCCGAGTCCATTACGATCGTCTGAGCCGCGGCTATGATGTTTTGGCCGGATTCTGGGAGAGACAATTTCGAGAGTTCGGTCTCCGCCAACTCGGCGCTATGGAAAAAGACGTCGTCCTCGAGATTGGGTTCGGAACCGGTCGCGGGCTCGTATTCTTGGGGAGTTCAGGGAGATCCGGTCATATCTTCGGCGTGGACATCTCAAAAGGGATGTGCCGGCAGGCAAGAAAGAGAATACAAAAGGCCGGGTTCTTAAGGCTGGATTGGAGCGTCGAATGGAAGGAATTTATTTGGCGATAGAGCGGCTTGTGCCGTTTCCCTAAGACGCGCGGCTGAACGTTTTATTCCAGCAAGTCCACGCTCTTTTCTTGACAACAGCCCTCAAAAAAAATAACATTCCCACTGAAATAAAATATATGATGTATTATCATCATTTCTTTCAAATCCACATAATGAGGGAGGAGTCATGAAGTTATCCAAACGTTCTTGCGTCTTTTTTATTGTGGTCGTCGTCCTGGCGATCGTCGCCATCTCGGCCGCGCAGACGAAGGCGCCGGCAGCCAAGGCAGCACAGACAAAGGTCGAGAACACCGATCCAGGGCTGCGGATGAAATGGTACGACCAGCACATGGCCATGAAGGCCCAGACGCCTTATAAAGACATGAAGTGGCGGTTCATCGGGCCTGATATCATCGGCGGCCGCTGCACGGACGTTGCCGTTCCCAAGGGCAGCCGGACCGTCATTTACATCGCCTCGGCCGTCGGCGGACTATGGAAGACGGAAAACACCGGGATCACCTGGGAGTGCCTGACCGACGAGCTGCCGACGCTTTCGTCGGGGGATATCGATATTGCCGAGTCCGATCCGAATATCATCTATTACGGAACTGGCGAAGCCAACATCTTCCGCGCTTCTCTCGCCGGGACGGGGATCTATAAATCCACGGATGCCGGGAAAACCTGGCAGCCCATGGGCCTGACCGGCACGTGTACGATCGGCCGGATCCGCATCCATCCGGCCAATCCCGACATCGTCTATGTTGCGGCCTCGGGCCACGAATGGACGTACAACCCGGACCGCGGCGTCTATAAGACGACCGACGGCGGCAAGACCTGGCAGAAGGTCCTCTACATCAACGAGAAAATCGGCGCCATCGATCTGGTCATGGACCCTAAAAATCCTGAGGTCCTGATCGCCTCGATGTGGAACCGCATCCGGCAGCGCTGGAGCGACCCGGTCCCCGGAGGCGAAGGGCTGTTCAAGACCGTAGACGGCGGCCGGACCTGGAAGCCCCTGACTAACGGCCTGCCCCCCGATAAGAGCAAGATCAGCCGCATCGGACTTGACCTTTGCCTGTCCAAGCCTAACGTTGTTTACGCCTATGTGGACAATCACACGGCGCTGCGAATGCCGAAGGAGGGGGAATTGGATTCCTACCTCCGGCTGAGAACTTATCCGGATATCGTCGGCGCTGAGGTCTATCGCTCGGACGACCAGGGTGAGACCTGGAAGAAGGCCAGCCCTGCGGACCGAATGATGGAACGCTTCGGCGGCACGTATGGGTGGGTGTTCGGCCAGATCCGCGTCGATCCCAGCGACGATAACACGGTCTACCTCATGGGCCTCGGGCTGTATAAATCAACGGACGGCGCCAAGTCCTTTAAAGGTTTGAGCTATGAAGCATTGCACGGCGACCATCACGGCCTGTGGATCGACCCGAGCGATTCCAACTGCATCATCAACGTCAACGATGGCGGGGCCAACGTCTCCTACGACGGCGGAAAGACATGGCGGGATTTTCACAAAGGAATTCCCTCCGTTCAGTTCTACAACGTCGCCCTAGATATGCAAAAGCCGTTCACGGTCTACGGCTCGATCCAGGACCAGGGCACGATGCGGGGGCTCGGCGTAGGCCCGTTGCAGCCGGCGACCGGCCGCCGCTTCCGCGGGCCGGTCGTGCGTTGGGAAGACGCTCCCGGCGGCGAAGGAACGCACATCGCCATCGACCCGACCAATCCCAATCTGATTTATTCCTCCCAGTATTACGGCATGGTCCGACGCTCGGAAAGAAAGAACGACCAGTGGGAGAACAAAAACATCTATCCGAAGCCGGCCCAGGGCGAGCCCATTTATCGCGGACAGTGGCTCGCGCCCACCGTCCTCTCGCCGCACAATTCCTCCGTGATCTACCACGGCTTCCAATATGTGTTCCGTTCCATGGACAAGGGTGAGACCTGGGAGAAGATCAGCCCCGACCTGACCTACAATTACCCGCAGGCGCAGGGAAAACTGCCCTATGCCATCAACTATGCCGCGCTGACGGCCATCGCCGAATCGCCTTTTAAGTTTGGAGTGATCTACGCCGGCACCGACGACGGCCGCGTTCACGTGACAAAAAACGGCGGTGAAACCTGGACTGAAATCACCGCCGGGCTGCCCTACAACAAGCACGTCTGGACGATCGTCGCTTCGAAATATGACCCGGCGACGGTTTATATTACGCTGATCGGCCGACACGATGACGATTTCGCGGCTTATGTTTTTAAGTCGACGGACTACGGTAAAACTTGGACGAGCATTGCGGCCAACCTTCCGGGCGGCCCGACGAACGTCGTCCGCGAAGATCCCAAGAAAAAGGACGTTCTCTACTGCGGCACAGACCTTGGCGTATATGTGACGACGGACGGGGCCAAAACCTGGAATTATCTAGGCAGCGGCCTGCCGAATGCGGCGGTTTGGGACCTTCAGATCCATCCGCGGGACAACATGATCGTCATCGCCACGAACGGCCGCGGGATGTGGGTCACCGACGACGCCTCGCCCGTGCAAAAATAAGATAAGATCGCTCATTCAAATCCCCCATATCCCCTCTTCTCCAAGGGGAGTGAGGGGGGATGACGATGCCGAGAGAAAGAAATCTTGATTCTCGGCCGATTTTGATTAGGATAGGAATAAGCGGGGCGAGCCGTCGTCCCGGGAGCGGATAAGGAAATTCAAGGATGATTGGGAAGACGACCGTCAGGGTCAGAATCCGTGAATACCGTCCTTCCGACCTGCCGCAGATGCTTGAGCTTGTCCGGGAGCTTGAGGCGGACCTCGCCGAGAAATTCAAGGATGTTCAAATAAAGTCGGGAATCGAGGATTATCAGGACCGCTATCTCAGGCCCGGGACGAAGTATAAGACTTTCGTGGCGGTCATGGGCAAAAAAATCGTCGGCTTTCTCATCGGATATCCTTCGCTCGGAGCTCCCGAAGTCGACAACATGTATGATATTCTTCCCGTTTCTCCGGGATGGACCCCGCCGGAGTTTTACCTCCAGATTACGTTCGTCTCCAAGTCCTATCGAAACAGGGGAATTTCCAAAGCCCTCCACAAAAAAGTCATTGAATACGCGCGCCACAGAGGGCATAAGGAAGTTTATGCCTGCATCGCCAAATGGAATCTTCCGGAGCTCAATGTCATTGACTCGTTTGAATTCGTCAAAAAAGACTTGGGATACCGCTACCGGCTGTCGTTGAAACTCTAGTGGTCGGCTTTTTTTATCTCAAAATATCAAGCAGCTCGACCTCATAGACCAGGATTGTGTTGGGCGAGATGACGAATCGCTTCTCGCCCTCCCGCTGCCTGGCGTAGAATCCGCCTATCCCGTAGGCTTGGTCGGAGGGGACGATGATGAGGCGCTTTTCGCCTTTTTTCATCTGAGCGACGGATGTGTCGAAACCGGGATGGACCTTGCTCTTTCCGACTTCGAAGTCGAACAGCTCGGGCTTCTCCCCCCAATAAGGCTTGCCCGCTTCGGCCGTGCTGACGAAAGACTTGCCGGAGAGAGTTTTCCCTGAATAAGCGATCTTGAGCTTTGCCCCGGGCGCCGGGATTTTTCCCTTCCCTTCGGCCCTGATAATATATTTCAGGCCGTTTTCGGCGGCGACAGCATTCGGCCAATTTTTGGCGATCATCTCGTTTTCGTCGCGCCTCTTTTTTTCGTCGGCGTCCTTGACACGAACCTTTGCCTCCTCGACCATCTTCTGGAAGGACTCGGTCGTCGGCCGAAATTTCCTGGCTGCTTTTCCGACACGAACGATTTTTATGTTCTGCACGTCGTCGTCCTGGACGATAGAAAAGACGACATCCATTCCCTCGACGACTCGGCCGAACACGGTGTAATCGCCGTCGAGATAGGAGCGGTCGCCGAGGGTAATGCACCACTGGCTTCCGTTCGTGTGCGGTCCGCCGTTGGCCATATTCACCATGCCCGCCCGGCCATGATTCAGGTCGGGATGGATCTCGTTCGGGAACTGATATCCGGGATCCTTCGCCTTTTCGCTTTTGGGAATCCCGCACTGGATGACGTGGCCCGGCACGACCCGATGCCACGCCATCCCGTTGAAATAGGGTGTCCCTTTGGGAAAGGCCGCATTTTTGACCGTCCCTTCGGCCAGGCCGACAAAATTCGCGGTGGTCATGGGGGTCCTTTCAAACTCGAGGCGAAGGACGATCAATCCCTTGTTCGTCGTGACTTCGGCATAAAGGCCGTCTGAGTATTTCTTCGGCGCACAGCCGTCAAAAATAGCCACAGACAAAACCAAAATCCCTGAAGTCACAATCCTATTTTTTGCGAATTTCATTTTTTAAAATCCTTGTCAGCCTGACATTATATTTTCTTAACTGAAATGTCAAAGACTGGAGCGACTGACCGTATATCACTTTCAAATGCAAGGGGGACACGATACCCTGTCCCTGTCTGGTCGGTAGCGCCCCAAAGGACGATACCGTTGAAAACCGCCAGGGACAGGGAATCATGTCCCCGAAAGTGTTATACGGTCAGCTGGAGCGAGGGCGGCGCTGGTTGCGACCCGCAGGGGGATGGCTGGCATGAGGACAGGCCCGCCCGCGACAAAGGGAACGCCGTAGATCGCAGCGCGGCGGATAGCGCCCGTCTTTTTATCTAAGGCCCATTCGAACGATTTGCCGTCGATGACGATGGTCTCCTGATCGCTCCTTAGGCGGATGGCGCTCGGCGCGATCTTCCGGAAGGGCGGGCTGTCGGATGCAGCTTGGCCGATCTGGGCCAAATCGTGGAAATTGTCAATGGGATAGTATTTTCATATAATTCGATCGTGGGCGAGCCGAATTCTGTTACGCCGATGATGGCGCAGTATTTCCGAATCAAAAAGAACCACCAGGACACCCTTCTTTTCTTCCGGCTCGGCGACTTCTATGAGATGTTCTACGAGGACGCCAAGATCGGCTCCCAAGTCCTCGAGATCGCGCTGACGTCGCGGCAGAAGGTGCCCATGTGCGGCGTTCCGTACCATGCTGTGAATTCCTACCTGGCCAAGATCCTCAAGCGCGGCTACAAAGTGGCCATCTGTGAGCAGGTCGAAGATCCGAAGACCGCCAAGGGCATCGTCAAGCGCGAAGTCATCAAGGTCCTGACGCCCGGGACCGCGGTCGAGGTCGATCTTGAAGGCGCGAAAGAAAATGTGTTCATCGCCGCGCTCTTCATCGACGAGCCCGGATGGGGGCTGGCCCTTATCGATCTCGCCTCAGGAGAGATCAGAGTGACGCAGAGGGAGGCGAGGGACCCGAAAGCTCTCCTCGACGAGCTCTTCAAAGCCTCGCCGAAAGAGCTCATTTTTCCCGAAGGCGATGACGAGGAAATCTCCCGGGTCCTCGCCAAAAGCGGCCTGAAGACCGTGTTGAGGAGCCCGATCGAAGCCTGGGTCTTTGATCGAGCCCAGGCCAGGAATGATCTGTTAAGCCATTTCCAGGTGAAATCGCTCGCGGGTTTCGGCCTCGAAGATAAGCCCCTCGCTGTTTCCGCAGGCGGCGCGCTCCTGTATTACTTGAAAAAGGTCCGGAAGGATTCGCTCGCCCTTATCCACAAGATCTCCTACATCCACACCGCCGACCATATGGTCCTCGACGCATCCACGATCCGGAACCTCGAGCTCACGAAGAACCTCAGGGACGGCCGTGCGGATGACACGCTCCTTGACATCATCGATTTTTCAGTCACGCCGATGGGCGGGAGGCTGCTGCGGAATTGGCTCCTCCGTCCGCTCCTCGACGGCGGCGCGATCACAAGGCGTTTGGACGCCGTCGAAGAGCTGCTCCAGGACACGATCTCTCGCCAAGAGCTCCGCGATAGCCTCAAGGGCATTCTGGATCTTGAGCGCCTCACGGCGAAGATCTCGCTCGCAGCGGCCCATCCGCGCGACCTGGTCGTCTTGAAGAAATCCCTTCTTCCCCTTCCCAAGGTCCTGACGCTTCTCGCGCCCTTCAAAACCGGACTTCTTGAAGAGATACGGGGTCGGTGGGACAACGCTCAGGATATCGCCGCGTTCATCGATCAGTCCATTCTGGATGAACCCGCCTTCCTCCTCACCGAAGGCGGCCTCATCAAAGACGGGTTCCGTCCGGAGCTCGATGAGCTGCGGTCGATCAGCCGTTCGGGGAAATCGTTCATTTCCGGGCTTGAAAAAAGGGAGAGGGAGCGGACCGGGATTTCCTCCCTCAAAGTCCGTTATAACAAGGTCTTTGGTTATTACATCGAGGTCACCAAGTCCAACCTGCCCCAGGTTCCGCCGGATTATATCCGCAAGCAGACGCTCGTCGGCTCCGAGCGGTTTCTGACTCCTGAGCTCAAGGAATATGAGGAAAAAGTCCTTCATGCCGAGGAGCGCATCGGAGAGCTGGAGGTTAAGCTTTTTACCGAGATCCGGGAGAAGATCGCCCTGGAAACGCGTCGGCTCCAAAGAATCGCGTCGGACATCGCCCTCCTCGACGTCCTCGCCGGATTGTCCGAGCTGGCTTCCCGGCGAAACTATTTCCGGCCCGAAGTGAACTCCGGCGACATCATTAAAATAAAGGAAGGCCGCCATCCCGTCATCGAAGTGACGAACGAGGAAGCCTTCATTCCCAATGACACGTACCTCGACCGCGAAGACAACCAGATCCTGATCATCACCGGCCCGAACATGGGCGGAAAATCCACGTATCTGCGTCAGGTCGCCCTCATCTCGATCCTGGCCCAGATCGGTTCGTTCGTCCCGGCCCGCGAAGCCGTGATCGGTGTCGTGGACAGGATCTTCACCCGGATCGGTGCCATGGATTTCTTAAACGTCGGCCAGTCTACGTTCATGGTCGAGATGCTCGAAACGGCGAACATCCTGAACAACGCCACGCCGCGGAGCCTGATCCTTCTGGACGAGATCGGGCGGGGGACGAGCACGTTCGACGGATTGAGCATCGCTTGGGCGGTCGCCGAATACCTTCATGAAAAGGAGGATGTCCGGGCCAAAACGCTGTTTGCCACTCACTACCACGAGCTGACCGAACTGGCCCTGACCCTAAAACGGATCCAGAACTACCATGTCGCGGTTAGGGAATGGAAGGACGACATCGTCTTCCTCAGAAAGATCATCGCCGGGCCGTCCGACCAGAGCTACGGCATCCATGTGGCGAAGCTCGCCGGCATTCCGCGGGATGTTGTGTCCCGGGCCCGCGAGATCCTCTTCAACCTGGAAAAACAAGAGCTGGACGAGGCCGGCCTGCCCAAGATCGCTTATAAAACGCCCAGAAAACGCGACAAGAACCAGGGACTCCTCTTTAAGGAAGACCGCGAACAGGAAATATTCCGTGAACTAAAGGATGAGCTTTCATCCTGCGATGTCGCGGCCTTGACCCCCCTCGCCGCCCTGAACCTTCTCCACCGGCTGGCGGAGAAACTCCGTCAATAGCTGTCCGATTCGTCCTCGATCTTGAATTCTTCCTCTTCTTCTTCTTGTTCTTCGTAATCCTCCTCGAACTCGTGGTCCTCTTCGAAAGGAGTTTCGCCGTCCTCTTCCTTGCGCTCGTCGATCGCGACCTCGAACTCGTCCTTGTCTTCGTAACGGCGCAGGTAGTTCGCGGCTGAGTCGCTGTAGAGGAGCTCGAGATAATCGTCCTCGATCTTGCAGAAGACGGACATGCTGTGGCCTGTCTGGAGGTTCCCGACGGTCTCGACGACTTTGCTTTTTTTCTTGATCGCGTCGAGCGTAATCCAGCTCGAAATTTCGATCTCTTCCATGGCCCGCTCTCACCTCAAAAAATAGCCATTTTTTTCAAATTGTCAAGAGGGAAAAAAGGAATGGTAAGCAT
>Ga0256868_10001699_pt1 | contig 11779 bp, 10 predicted proteins | sample RVTome_13_FD_187341 | JGI IMG/M metagenome (GOLD analysis project Ga0256868, IMG submission 187341) | Soil microbial communities from uranium-contaminated site in the Upper Colorado River Basin, Wyoming, United States - RVT92D227 HiSeq ... | reverse complement strand
GCGCACGCGGCCCGGCCGGTTCTAGCGTGCCGCTCCTCGTCGACGTCCGGGAGCGCCACGAGTTCGTCGCCGTCCGGGCCCCGGGCGCGGTCCTCTATCCGACCTCGTCGTTCCTCCTCCGCTTCGAGGAGCTGCCGCGGGACCGCCCGCTCCACGTGATCTGCAACAGCGGGAGCCGGTCCGCGAACGTCACGGCATGGCTGGTCCGCAACGGCTGGCGCGATGTCCACAACGTGGCCGGCGGCATGGTCGCCTGGCTGCGTGCCGGCCTCGACGTCCGGAGGGGGCCGCTCGCGCCGGGCGAGGGGGACCCGGCCTGACGGGACGGCCTCGATCCCGCGCGCCTTCTATCCGACCATCGGCTGCGCCGGCATCGCGTCGCGCGCCTTCTATCTGATCACGTGCCCCCTTCGCGTCGGCACGCCGCCGGCCGACGGGATCGCCGGAGGTCACGGGTCAAGTCCCCTGACACCGACGACGCACGATCACCGACGGGCCGTCGGACCGGGGGACCGCGAATGAGCCGTCGTGGGCGAATAGATGGCGCGTCGCCGCCGCAACGAGCCGTCGTGGGCGAATAGATGGCGCGTCGCCGCCGCAGCGAGCCCGCCGATGGCGGCAGAGCCCGCCGCGGCCCGGGGGCGCCGTCGCCCTCGCGGGAACCCTACGCCGCGGCGCGCCGCCGGTCCCGGATCCGCTCGAAGAGCGCCTTCGTCTGCTCCTTGTGGTTGTAGGCGTACCCGATGAGGAGCAGGAGGACGAAGTTGCCGGTCGCGACGCCCGCGGCGACCAGGTAGGAGAGCTGCTGACCCACCTCGCCGCCGATGCCGAGGGCCGGCACCACGATGTAGAAGAGGCCCAGCTGGAAGAACGGCTGCGGCGGACTGAGGCTCGTCCGCGCGACCCCCTGCGTCGCAACCCCGGCCGCCGTCCCCCCGATGAGGAACGCGTGCGACCCGGAGACGATCGGGGCGGCGTCGGCCAGCTGGAGGTCGGCCGGCAGCGCGCTCTGGGCGAGCGACTTCCAGCCGTCGAGGTTGCCCTCGGCGTCGGGGATCGTCCAGTAGAGCTCCCCCGCGCCGCCCTCGCCGCCGGCGTAGTAGAGGACCCCGTTCGAGGCGAAGCCCATCGCGCCCTTGCGGGCCTGCGGGAGGTTCGTCTGCGCGGCCGCCTCCGCGGTCGGGGTGGACCACCCCGTCACCATCCCGGGATCGGCGCCGATAGTGCCGATCTCGCCGCGAAGGACGGCTGTCGCCGGCCCGCCTGCATCGTCGCCGCCGTAGACGAAGAGGTGCGTGCCCTGGAGCACGGCCGCGGCGTTCGCCCGCGGGGCAGGGAGCGAGCCGGTGGCGGCCCATCCCTTGAGCTTGCCGGTCTTCGTGTTGAGGGCGGCCTTCCAGACCGAGGTCACGGGGCCGCTCGCATCCCGCCCGCCAACGAGGAAGATCCCGTCGCCGGTGACGACGACGGCGGCATCGGCGCGCGGCGCGGGGAGCGTGAGGTCGGTGGACTCGGCCCACGTGGTGATCTTCCCCGTCGCGGCGTCGGGCGTGCCCACGAACACCGTCTCGGTCGGGGCCCCGCCGGCGTCCAGGCCGCCGACGACGTAGGCCGATCCCGAGAAGAAGACGGCGGCGGCGCCGGCTCGCGCGGCGGGCAGGGGGGGACCCGCCGACCAGCCATCGATGTTGCCGTCCGGCCGGATGACGGTGGCGAAGACGCTGTCCTGGGCAGCCTTCCCGTCCGAGCCTCCGACGAGGAGCGTCTGGAGGCCGGCCGCGACGATCGCCGCGTCCGTGCGCGCCTGCGGGAGCCCGAGCTCAGGAGGGTTCGGCTGCCACGGCAGAACGGCCCCGATCGGGGCCGGGCAGGGCAGCGTCTCGTTCGACGCCGGGCAGAGGTTGACCGGGGTGACGTTCAGGCTCTTGTTGAAGGTCTGGAGCGAGACGCCGATGTCGATCGTCGGCTGGACGGTGGCATACAGGGCCCGGTCCGGGAGGTAGCCCATGAGCATGATGATGGCCACGAACCAGAAGGCGGCCTTGAGGGTCGCCCAGGCCCAGCCGCCCGCGTCGAGCAGGCCGAAGAAGGCCCGCCGTCGGACGATCGTCGTGCCGGGACCGAGCGCCTGTGCCGCCATCGTGCCTCCCTACTTCGCGGTGAGGGTGCCGGTCATGTTGGGGTGGACCGTGCAGACGAAGCCATACGTCCCCGCGGGGAGGGCCGGGACCTCGTAGGTGCGCGTCTCCACCCCGTTGAAGATGTCGCCGGCCCAGACGAGTGCCCCCGTGGGGCTGTCCTTGTGGATGGCGACGTTGTGGGGGATCCCCGCGTCGTTGTTGGCGAACTCGATCTTGAAGGGCGTGCCCGCCGGGACCTCCAGGCTGTCCGTGTCGAAGGCGATCCCCTGGGCCGTCAGCTTGATCACGATGGCCTCGCCGCCGGGCGCCTGGCTGGGCGCCGCCGACGAGCCCGCGCTGGGCGCCGGGGTGGCGCCGCCGCCCCCGAGGCCCGCCGACCAGCAGTCGGGCACGGGCGTCGCGCCGGCCGGCAGCACGTAGCTCGGGTCGCGCCAGCCTGTCGCCGGCGTCGCGACACCCGTCGTCGCGTCAGCCGCCATGTAGCTGAGCGTGCTGGGCGCCCGGATGAAGGCGATGAGCTCCTCGAGCGCGCGGTAGTTCAGGGGGCCCTTCGGCTCCAGCCAGGCGAGCATGAGGGAGCTCGGGTTGCCGCAGACATAGCGGCCGCCGACGGTCAGCACGGTCTCGAGATAGGCCGGCGTCAGGTGGGTCAGGAGCTTGGCCTGGTCGTTGAGGATCGGCCCGATCCCGCCCTGGCCGGTGACGCCGTGGCAGCGCGAGCAGTTGGCCTGGTAGAGCTTTGCGCCGCGCTGCACGTCGGTCACCTGCTGGGCGGCGATCTCCTTCGTCAGGCGGCTGGAGTCCTTGATCCCGGGCACCCCGAGCTCGTAGAAGTAGTAGCCGATGACGAAGATCGCCACGAGCGTAACCGCCAGGAAGGCCACCCAGCGGGAGCTGCCGCTCTGGCGGACGATCTTCGCCGCGCGCTCGGGCGTCAGCCCGAAGGAGTGCGCCTGCTGGGGCGCGCTGAAGCGCTCGGCCGGAACGGCCTCGGCCGGCTCGCGGCGGGCCGGGAGGCGCTGCTCGGGGCCCTGGCCGGGCGGGTCGGTCATCGGGGTCCTCGCGTGGCGGGGGCGGCGGCCGGCATCAGATGCACCCGGTCGGGCTCCTGGACGGCTCGAGGCCGGGCTGGCCGAGCGCGATCGGGAGCGCGCCGAGGGTGATCTTGCTCGTGTCGAGAACGAGGGTCCCGTCGGCCTCCACGATCACCGCGAAGCGGTCCATCCCGCGCGGAGCGGGCCCGAGCTCCTTCACCTTGGTGCCGAGGCGGTCGTACCGGGAGCCGTGGCAGGCGCACTCCAGCCAGAACGACTTGACGCACGGGTTCGGCTTGCAGCCGAGGTGCGGGCAGCGCTGGTAGAGGGCCCGCACGTTGAGCGCGGTGCCGTCGCCCGTCCGATCCTCGCCCGCGAAGAACTCCTGGCGCGACGGGTCGATCAGCATCACGAAAGCCCGGGCCTCCTGGTAGTAGGCCGGGAAGCCGTCGGCGATCGGGAGAGCGGCGTTCGCGTTCTTGATGTCGCCGTACTTCCCGATCGGCACCTTGCCCCCGAAGCCGCCCGAGAGGTTCGGCCACAGGAAGCTGAGCGAGCCGGCGGTGACCTCCAGGAGCCAGAGGCCGACGGCGGCTCCCAGCGAGGTCCGCAGGAGCTGGCGCCGGGAGAGCCCCTTGGGCGCCTCGTTGCGCAGGGACTTCAGGGCCTCCGCGGTGAGGGCCCCGGGCATGCTGGCGGGCTCGACGTGGTAGTTGCTCATGTCGTCAGGTCCCGTCCGGGCGCTGTGCCGGTCACAGCGAGAAGAAGAATCCGTCCACCCAGGGGAGGGTGAACGCGTAGCCGGGTCCGCGGAAGAAGATCCCGAGGAAGGTGATGACGAGGCCCAGGGCGCAGAAGAGGGTGAAGAGCACGACGGTGGTCTTGCGGTCCGAGGGGCGGACGGCGAGGCTGCCGCGGTCCACGAAGGGAATCAGGGCGGCCCCGACCAGGATGAAGATCGGCGCGAGGGCGCCGGCGACGGACGGGTGGAAGTAGGCCAGCAGCTCCTGGAGGCCCAGGAAGTACCACGGCGCCTTGGCGATCTCGGGGGTGACGTTCGGGTTCGCCAGCTCCTCGAGCGGGGCGTTCACGATGAGCCCCAGGACGAGCAGGAAGACGCTCATCAGGGCCGCGGCCAGGAACTCGATCGCCAGGAGGTGCGGCCAGGTCATGACCGTGTCGTCGGGCTCCTTCTGGACCCGGACGACGGCGTCCTGCTTCACGAGCGCGAGGAGCCGGTAGGGGCGCGCCGACATCGGCACGCGCTGCTTGTCGATCTCCGTCCGCCGCGTGGGGTCGACGGGGAGGACGACGCGGCGCTCGGGCGGCGCCTTCTGGTCGGTCATGCTGGGCTTCCCTCGAACCCGCGGCTCACAGCGGCCCGCTGATGCCGCCGTCCTTGCGGATCCTCCAGAAGTGGACCGCAAGGAAGATGGCTGCGACCAGCGGGAAGACCATGATGTGGAGCACGTAGAAGCGCAGCAGGGTGTTGCCGCTCACCTCCAGGCCGGCGAGGAGCAGGAGCTTGCCCGGCGTGTTGAAGAGCGGGGCATAGCCGGCCATGTTGCCGCCGATCGTGATGGCCCAGTAGGCGATCTGGTCCCACGGCAGGAGGTAGCCGGTGAAGCTCAGCATGATCGTGAGGAAGAGGAGGACGACGCCCACCACCCAGTTGAACTCGCGGGGCGGCTTGTAGGCCCCGTGGTAGAAGACCCGCATCATGTGGAGGAAGACGAAGAAGACCATCAGGTGGGCGGCCCAGCGGTGGACGTTCCGGGTCAGGAGCCCGAAGGGCACCTCCGCCTGGATCCGCAGGATGTCCGAGTACGCCTGGGTGGCCGAGGGGGCGTAGAAGAACATCAGGTAGACGCCGGTTACCGTCAGGACCAGGAACAGGAAGAACGAGAGCCCGCCCAGGCAGAACGTGTAGGCGAACTTCACCGCGTGCTGCCGCACCCGCACCGGGTGCAGGTGGAGGAAGACGTTGTTCATGACCGCGTACGCCCGCGACCGCTCGTCGTTGGGGTACGGGTTCCGGAAGATGGACCGGAAGACGGGGCTCCGCCGGATCGACTGGTCCACCCGCTCCAGGAAGCTCACCTACCTGGCTCCTCCTGCGACGCCGGGAGTCCCGGCAAGCTGTGCGTCACGGTACGACTCCTTGTAGAGCCGGCCGTCCGTCGAGATCTCCTGGAGCTCGAACCGCTCCATCGTAATGGCGTCGAACGGACACCGCTTCACGCAGAGAGCACAGCGGATGCAGCGCTCCTCGTCGAGGATCATCGCGGCGCCCTGGTCCCAGCCGTAGGCCTCCTCCAGCTCCGGCAGGGGGCCCTCCGACTTCATCTGGTTGACGTCGATCATGTGGATGACGCCCTCCGGGCAGACGTCGGCGCAGGCACCGCAGAGGACGCACCGGAAGGGGTCGAACCAGATGTTGTAGTTGCACATGAGGCAGCGCGTCGACTCGGCGACCGCCTGCGTCGTCGTGTAGCCGAGCTCGACCGGGGTCGTGAAGTTGGCCTCCGGGTCGCGCGACGACATCCGGGCCTGGGTCTGGACGACGGGGATGTGCTGGCGCGGGAGCACGTCGTAGAACTCGGGCATCTCGTGGCGCCACGAGCTGGTGATCTTGACGTTGGTGGTGACGGTCACGTCCGTCCGGCCGGTCAGGTAGCGATCGATCGCGTAGGCGCACTTCTTGCCGTGGCCGGCCGCCTCGATGAGCGTGGTGGGCCCCGTGACGAAGTCGCCGCAGGCAAACACGCCGCGCACGCTGGTCGCGTAGGTGGCCGGGTCCACCTTGACCCGTCCCCGGTTGACCTCGAAGTTCGACTCGACCCACAGGAATGAGAGGTCGGTGGCCTGGGAGACCGCGGGAATGACCGTCTGGGCGGCGACCTCGAACTCCGAGCCCTCGATCGGGACGGGCGAGCGGCGCCCGGACGCGTCCGGCTCGCCGAGCCTGTTGCGGATGAAGCGCACTCCGGTGACCTTGCCGTCCTCGCCCACGATCTCGATCGGGCTGACGAGGAACTCCATGCGGACACCCTCGCGCTCGGTCTCGCCCAGCTCCTCGTCGTCGACGACGAGCTCGGAGCGGGTGCGGCGGTAGGCGATCGTCACGTTCTCCGCACCGTGGCGCAGGCTGGTCCGGGAGCAGTCCATCGCGGTGTAGCCGCCGCCGATGACGACGACGTCGCGGCCCACGTGGAGCGGCTCGCCCAGGTTGGCGCGCTTCATGAAGTCGACGCCAGCCTGCACGCCGTCAAGGTCGGCCCCCGGGACGTCGAGGGCGATTGCGTTCATCGCACCGGCGGTGATCGCGATCACGTCGTACTCTCGCTGGAGCTGATCGAACATGATGTCGACCCCGACGGTCGTGTTGTAGACGAACTGGACGCCCAGTCGTTCGATGAGCCGGACGTCCATCTCGATCGCCTCGCGCGGCAGGCGGAAGGCCGGCACGCCGATGAGCATGAAGCCGCCCGCGAACGGGAGGCTGTCGTACACCGTGACCTGGTAGCCCCGCGTGGCCAGCTCACGCGACACGGCGAGGCCGGCCGGCCCGGCTCCGATGACGGCAACCCGCTCCGAGCGTGGCGTGATGAGCGGCATGACGTCCGGGATGCCCGAGGCCTCGTGCCACTCCACGAGGAACCGCTTCATGGCCCGGATCGCGAGGGGCCGGTCGATGTCGCCGCGACGGCAGGCGCGCTCGCAGGGGGCGGAGCAGACGTACGCGCACATCGCCGCGACCGGGTTCGGGTCGCGAGAGAGGATGTACCCCTCCTCGAAGCGACCCTCCGCGGCGAGGTTGAGGTAGCCCCGGCAGTTCGTCCCGACCGGGCACGCCTCCTGGCACTCGATGTTGCACTGGAGCCAGGAAGCATCGACCGGCTGGACGAGGAACTCCTGGTTCGGGTCGATGGCCACGATACGGTCGCCTGCGTCCTCTGGAGGTGGGATCAGGTTGGCGTGCCGGGCGCGCCCGAGGCCCGGGGATCGACGCGGTCGGATGCTACACGACGATGCGCACGGGTGCACGCCCCGGGACGGCAGCTGCGGGCGGGCGGAACCGGCACGTGGGGTGAGATTGACGTGGGCACCATCGCGAGCCTACGCTCGCGGTGGTTCGCATCCTGGCGCACGGGGGCGCCGGAGCCGGACCCGGTGGCGGAGCCTGCCCGTGCGCCTGACGAATCGCATCGTGGCGCTCTTCGGCGGTCGGCGAAAGCCGGCCGGTCCGGCGACACCGGAACAGGGTCCCTCCCCTGCGCTCGCGGCAGTTGCGGACGCCCGCCCCGAGCCGGGTCCCCGCACGTTGGCTCCCGGCGTGGCCGCGCTCCCCGGCCCGGGCGCCGCCACGGGCGACGCCACGGATCCGTGCGGGCCGTCCCGGGTCGCCGTCGACGACGCCTGCTCCCTCGCCGACCGCATGCAGGCCCTGGCGCACGCCGGCCAGGAGCGCCTCCGCGACGCGCGGCTCGCCTACGACGAGCACGCAGGGCGGCGCGAACGGGCCGCCGTCGCGGCCGACCCGCGGGCGATCCGGGCCGCCAAGGAAGCGGCGCAGGCCGCCTTCCGGACGGCTCGCCTCGGAGCCCGGGAGCAGGGCGCCCTGGAGACGGCCGCCCGCGAGTGGCTCCGCGAGATCGACCGGATCAACGCCAGGACGCGCGAGGCGATCCGCCTTCTCACCCGGGAGGAGGCGGCGGAGGTCGGCCTCCTTCGGGCCGTGGAGCGCCTGGGCCTCGAGGCCGACGGCGCACGCATCGCGGCAGAGAGCGCGGCGGAGGCGTGTCGCAACGCGCGGATCGCGCTCGCCGCCTGCGAGGAGTCGGAGCGTCTCGGCCGCCCGCGGTCACGGGAGCCGGAGCTTCTCGCCCCGGCCTCGGTGGTCGCCCGCGCAGCCCCGCCGCCGACGCCCGAACCTGCGCCCCGCGGGGCAGGCCCGGAGCCTGGCCCCGGTGCCTCGGCGCCCGTCGCCGCGGGCGGCGGTGCCCCGCCCGCCGACGCGGAGCCTGCCGTCCTTCCCCTCCTGGCCGGGAATCGCGACATCCTGCGGCGGATCGCGACGGCCCTCGCCGAGGGCGACGCCGAGGCGGAATCGCGCTGGCAGGGCCACCTGTCCGCCCTCGTCGACGCCGTCCGCGCGCGGGCGATCGACGGCGCGGCCCTGACCTTCCCCGACAACGGATTCTGGGCCCCCTACACGCAGGCCCAGGGCCGCGAGATTGCCGCGGCCCTCGCCGCGCTCGGCTATCGCTATGACGGGCACGAGGGCTTCGCCGACGGGCGCGTCCCCGGCCAGCGGGAGCTTTCGCTCGCCATCGGCTACGCCGGCCTGGACCCCATGCGGATCCGGATCTGGCCCTCGGAGGCGGAGCTGCCCCATCTCTACGCGGGCGTCGAGGTCGATACGGGGCGCTTCGTCGCCGAGGCCGCGGGTGAGCTCACGCTCGGCGACATGATCGATCTCCTGGGACGACGCGCCGAGGAGCTCAGCGACCTCTGGAACGCCTGGGGCCGCGTCCGCCCCCTCCTCCTCAGCCCGGCCTGACCCCCGGCCCAGCCCGACTCCCGGCCCGGCCTGACCCCCGGCCGGACGGGCGGCGACCTCAGGCCGCGCCGCCCTCGTGCGGGCCCTCGTCGGGATCGTCGTCGATCACGATCACCCGGAAGGCCTCAGCGGCCGCCGCGCCGATCGGCTCGCCCTCCTCGGCGGCCCAGGCCCGGATCCGCGCCTCGAGCCCGTCGGGGTCCGCGATCTGGCTGGCATGGCAGCGCAGCGCGGCGACCTTGCGGTCGAGCGTTGCGCCGACGTCCACCCAGGCGGTCGGCGCGTTCGGCCAGAAGAGGTAGAGCCGGCGCACCGCGTGGGCGGCGAGCCCGGCCTCGGCCAGCCACGGGTACGCCATCGGGTTGCGCGCCGCCGGGAAGACGGCGTCGACCGCGGCGATCCCCGCGGCGCGGTGGTCGGCGTGGTTGACGCCGGCGCCCGCATAGAAGAGGACCTCCGGGTCGTGGGTGAGGACCGCGTCCGGCCGGAAGCGCCGGATCTCCCGCACCAGGAGCTCGCGGAGCGGGAGCTCGTTGGCGAGCGCCCCGTCCGGCTGGTGGAGGAAGACGACCTCGTCGTAGCCCACGATGGCGGCGGCCCGGCGCTGCTCGTCTTCGCGGGTCGCGGCGAGGACGAGGGGGTCGGCGGTGGGATCGTCGCCACCCTGGTCGCCGGAGGTGCAGCAGACGAGCCGGCCGATCGATCCGGCGTCGATCCAGGCGGCGGCCGTGGCGGCCGGACCGAACTCCGCGTCGTCGGGGTGCGCGGCGATCACCAGGAAGCGCGCCGGGCGCCACCCGTGGTCGCCGGGCCGCTCGCCCGCCGGAGGAGGCGTCGGCGTCACGGCGCGGCGATCCCGTCCGCGAACGCGGTGCGCCCCGCCCGCGGCGCCTCGGTTCATGCCTGCCGCGCGGCCCGGGCGGCGGCCAGCGTCCGCAGCACGTCCTCGGCGTGCCCCTCGGCCTTGACCTTCGGCCATGCGTGGGCGATCCGCCCGTCCGGCGCCACCAGGAACGTGGAGCGCTGGATCCCCATCGACGTCGTGCCGTCCTTCGTCTTCTCGACCCAGGCCCCGTAGGCCTCGGCGGTCGCGTGGTCCTCGTCCGACAGGAGCGGGAAAGTGAGGCCGAACTTCGCCCGGAAGCGGCCGTGGCTGGCCGCGCCGTCGGGACTGATCCCCCAGACCGTGCCCCCGGCCGCGAGGAGCTCGTCGCCGAGGTCGCGGAAGTCGCAGGCCTCCACCGTGCAGCCGGGCGTATCGTCCTTCGGGTAGAAGTAGACGACCGTCCAGCCGCGCTGGTCCGAGAGGCGGTGGACGGCGCCGGTCTCGTCGGGGAGGGCGAAGCTGGGGGCCGGGTCGCCGGCCTCGGGCGTGGACATGCCGCCAGCCTAGCAGGGGGATGCAGGGTCTTCATGAACCGAGGACGATGACATCCTCCGGCCGAACCGCGAGGCGGACGCGATCGCCCACCCGCGGCACGGGCGCCCAGGCGGCCGCGATCTCGAGCGGCCCGCCGGACGCGGGACGGACCCGGAGCAGGAAATGGTCGCCGCGGAATGTCCGCGCCTCGACGACACCCCCGATCACGCCGATCTCGCCCACCGTCTCCGAGGCCGGCTCGTCATCGACCGCGGCCGACCCGTCGCCCGCGGCGTCCCGGACGATCGGCCCCCCCGGCACGGGCAGGAAGCCGCCCGGCCGGAGCACGACCTGCCGCTCCCCCCGCGGCGCGTCGTCCGCGACCGGGAGCCGGCCCCAGTCGGTCATTGCGACGGCCCGGCCCGGCTCGCCCGCGACGGTCGCCCGGCCGATGTTGACGAAGCCCAGGAACCGGGCCACGAACTCGGTCGTCGGCCGGCGCCAGACCTCTTCGGCAGGTCCCTCCTGCTCCACGCGCCCGGCCCGCATCACGACGACACGATCGGCGACCGCGAACGCCTCCTCCTGGTCGTGGGTCACGTAGAGGATGGCGATCCCCAGGCGGTCGAAGAGCTCGCGCAGCTCCACGAGGAGGCGCTCGCGGAGCGCCCGGTCGAGCGCGCCGAGCGGCTCGTCGAGCATGAGCAGGCGTGGTGACGGGGCGAGCGCGCGGGCGAGGCCCACCCGCTGCTGCTCGCCGCCCGACAGCTGGCCAACCGAGCGGCCCTCGTACCCGACCAGGCCGACGAGGGCCAGGACTTCGGCGACGCGCGCGCGGATGGCGGCGGGCGAGAGGCCCTGCATCCGGAGGCCGAAGGCCACGTTGCCGGCCACGTCCACGTGCGGGAAGAGCAGGTAGTCCTGGAACATGAGACCGAAGCCGCGGCGGTGCACCGGCACGCCGGCCAGGTCTCGTCCCGCGTACACGATCCGGCCGCCCGACGGTCGCTCCAGGCCGGCGATCGCGCGCAGGAGCGTGGACTTGCCGCAGCCGCTGGGGCCCATCATCGCCGTCACCCGGCCGTCCGGGACGACAAGGTCGACGTCGGCCACGGCCGCCAGCGACCCGTAGCGGACGGTCAGGCCCTCGAGCGCCAGCGTCACGGCTCCGCCGTCGTCGGCTCGCCGCACCTCGCGCAGGTCGCGCACGTCGCGCGTTTCGCGCATGTCTCGCATGTCGCTCCCGCTCATCGCGTCAGAACTCCCCGACGTCGCCGACGCGGACGCGCTCGGTGAGCAGGGTCGCGCCGGCGGTGACGGCCATCAGGACCACGCTCATGGCCATGGCCATCCCGAAGTTGGAGGCGCCCGGCTGTCCGAGCAGCCGGAAGATGGCCACGGGGAGCGTGGGGGCGTCGGGCCGGACGATGAAGGCCGTCGCCCCGAACTCACCAAGGGAGACCGCGAAGGCGAACCCCGCGCCGACCAGGGCCGCCCGACTGACGATGCGGAGGTCGACCTCGCGCCACGCCCGGGCCGGCGACGCGCCGAGGACCGCGGCCGCCTCGCGAAGGCGCCGGTCGATCGCCCGCATGACCGGCGAGATCGCCCGGACCACGAACGGAATCGCCACCAGCGCGTGGGCGATCGGGATCAGCAGGACAGAGGTGCGCAGGTCGAG
>Ga0256868_10001698_pt1 | contig 11784 bp, 11 predicted proteins | sample RVTome_13_FD_187341 | JGI IMG/M metagenome (GOLD analysis project Ga0256868, IMG submission 187341) | Soil microbial communities from uranium-contaminated site in the Upper Colorado River Basin, Wyoming, United States - RVT92D227 HiSeq ... | reverse complement strand
GGTCCCGCCGAACTCCCCCTTGAAGAAGAGACCGGTCTGGCGCTGGTCGGAGAACGCCCGGACGACCTGCGCACGCTCCGCGAAGTCGATCTCGGAGGAGGAGCGCGTGCTGCCCTCCTCGGTCAAGTAGATCTTCTTCTGTCCCAGGGCGAACTCGTACCCCTTGAGGCCGACGTAGGTGACGGCGAGGTCCTGCAGGACCTTGGAGTCGGCGGCCGGACCGGTGCCCGAGAACTGGCCCTTGGCGGGGTCGAGCATGACCTCGAACGCCCAGTCCGGGGCGATCCTGCCGGAGAGCTTGATCTCCGAGCGGCGCAGGCGAAACGTGTTGTAGCCGGTGGTGTTGCCGAGCCAACTGCTGCCCGTCGATGCCGGTGAGTCGTCCGCGACGTACCACCCCTGCAGCAGCACGCCGAACTTCAAATCCCCGTCGGCGATCTTCAGCGTTGTGGGCGGAGCTGGCTTGGGCGCCTCCTGAGGTTTCGGGGCGGGACGGTCGTACGCCGGAAGGTTGTGTTTGAAGAGGAAAAGGTCGATGGCCGTCTCGTTCTCCGCGACCACGGTCTCAGCGTTGGGTCCGCGCCCGATCAACGTGATCGAGGTCCCCATCTCGCCCGTTGTCTGGAACGCCTGAAAGCGCTCGAACGTGTTGAACACGTAAATTCGGCCGTCATTGGTGACCTCCTGATAGAAGAGGCCGACCACCTGGGCGCCTGCAGCCCCGGCCAATACCAAGGCGGCGAGGACAGCCGCGATCGCGCGGAGCGGGGAGCACGCGTCGGTTCTCCATCGTGTCTCTCCGGGGTGGCCGGTGGCAAGAGACCCTTGTGCGCGCATCGAGTGCCCTCCGTTGGGTGCGATGCTGTCCCATTGATGGAGGATATGTGAAAGCTGGCACCAAGTACATGAGCGAGGTCGCCAGCGCGGTGGCGGTGCCTCGAGGGCCTCTTTAAGGCCGAGATCGGGGCTGCGATCCCCGGCCGTACGGCCGGCCTGAGGTCAGCGGGTCGCGCCAGAAGAAGCTCAATCAGTAAGTTTACCGGCTAAGCGTGCCTTTGGGTGGGTGAAAAGGAGAAGGCGAAGGCCCGATCACGGACCTTCCCCCTGATGAAGGAACAGCGAGGCTCAGAAGTCGAACGAGAACCAGAGGCCAATCTCGTTGTACTTCCCCTTGGCGCCGGCCTGGCCGGAACCAATGCTGCCGTTACCAGTGCTGACCGTCCCACCCTTAATGTCGGCGTACTTGTAGGCCAGGGCAGTGGTCACTGCCTTGACCGGCTTCCACTGCACGCCGAGGTTGTAGTAGGTGAGTTTGAGGGCGGGGTTGAGGGTCTTGCTCGGTTTGGCGTTGTCGTAGCGGCCGAACAGCGTCCACTTGGGGGCGGCCATGAACTGCAGCCAGCCGGAGTACCCGTCGGACTTGTCCTCAGTGGCCTGCGTCACCCGGCTCCAGTTGTCGGCGTTGAAGTACTCGCCACCGACCTTCACTGGGCCGATGACCCAGTTGGCGAGCGCGTTGACGCGGTTGGCAGTGTGCTTGGCGGGGGCGGCGTCGGTCTCGTTGCCGCGCTTGCCGCTGTAGCCGCCAGCGGCTAACGTGAGGCCAGCGATCGGCTCAAACGACACCCGGCCTTCGAAGTCGACGGACTTCGTGCGCGACGGGCTGCTGTAGCCTTTGCCGTTTCCGATCGTGAAGGCGTAGCCCAGCTTGTTGTCGACGGCCTTGCCCAGGAAGTGAAGGCCCCACTCGGCGGAGGTGCCGAAACCGAGGCTGTCGGTGATCGTCTGCTCGAAGTAGCGCTGGCCGTAAATCCCCTCGACGAAGGGTATCCACGCGGTGTCGGCGGCGCCCAGGCGGAGAATCGCGGCGCTGTCGAGCTTGAGCTGAAGAAAGGCCTTCTTCACGAACACGTCGTACCGCCTGGCGCCGACGTCACCGATGTCGGACTGAAACTGCGCCGACCACGTGGCGTTGAAGTCGTGGGTCACCGTGAAGTAGAACCGCTTGACGTCCACGCCCACGCCGGAGTCGTTGCTCTTCACGCCAGTGCCCTTGTCCTTGATCTCCTTCGAGCTGAGGTCGGCGTACAGGCGACCGCCGATCGTGGTCTTGGGGAACGGCGAGGCCGGCGGCGCCGGTTTCGGCGAGGGCCGATCGTAGGCCGGAAGGCTGTGCTTGAAGAGAAAGAGGTCGAGGGCAGTTTCGTTCTCTGCGACGATTGTCTCGTCGTTCGGGCCGCGGCCGATCAGAGTGATCGCGGTGCCTACCTCGCCCGAAGCCGTGAATGCCTTGAAGCGCTCGGGGGTGTTAAACACGTAGACGCGGCCGTCCTTCGCCACCTCCTGGTAGTACAGGCCGGTCACCTGGGCTGTGGCGGTCCCGACAAGCAAAAGGGCGGCCAGAACACCGGCCACCGCGCTCCACATCGCGGTGTTGCGACTCCTCTTCTCAGGGGTTACGTGCATCGTCGTTTCTCCTCCTTGTGGGGGTGTCGCCCCGCACCTGTGCTTTGTATGGCGGCGATGTGAGCTCGTCGGGGCGACGGCGTGAAGCCGCGGTGAAGCCGGAGTAACTCGTGTGCCGCTACGTGCCCCGCGGGGTCTCGGGTTGGACGTGCCCAGGGTAGACGGTGCCCCTACGAGTCAGCGCGATCCCGACGAGGACCACGACGGCCCCCACGATCTGGAGGAAGGTCCACCTCTCCCCGAGCGTGACCCAGGCGAGCGCCGCCGCGACAACCGGCGTGAGGTTGGAGTAGACCACCGTGCGGGTGCTTCCGACGGCGCCCAGGCCGGTGTTCCACGCGAGGTACGCGAGGCCGATGGCAACGATCCCCGAGAAGGCGACGCCGAGCCAGCCCATCGCGCCGATGCCCCGCCAGTCCTGGCTGGCGAACGAGGGCACCGCCATCAGCAGCAGCACCGGCGTGCCCGAGAGAAACGTCACCAACGTGGCGGAAAGCGGGGAGGTGCGCGCCATCACGGTGCTCGCAAGAACGGAATACAGCGCCCAGGTCGCGGCGGCCGCGAGGATCAGGAGATCTCCGACGAGTCCGGCGCTGGTGAAGCCCGCCAACCCCTGGACGGAAAGTACGAGCGTGAGGCCGGCGACCGCGAGCACGACGCCCAGCCAACCCCGTCCCCGCAGTCTTTCCCGGCCCAGGGCAGTCGCGAGGAGGGCCACCAGCATCGGGGAGGAAGCCATGGTCAGCGAGGCGTTGGCCGCGCTGGTGCGGGCGATGCCCTCGATGAAGAGGACCTGATAGACGGAGTTGCCCAGCACCCCCAGCAGGGCCAGGCGCCACAGCCGCTGGCGGGGCATGCGCAGCGAGATCCCGCGGTGGCGGAGCAACAAACCGATGGTTACGGTCGCGAGGGCGAAGCGGACGCCGTTGAAAGCCATCGGCTGGAACTCCCGGAGCGCCGCCTTGATGACCGCATAGTTCACGCCCCACACCACCGGGATTCCCAGCAGGCCCAGGTCCACGGCGGTCAGGGAGAACCGGCTCTTGCGCGGCGGCATCAAGCCGCGCCCTCAACCCCTCGCCCGGTCGGCGGCCGGACCGCCCCGCACCCTGGCAAGGAAGCGTAAGACCACTCCGGGGATCTCTGTGGCGTCCCGGTATGCGATCACCTCGACACCGGGAAGCCCGAGCAGCAGCCGCGAAACCGGCGTTCCGCGCCGGTACACGAGCAGGACCGGCTTACCGCCGGTGAGCGCAGTCGCGACCTCGATCCCGACGCCGTGAGAAGGCGCGGACACCTCGGCCACCAGGGCGTCGCAGCCTGCGATCCAACCCAGGTCGCGCCGCGTCAGCTCGGCCGCGCTGATCTCGCCCTCGACCTCGCGGCCTCGCGGGTCGGCGACGTGCCGGCTTGGCACGTCGTGCCCGTCCCCCTCGAGACAGTCGAGGATGGCCGCGACGGCGTCGAGATCGCGGTCCGCATTGGTCATCGCGGCGGCCAGGTAGATGCGCATCGGCGAAAGTGTACAGTGCCAGGGGCAAGGCGCGGAGGGGATGGACAAAGGGAAAACCGGAGCCGGCAGGCTCGTCCCCGCCCCTTTTCCGCCTGCCTTTCCCCTTGGTCTGATCGATCGCTGTGGTGGCGGCCTGCACTGCTAGACTCGCCCCGTGGTCAACCGGCGGTTGCTGATCGCGATCGACGGGCCTGCGGGTGCCGGCAAGTCGGCCACCGCCCGCGAGCTCGCGGTGCGCCTCGGTCTGCCATACCTGGACACCGGCGCCATGTACCGCGCGGTCGCGCTCCTGGCGCGGCGTGCCGGCCTCGGGCCCGAGTTGGACGTCGACGGCCGAAGGACGGTGGTCGTTTGTGCGCAGCAGCGGGGCGTGAGCTTCAGCGGTGACCCCCGGGCGCAGCGGGTGATACTGGATGGGGAAGACGTGACCGAGGCCCTCCGCGCCCCAGAGGTTTCCCAGATGGCCTCGGTCGTGTCAGCTATCCCCGAGGTCCGCCGAGAGATGGTCCGGAGGCAACGCGAGCTGGCAGCCCGGACCGGTGGGGTCGTCGAGGGGCGCGACATCGGCACGGTAGTGTTCCCGGACGCCACCCTCAAGGTATTCCTGACGGCGGAGCCCGAGGTGCGGGCGAGACGCCGTCTCGACGAGCTTGCGAGGCGGGGCGTGGTGGCGAGCTGGGAGGACGTGCTCGAGGATCAACGCGAGCGCGACCGCCGCGACTCGACCCGCCGGGACTCGCCGATGCGACCCGCAGAGGGAGCCGTGATCGTGGACACCAGCCGCTTGAGCTTGGCGGAAGTGGTGGACGCGGTGGTCGCACTTTTGTCCAAAACCCCTTGACACCGTAAGCTATCGGCTCGTATAGTTTGTCGTTTGAAAAACAAGCAGTTAGATGTCCCGCCCGGGGCATCTCTGGGAGGCCCAGTGGTTGACAGTCCGGATAACAAGCAGCACAACCAACCCGCCGGAAAGGAGGAAAAGAGCAAGCAAGCCGTCAGCCGCAACAGCCTGCGTGAGCTCGTCGAGGAGTCTTTCCAGCACCTCAGGGAAGGTGACGTGGTCCGCGGCACTGTGGTCGCGATCAACGACAGCGACGTGGTGGTGGATATCGGCTTCAAGTCCGAGGGACTCATCCCACGTTCCGAGTTCGTCGACCGCGAAGGCAACCTGACGGTGAAGCCCGGCGACGAGGTGGATGTCCTGGTTGAACGTTTCGACGAGATGATCGGCGAAATTAGACTGTCCCGCGAGCGCGCGGCCAAAATTCGTGTCTGGGAAGTTCTGGAGACGGCGTACCGCGAGGGCCATCCGGTTCGCGGCAAGGTGGTGGAGCGTGTGAAGGGCGGGCTGGCGGTGGACATCGGCGTACGCGCGTTCCTGCCCGGCTCCCTCGTGGACCTGCGGCCGACCCGGCGCCTGGAGGACTACGTCGGCGACGAGGTGGAGGCCCGCATCATCAACTTCGACCGCCGGCGCGCCAACGTCGTGCTTTCGCGGAAGGTCATGCTCGAGGCGCAGATCTCCACGCAGAAGGAGGAGACCCTCACCCGACTCGAGGAGGGGATGATCGTCACCGGCACCGTCAAGAACATCACCGACTACGGTGTCTTCATCGACCTCGGCGGGATCGACGGACTCCTCCACGTGACCGACATTTCGTGGGGCCGCGTGGGTCACCCCAGCGAGTACTTCAAGGTCGGCGACGAGGTCAAGGTTGTGGTCCTGCGCGTTGACAAGGACAAGGAGCGGGTCTCCCTCGGGTACCGGCAGCGCTTCGAGGACCCCTGGACACACGTCGAAGTCCGTTACCCGGTCGGCAAGAAGATTGCCGGCAAGGTCACCAACGTGGTGGACTACGGCGCGTTCGTTGAGCTCGAGGAGGGCGTAGAGGGTCTCATCCACGTCTCGGAAATGTCGTGGACCAAGAAGGTCAAGAACCCCAAGAGCCTGCTCCACTCCGGCCAGGAGGTCGAGGTCGTCATCACCGAGGCCGATGTCGAGAAACGGAGGTTGTCGCTGTCGCTGCGGCAGGCGGAGCCCAACCCCTGGGAGGAGTTCGCCACCCGCTTCCGCGTGGGAAGCAAGGTGAAGGGTGTTGTCCGCAACCTGACCGACTTCGGGGCTTTCGTGGAGCTCGAGCCCGGGGTGGACGGTCTGGTGCACGTGTCCGACATGGCATGGACGCGCCGCCTCTCCCACCCCTCGGAGGTCGTTCAGAAGGGCCAGGAGATCGAGGCGCTGATCATCGCGATGGATACCTCGAACCAGCGCATCTCGCTCTCCATCAAGGAGCTTATGCCGAACGAGTGGGACCAGTTCGCGACTGCGCATCAGGTGGGGGACGAGGTCGAAGGGTTCGTCACCAACGTCACGGACTTCGGTTTGTTCGTGGAGCTTGCCCCCGGGGTCGAGGGGCTGTGCCACATCTCGGAGGTCGAGCGGCGCGGCAATCAGCCTCTCTCGGCCACGTTCGAACGCGGGCAGCGCGTACGCACCCGGTTGATCCGGATCGACTGGAACGAGAAGCGCATCGGGCTGTCACTGAGGGGGATTCCGCAGCCGGAGTCGGGGGAGGCCAGGACCGCCGCTCCCGAGCAGGAGGCCGAGGAGATCACCATGGACCGGGTCCCTGAGCAGGTGGAGGGGGAACGAGAGGCCCCCGCCACCGCAGCTGGGGAGGAACCCCAAACCGAGAAAGAGCCCCAAACGGAGAAAGAACCCCAAGCCGGGGAAGAGAATCAAGAGAACTGAGTGCGGGCGTCTGGGTTGCGGAGGAGAGGTGAAGGATGACCAAGGCCGACATCATCAAGATACTTGCTGACCAGGTTGGGCTGACCCGCCGAGAAGCCGCAGAGGTCCTCGGCGTGGTCCTGGACGGTGTCGTGGGGGCGATCCGCGCTGGCGAGAAGGTCGAGCTGCGCGGCTTCGGATCGTTCCGCACGCGCAAGCGCCAGGCTCGTGCCGGCCGTAACCCTCGCACGGGCGCCCAGGTTCACGTCCCGCCCAAGGTCGTCCCGTACTTCAAGCCGGGCAAACAGCTCCGGGAAGTGCTCGGAGGCGAGTGAGGAGCGGTTGCAGCACCTCTTCGCTCCCTGGCGGTTCGCGTACGTGACCAATGCTGACTCTACCGGCGGGTGCATCTTCTGCACGGCGGCACTCGACGAGGCCAGCGCCCTCACGGTGGTGCGCGGCGAGCGTGCCTTCGCGTTGCTCAACCGTTACCCGTACACCTCGGGGCACACGATGGTGGCGCCGTATGCCCACGTCGGCGATCTCGGCGAGCTGGACCCCCCAACGCTCACGGAGATGATGAGGCTTACCCAGGAGGTTTTGCGCGCGCTGCAGCGGACGTACCAGCCGCACGGGTTCAACGTCGGGTTCAACCTTGGCGAGGCGGCTGGGGCCGGAGTCGCCGACCATCTGCATCTGCACATCGTGCCGCGCTGGCGTGGGGACACGAACTTCATGACCGTTAACGCAGGGGTTCGTGTGCTTCCCGAGGAGCTCGACGAGACGTGCGCCAAGCTCCGAAAGGCCTTGGAGGCGGAAGGTGCCTGAAGCAGGGGGTCCGCGGGAGACGCGCCTGGGGCGGCGTCTGCCCCTTCCCGTTCTCATGCTGCTCGCGTGGCTGGTACCGGGGCTCGGCCACCTGCTCCTCGGGCGGCGGTTGAGGGCCGCGATCTTCTGCGCCGTGATCGTGGTGGCGTTTGCGGTCGGCCTCACATTTGACGGGGAGCTGATACTGCCCCATGCCGGGGATCCTCTTTCGTACCTGGCGGCCATCGCCAGCATCGGCAACGGCGTCTTGTTCTTCGTGGCCCGCCACTTCGGTCTCGGGCAGGGCGTTGTGACCGCCGCCGGCTACGAGTACGGCAACACGTTTCTGCTGACCGCCGGGATGATGAACCTCCTGCTCATCCTCGACACACACGACATTGGGGTGGGGAAGAAGGACTGGTGATGCTCGACCACCTCACCCTCATGAGCCTGGACGCGCTGCTCATCGCTGTTTTCTTCTCGTTTCTGTGGAAGCGTGACCGACACGAGCGCTGGCCTTACTTCTGGAAGGTTTTCGCGGCGCTGCTTCTGGGTGCCGTCGCGCTTGGATGGCTGATGTACCCGTTCCCTCGAGGGTAGGAACGGGTCGGTGCGAGATGCACCTTTCAAGGTCCCCTGGTTCAAGGTTGGCTCGAAGGTCGGGGAAGGGCCGCGTTCGGGTGGCGCAAACGATGAGGGTGCGGTGACGAACGTCTTCCTGATGGCGGGAGAGGCTTCGGGCGACCTGCACGCGGCCAACCTCCTGCTGGCGCTGCGTCGCCTGGCGCCGGACGTCGAGGCGTTCGGCGTGGGCGGCGAGCGGCTTCGCGATGCCGGACTCGAGTGCGTCGCGCACAGCGAGGAGCTCTCGCTCATGGGCCTTGCCGAGGTGGTGCGCGACCTGCCGCGCCTGTGGCGGCTTTCACGGCGGGTGCGGAGGGCCGCGCTGGCGCGCCGCCCTCAGGTCGCCGTGCTCGTCGACTCGCCCGACTTCAACCTGCCGCTCGCCCGCCACCTCGCACGCGCCGGCATCCCGGTCGTGATCTACATCTCGCCCCAGCTGTGGGCGTGGCGCGCCGGACGAGTGAGGCGGATTCGCCGCGACGTGCGGCGTGTGCTTTGCATCCTCCCGTTCGAGGTGGATTTCTATGCGCGGCATGGCGTGCCTGCCGAGTTCGTAGGCCACCCGCTTGTCGACGAGCTGGCGCCGGTGATGCGCGAGCTTCCGCCGCGGGCGCCGCACGCGCTCGCGCTGCTACCCGGTTCGCGCTGGCACGAGGTGGAGTCGTTGCTGCCCGCAATGCTCGGCGCGGCCGGGAGGCTCGGCACAACAATCCCGGACCTGGAGGTTCGGCTGGTCGTCGCCCCCGGTCTGGACCCGGAAAGGGTGCGTGGGCTGCTCGCGGGAGCAGCCGTCGAGCTGGTCACCTTCGACCGGCACCGTACTCTCGCGTCCTGCAGCGCGGCGCTGGTTGCATCAGGCACCGCAACGCTTGAGTGCGCGCTGCTCGGCGTCCCGATGGTGGTCGGGTACCGCCTGCACCCGGCGAGCTACCTCCTGGCGCGGCTTCTGGTCCGGGTTCCGCACGTAGCCCTCGTCAACCTCGTTGCCGGGGAAGGCGTGGTGCCGGAGCTGGTGCAGGATGCGTTCACGGCCGAGGCGCTGGCAGGGGAAGCCGCGGCGCTCCTCGGGGGCGCGGGCGGCCAGCAGCAAACGGGCCTTGCCCAGGTGCGGCGGCGGCTCGGAGAGGAAGGTGCCAGTGAGCGCGCGGCGCGGGCCGTGCTGGCCGTGGCGCAGGGGGCCGCATGAAGGCTTTTGCCCGACTCCTCGGGTACATGAGACCACACATCGGCTGGGCGCTCACAGCCGCCGCCGGGATGATCGGTGTGGCGGTCGCCTCGGTCTTCATGGTCTTCCTCCTGTCGCCGCTTCTCGACGACGTTCTTGGGGCCAGGGCAACCGTGCCCGGCCTCGGCGACGGTGCTCCGTCGGCGGTGGCGAAGGCCCCGAGGGTCCCCGAGGTCGGGATCGTCAAGGAGATGCGGGGGTGGTTCGAGCACGCGAAGGCGGGGCTCAGACGCCACCTCCCCAACGATGCGGTGGCCATCCTGCTCCTCGGGTTCCTCACGATCTTCGCCAGGAACCTTTTCATGTACTTGGGGCACTACTCCTTCTTTCGCGCGGGCCTCGCCACGGTCAAGGACCTCCGTGACCGGCTGATGGACTCACTCATTGCACAGACGGCGGGGTACTACCAGCAGCAACCGTCGGCAATCCTCATGTCGCGCGTCACCAACGACGTGGAGCAGATCACAGCAGCGATCTCTGACCGCCTCTCCGATCTCCTGCAGGATTCCTTCGCAGTGATCGGGTTCCTGATCCTGGTCTTCTCGCTGAACTTCCGGCTCGCCCTCGCGACCCTGGTGCTGGCGCCCCTGCTGCTGGGGCCGATCGTGCACTTCACCCGCAAGCTGCGCCGCCGCTCGCACCAGAGCCAGGAGCGGCTGGGTGACATGAACGCCGTGGTGGACGAGGTGCTCAAGGGGTTCCGCGTCGTGCAGGCGTTCGGTATGCAGGACTTCGAGGCAAGGCGCTTCCGGGAGGCGACGCGGCGCCACTTCAAGGCCAACCTGAAGGCGCGGAAGATCTTCGCCCTGAACACCCCAGTGGTGGAAGTCCTGGGCGCCGGCGGCGTCCTGGTGCTCATGTGGTATGCCAAGCAGCTCATCGACGCCGGGACCATGACGCTCGGCACGCTGTTCGCGTTCCTGATCGGCCTCTACTCACTCTACAACCCCATCAAGCGTCTCAACAAGGTGAACCTGGCGCTGCAAAGCGCTGTTGCCGCCGCGGAGCGCGTCTTCAGGGTGATGGACGAGCCGGTGGCGATTAAGGACCGGCCGGGCGCCAGGAAGCTTCCGGCCGTGCGCGAGGGGGTCCGCTTCGAAAATGTGACCTTCGCCTACGAACCCGACAAGCCGGTGTTGCGTGGCTTCGACCTCGTTATCCCGGCCGGGCGGGCAGTCGCGCTGGTGGGGCCCTCCGGGGCGGGGAAGTCCACCGTGGCGCAACTGCTGCCGCGCTTCTGGGACGTTCAGGGCGGGCGAGTCACGGTCGACGGCGTGGACGTCCGCGACCTGGAACTGCGCTCGCTGCGCGGCGTCCTCGGCCTGGTGACGCAGGAGACTGTGCTGTTCAACACCACCGTGCGCGCCAACATCGCGTATGGGCAGGAAAGGGTGGACGAAGACAAGCTACGCGCCTGTGCGAGGGCGGCATTCGCGGAGGAGTTCATCCTCGAATTCCCGAACGGATACGACACGGAGATCGGCGAGGCGGGAGTGCGCCTGTCGGGCGGCCAGCGCCAGCGCCTGGCGGTCGCGCGGGCCCTCTACAAGAATCCGCCGATCCTGATCCTCGATGAGGCCACGTCGGCGCTCGACGCGGAGGCGGAGGGCATCGTCCAAAGGGCCCTCGAGAACCTGATGCATGGGCGCACGACGCTTGTCATCGCCCACCGTCTGGCCACCGTCCGCAACGCCGACGTGATCGCGGTGATGGAGAACGGGCGTGTCGTGGAGCAGGGCACGCATGCGGAGCTGCTGGCGGCCGGCGGCGTCTACGCTCGCCTGGCCAACATGCAAGGCATCACCGAATAGGTCAGCGCGTGCCGCGGGAGGCTCTCTTTTTCACTGCGTGAGGCTTTTGTTCTTGCCCGGCGGGTGGGTGGCCCCCCGGCGCTTGCTCGCCCCCGCTCGCGGCGCGCCGAGACTCCTGCGGCCACGACCCAGCAGTGCGTCCCGGGGTGGGGCCCCTCGCTGTCCGCGAACAGCCGCGTCACCGACACCCCGCCCCGGGTCCGCACGCTGGGGACCCCGTGGCCTCCGGAGGGATGGCCGCTCGCATCCGCCAGGCGGGTCTTTTTCCCCCACCCAGAGAAACCGCTCACGCCGCTCAAGCAGGATCGTGGCGAACAAGAGGGTGGTGGTGAGATCCGCCCCGCGGGCCACAGGAGCGATCACGCCGGAGCGTACGGGCACCGAGCGGGCGCCTCGCCGTGGGGACGCGCTGGCGTGGCTTCATACGAACAGCGAGGGTCCCCACCGCGGGACGTCCCTGCTCGGTCGCACGCGCAGGCGGGTCGGAGGGCTGGGCTCGAGGCCCAGCCCGAGCGACTGCTCCCGGCCCGCGGGGCAAAGAAAGACGTCCACGGAGTGGAAAGGAAGAACCCTCGGACACCGCGGCAGCGACGGACGAGTTTAGGGG
>Ga0256868_10001697_pt1 | contig 11784 bp, 5 predicted proteins | sample RVTome_13_FD_187341 | JGI IMG/M metagenome (GOLD analysis project Ga0256868, IMG submission 187341) | Soil microbial communities from uranium-contaminated site in the Upper Colorado River Basin, Wyoming, United States - RVT92D227 HiSeq ... | reverse complement strand
GCAGCAATGGTTGAAGAACACATTTTCATACTAATTTTCTTGACAGCGTTCTACTTGCTTGTTACGAGCAAAGTGCGTCCTTTTTGGCAATCACTTAAGTCATTTCGCAATATGAATCGGAATTTGGCTTCAGCAATCACTATGATTTTTTCCATCAGCTACTTTTTCGTTACTAGCTGGATTAAAAACTCTTTTCCGATAAACCCACAATTCGTGAATCTATACAAGGCGCTCAGTGTCTTTTCAGTACTTGGCGTAAAGGGCGATCCACTTCTTTATCCGCTTTACGTTTTATTTAATCCGCAGCGTGCTTTTGCTGCGCTTCTGTATGATTTCCCTATGAAATTTCTGTATTTGGTTTTATTGTTTAGCCCTCTGTTGTTTTTCTCTTTGAGAAGCAAGGTTGTTCTCGTGACCGTTCCATTTTTAGGCTTGTATTTGTTTTCCAATTATTATGCCTATTATTCTATTGGCTCTCACTATCCACTCTATATATTGGCGTTCATATTTGTTGCGGCGCTGATGGTTTTGAAACGTTTTCAGCATGCCGCAAGAACGTCAATACTTAAGACGATGTTAATCGTGTCGATGCTGTTCGCCATCAGTGTAAGTCCAATATCCCCGCTGTCGACTCCATTCATTAAAGAAGGCTTATTGTGGTATCCTACTACTAGTCTGGAGTCAAATGAAAAAATATCATCCTTAACTGATTTAGTGAATGCTATACCGCCAAACGCGTCAGTTCTAACTCAGAACACTATATTCGCACACGTATCAAATAGGCTAGACGCGTACGTTCTTCCAATTTCGCATTTAGTGAATGACACAGCATATATTAGTTCCCTCATAACCCGTAGCGAGTATATACTCTTAGATTTATCATGGAATGACTTGAATACGAACTTTGTTTTAAATGAAATCACTCGCAATGATTCCTATGGCGCATATGCTCTTGCCGAGAATGCTATTCTATTCAAACGTGGCTTTCAAGGTGAACCATTGTTCGCGCATTATACCGAGTATAGAGTTTTATCAGCATACAAAGACCTTACTCTAGCACCCTTCAGCAACATAACAAGTGATTCGTCTGCGGTCAGCAAAAAAGTCGCGCTGTGTCCCAAGAATTCTGCTGGGTATTTCATATATGGGCCATTCAATTACTTGATTTCAGGCTCATATGAGGTTACATTCACAGTCAAGGCTATCGGGCATAATAGCAGTCGCGTTGGCTGGTGTGATATTTCCAGTAATTTCGGCAATTCTACCGTAGCGAAGAGAGATATTTTCGGTTTCGAATTGCAACCATACACGTGGACTAATTTTACCTTGACATTCACTTCAACAAAATTCATGCCTGCTGTCGAATTTCGTGTTTTTAGCTATGGAACTGCAGATATATACGTTGATAGAGTTATCGTTAGGAGAATTTCTTCTAATGCGACATCAGATGTCGGTACGCGAACGTTTGGCTCTGGTGATTTAACACTTGCCAGTGGTTATGCGAGTGACGAGGGTTTCTTAATCTTTCCGCAAAATACTACAACTGGCATTTTCTGGTATGGACCTTACGTAAATCTTTCAGCAGGCACATACCGAGCTACTTTTCTATTGAAAGTTTCGCCGCTACCTCAAACACCACATGAACAAATATTAACATTAACCATTTCAGCAAATGCTGGGTTGGATATGCTCATGGCGTATGGGGTGAAGGGATCAGATTTCCTTGCGAAAGAGAACGCTGGAGATTGGCAAGAATTTTCATGTGAGTTTATCGCAGAAGACACTCTGAGAAAAGTTGAGTTTACGGGGTTCAATCCATCGCCAAACTTCAATATATCTTTGGCTTACATCAGTATAGACCCCCTTTTGTCATCAGGCGCCAATTCTGTACTCTATGGCGTTCAAAGAGGTCTACAAGTGGACCATGGCGTAATCGTAAGCGATGTTTCTGCTTACAGTGGTTACGTGGCGATGTCACGAAAAGGCTTGGACGAAGGTATACTTACATTTGGACCATATGCAGCCTTTTCCAGTGGCGCTTTCGAGGCAATTTTCCGCATAAAAACTGGAGAAACAGTGCAGGATGCTACGATTGATCTGCAGGTGGCTTATCAACATGGCTCTATAGCTCTATCGCAAAAAACGTTGTTTTCTACAGAAATTTATGATGGGTCATGGTTTAACGTCACTTTGCCTTTCTCTCTTGAAACATTCACCAAAGGCATTGAATTCAAAGTGATAAGCAATGGGCTGACAAACCTGTACGTTGACACAGTCACCATCTTATACCCCTAATGGTGACATCGAATGACCCAGAAGCACATCAGCTGATCCTGAGAATTTTTTCGAGTTGTGATGGGTATCCTTTTCTGTGAACCCATATGGCGCTAATTAATCCTGAGATAGCATAGGTAATCGCCAAAGGGGTTGGCTTAATTCTGATGCCTGCTTTCTTTACGTAGTCTGAGGGCGGAAAAAAAGTTGCAAATAAGTAAGCGATAATCTTCTGCATTGTCATGGGTCGAAAGTTCTTGAGGTAAAAATATGTGTGATTGTACACTGTCCAATAGAACCATCTGTTACTCACGGTTTTACCTTTAAACTTATGTCGCACTACTGCTTTTGGATGATATATTAGCTTATAGTTAAGTCTCTTCAATCTGAGGCTTATGTCTGCGTCGTCCCTAAAGCAACTACTCCTGAAGTTCTCGTCAAAGCCATTAACTTTTAGCAGCAAATCTCTTCGAAATGACATGTTGCACCCGATTAAGGTATCCACTTCGATTGGATGAGGCATTGGAATGTCAAAGTTTCCCAAAATAAATCCGTTATTGAAAACTTTACCGATTGCCAAATGCTTCGCCGGTAAATATGCGACTTCGCCATAATCGTAGGGTATGACCCGTCCAACGACTCCGCCCACACGTTTATCTTTGTAAGGCTCAAGAATGTATTTTGACCAATCCTTCCTAACTACGACATCGTCATCAATATATGCAACTATCTCATTTTTGGCATGCCGAAAGCCGATATTTCTGGCTTTTACCATGCTCCTTTCATTTATGTTTATGATCTTTACCGGATAGTTTTTAACAAGTTCGTGGGTGCTGTCTGTTGAATTGCTGTCTACAACTATTATTTCATCTACAGGTTCATCTAAACTACGAAGGGAATTCAAGCATTCCCATAGGTCCTTGCACCTGTTGTACGTTACTATGACGACGGAGAGCTTAATTTTGCTCATTTAATTATCCACCCGTATCTGGATATACGTCCACTAAAAGAAATGATATAGGTGCTGTTTCTCTAACGTTCATTCCTGGAAACTCTACGCCGTTTGAGTCCTCTTGCAATGTAAACTTGACCTCAAAGCTTTGCCATGCATTTACCCTCGTAAAGTTGGAGTTAGATATGGCTGAAGTCGTTAATGCTTTCTTTCCACCGTTGATCGATACGCCAATGTCTAAAAGAGTGCCCTCGTAAGATTGGTCAAGTCTGAGCCAGAATTTTGCCGTGTAATTGCCCTTGGGCAACGAAGTGTACGGACCATACCAAAATGTGCCTGATCCCTGCGAATGAACCATTACGCCTTCGGTAACTGTTCCATGTTCTACAAAGAAATCTTCAAAATTGAACATCGTGCCTCTCAGTGGTTGCGTGGATATTTGTTCCACTTTCACATAGTCAAGATAAATTTTGAGGTTACTAACAGCCCAACCTCTAAACTCTATAAATTTAGCTGATGCGTTTAGCCCAAAGAATAATGACACATCAAACCATTGCCCGACAGAGGGGGCATCCCTTCCATTCACTTTTTTTTCTGCGAGCAAAGTCTGTCCAACGTCTTTCGCCGCATCTACCGTAAGTAAATGCTCGCTCGGGTTGATTTTCGAGGCATTGTCAACCTTAATTACGTAGGTAACTTTGTACAACCCTTGCGAGAGATTTGCATAAGGTCCATACCACATATTCCCTTCAGGATCTTTTTCGCTATGAAAGAGAACTTGCCCCGAACTGGATGTAGGATCTTCAATAACGGAGCCACTCGTCAGAGCCATTTTTTCATAATTATATTTTGCATTATATGGTTCAAATGTATCTGGATATACGTCCACTAAAAGAAATGATATGGGTGCTGTTTCTCTAACGTTCATTCCTGGAAACTCTACGCTGTTTGAGTCCTCTTGCAATGTAAATTTGATTTTAAAGCTTTGCCATGCATCTATCTTCTTAAAGTCAGAGCCAGATATCGTTAAAGTCGTTAGTGCTTTCTTTCCACCGTTGATCGATACGCCAATATCTAGAAGAGTACCAATGTAAGGCTGGTTAAGTTTGAGCCAGAATTTTGCCGTGTAATTGCCCTTGGGCAACGAAGTGTACGGACCATACCAAAATGTGCCTGATCCCTGCGAATGAACCATTGCGCCTTCGGTAACTGTTCCATTATCTACAAAGAAATCTTCAAAATTGAACGTCATGCCTGTCAGTGGTTGCGCGGATATTTGTTCTACTTTCAAATGGTCAAGAGAAATGTTGAGGTTACTAACAACAAAACCTCTAAACTCTATATTTTCATCTGGTGCCCTTAGCACAAAGAATAATGACACATCAAACCATTGCCCGAAAGAAGGGACATCACTTCCATTCACTTTTCTTACTGCGAGCACAGTCGATCCAAATGATTTCGTCGCATCTACCGTAAGTAAATAATCAGTCGGGTTGATTTTCGAGGCATTGTCAACCTTAATTCTGTAGGTAACTTTGTACAACCCTTGCGTGAGATCTATATAAGGTCCATACCACATATTCCCTTCAGGATCTTTTTCGCTATGAAAGAGAACTTGCCCCGAACTGGATGTAGGATCTTCAATAACGGAGCCACTCCTTAGAGACAGTTTCTCATAATTGTACCATAAATCATACGGTTCAAATAAAACAGGCTCACCAGTATAATCCTTCTCTAGAAGAAGGAGGCCTCTTGCTGATGCAAGAACGCCATAATCCCCTTTCCCTAGCACCATATCAATGTATTCTATCGGGGTAATCTTTCCTCCACTAGTGTCAGCCTGCCATTTATACCATCCAGAATTAATATCAACAAATACGTACTTGATGGATAGTGTAGACCAACCCTCTGGCAGGGACATATATGCATTCGGTCTATTAGAAACATGGGGGAACAAATCGTTTTCTGTGAGGATCGACGCGTCTGGTGGGATCAAAGCCAGCATTTCATGTATCATCTGAGTGCGCTCGTCGGCTACTGGCAACTGATAATTCCACGGCGATCCTGCCGATATAGGCAAATAGAGCCAACAGATAAGCGTGGCAGCTAGGAGCAAAGGAACTATCTTCCACGTTTCGTGAAGGTTAAGGCGTTTAACAGCCTTGGGCAACGCTATCATGACGAAAGGAATTACAAAGCCGGTGTATTGGTAAAAGATGTAATGATACAAAGTATAAGGTGACATGAAACTGAGGCCAATCCAAGGTAACGCCATTATCAAGGGTTCGGGCGCTAGAACTGGCAAAAAAGCAAGTGGGGCAAGAAAGCTTATGAGATACAGCATCTTCCCATCAAAATCGGCGACTATCTCGCTTGGCAATTCAGCTGGATTCAGTAAGATATTACTAAACGTCGATGATATAGGTGAGGTAGAATTGTTGAATGTTTCTTTTGTTTTTAGGGCTATTATTATGAATAAAATCGTCATCACGGCAGCTATCACTATGCACATTCGGGCTTTTCTTCGGTTCTGAAAGTTTTTCCTGAAATATAAAATACACGCGTATAGTGCTACACTTACTCCGATAATCGGGGCGAATTCTATTGTGAAAATGGCTAAAAACATGAACGTAAAAAAATGTGGCCACTTTTCTTGCTCAAGATAGTAAACACTAAACAAGAAGAATGTGGAAGTGAATGCCTCCAAATGAAAATCATTAAGATTAAGCAAGACAAACGCGGGATATATTAGGTAAAGTGCAGATATTGCAGGTGCAACTTTTTTTCCTAGCTTGTCGCGAGCCATCCAGTAAATAGGAAATGCTCCAAGGGCGAGGATTACTGTTTGCATCACGAGGAGATTTTCGACGCTTGGGTATATGGCGTAAAACGGTAATAGCAGAAAGAGTATGGGCGAAAAGTGTACGCCGAAGAAACTGCCGCTGGGGTTAAATGAGAGATCTGCGGTTTCGTAAAAGAGCTTGCCGTCAAACAGCGTGGTCGAGAATGCTTGGTTAAATATGCCTAAATCAAACCCTGAAGTCAAAAATGCATTATGCTTTAAAATCGTAACAGTTGACATAATGATGATATAGCCTAAAACTATACCGTATAAGATCCAATTTGACCTAACTGAACTTCTAATCCTACTGTAAATTCTCCTAACGTCAAATACTTTTAGCAGTCGGCTCATCATCATTTTCCAGTCAAACATTATGCCACTACATCTAATCAGCTTTTTTACTACTTTGCTTTTGCTATTCTCCCTAATGAAATATTCGGCAATAACTCTTCAATCTTATAGTTTTGCCGTTCACGACCAATTCACAACATTTTTCTTTTGTTCCTTTCATCTAACTCAGGTGTATTAGTCCTCCTATATAGGTACCAGATTATAAGCGCACCCAACGTTACTGTTGAAATCAGAGCTGCTGCATAGCTAATTGACGGTTCAAAATCTCTCTCCACAAAAAACTCGTATGCAACTTCCTCAGTGGGAAACGCGTAAAACTTGACGCTGTAGCTTTCGCTACCGCTTACGCTGAACTCATCCAACCTAAGAATGGCTGACGCATTATCATCCACCATCACAGTAACTTCCACAAGCGATATGTCATCGCCAAGCAAATTCGCGTGACCATACAAATCCTTGGTTTCAGACGTTAAAACGAAATCTTCCAAAGCGGCAAACGGGTACAACCACTCATCCGTGTCGTCAAACACGTAAACCAAAACGTTGGATAAGTTACCTTCAATAATCCCATATTTGAGGTGCAGGCTGAAATTGTGATCTATGTGCGCGCTGACAGGGTACGCTATCGTGCATATACTCTTGTCTCCGTCCACGCCTCTATCTTGAAGTCTGAACGTCAGCGCAGAATCTTCACTGGTTGTCTCAACATTAAGATCCTTTTCCAGACCCTCAATAATTCTGAACGGCATTTGTGCATGTTTCATTCTAAGCATCAAACTGCACGATTCAGAGTCTGCCCTGAAAAACAGCATGGTCTCATTGAAGGAATCCTTTATGTTGAAAGGATTTCTGAAGCCTTGCTCCACTTGCATTGTTGAGTTAGCCAATTCTGCGTCAAGCCCTGTGCTTGTGGCTAACCTGACCATAACTTGGTCACCCTTTTCTAAGCCATCTATCTTCATGTTTTGCCACTCTGATTGTATAATGTTAATTTGCCCCGTGAAAGATCTGAAGCCTGTCCCGTTATTCATGTAGTTGTAGAGTGGAATAGCGCTTATCAAAGCCATCACTATTGTAGCAGATGCGGCTAAAACTAACCACCTGTCCTTGAGCAGCTTCAAATAAGAGACGAGACGCATAGCCACATTTGTTGCATGCTTAAAGCTGATGTGCGAACCCCTAAAAGCGGTGGCCATTAAGGCTGCGAACACTATGCTTCTTAATATCACTGCTGCCATGAGCATCGGCAGATGTTCGTTTCTAAGTAACTCTGGTGCAAAGGCTTGCGAGTTCCAAGATAGCATCTGCATTATGTGGCTAATCTCTAGTGGTATAAGAAAGAGCAGAGGTGTACCCGTAGCTGTTGCCAGCAACACATAAAACGGTGTGGAAACAGCAAACTGCGTGCTGTAGCCTTTAAAAAATAGCATGTAGGAAATGTAGAGTAAACCGCATAATGGTACAGCGTCTTTTTTTCGTCCTGAATACACCAATGAAATTATGATAATAGTTGCTACTTGCAGAAAAGTGAGTATGTTGGACATTTGATCAAAATTCCACGCGTAGATTGCATGGTCATACTGGCTAGCTGGGTACATTTTTAACAAGTTGAAATGGTAGAAGAACTTATCGAAAAAAGGATGTAGTAAGCCACCGTGACTATAGTATCCATCGCCAATGGCCCATATGGTCTCCCATGGACCTCTAGAACCAACATGCGTGAAAGTAGACGCGTACGTCAGAGGGTTTGTGAGCATAAACGGTAGGCTTGCGAAGACTAAGACAAGCACCGTGGAACCTACCAGCTTTATCCTATCCCTTGAATCCGTGAAGGCTATCAATGCTGGTATGAGTAGCAAAGCTGGAAAACCCTTACCTAGCGTAGCTAAGCCCAACAGTACGCCGCAAGGCAGTGCTTTCTTGTTTACCATCATGTAGATTGCAAGCGCTGCTGGAAGTAACGCTATAACATCATTCGAATATGTGTTGGCTATAATTACTGATGGGAGAACAGCATAATACAAAGAGAGCTTTAGAGCCCTCTTCTCGTTAAACTGTTCCTTCATTATAATGTAAAGAGTGAATAACGTAGCGACCAAGAACGTTCCGTTTAACGCTCTGAAGCTGTACGAGAATGCAACTGGGTTATCGCGGAAAATGTAGTAAAACGGTTCGTAAATTAAGAAGCCGAGAGGTGGGTAGCCTTCCCTAACATCAATGTATGGTGCAGCTTCATGTGTGTCCAAATATGAATAGAAACTGTACCATTCCGTGTCTCCTGCCCCCAGAGGAAATGCATAGGAAACTGCAATGGCAACTGAATAGCACACGAGAAGGGCGAATAACCATTTCCTATTCAACGATTTTGTCCTCGCAGTGTTACTTCACTGTAGTGCCTCATATTATGACATAGTATTAATTTAAGTTGTGAAATATATAATCGAGTCTCGCAAAGTGGGATCCCACTGTAGCTCAGCGGCGCCGAGTTAATCAATAAAACGAGTGACCTTCTATGAATTTGAAGGAAGAGTGGAATAAGCGTGCTAAGGAAGACGCGTTTCGTTACGTTTCTTGTTTCCGTAAGGATTGGAACGACAAATCTTTTTACGCATGGGGTGAAATTCAAACGCGGATAGTTATAGACAAATTCTTTAAAGCTCAAAACATTGACCCTTCAGGCTGGACTGTTCTTGAAATTGGTTGCGGCGCTGGTAGAATGAGCCGCGCGTTGGCTTCCAGATTTAAATGCGTGCTCGCCTACGACGTTTCTGACGAATATATTCAAATAGCTAGAGAAAAAAACAGCCACTTGAGAAACGTCGTTTTCACCGTGAATGACGGTATGTCTTTTCCAGAAGTTGACAATGGCTCAATAGATTTCGTTTTTTCAGGTTGGACAATGCAGCACATGCCTACCCAAGCTGTTGTCATCAAGAACATTGCGGAGATTGGTCGAGTCTTAAAAAATGATGGTTTATACAAAATTGACCCTGTAATCAATGCCCACTCACAAATAGTTGAAACAATAATATCTAAGGCTATAAGTTCGAGAATGACCCGGTTTTGTGCTCCTCTCATCGGAATAGATAAGTTCGTTGTAACTCCCACTTGGCGGGGAGCGCGCTTTGCTGAGGAAGAACTATTTGCTGTTCTTTCTCGCAACGGTTTAACCGTAAACACTCTTGTTGAGGATGACGGTTTGAAAATCTTTCAAGGAAAAAAAGTAATGCGAAAATGGTTCTACGGTAAGAAAACCGCGATTTAGCTTATTTCTATTGAGGAACGACTTCTACATAGTCTAACCAAATCGTAGGGTTGCAATCAAACAGAACCTACGCCCCAGAAATTACTTCAGCGTAGATTTTAGCATATTCTTCGGCGACTCTGCGCCAACTGTACTCTTTTACAACATATCTGCCTTTGGTTGCATATTTCTCCCTAACAGTTTCATCTTTTAGACTCAAGAGTGCTTCTCTAAGTTCCTGCGGGTTGTTTGGCTTAACGAGTAGACCAAACTCTTTTACAATGTCTCTTAGCCCCAGTATATCCGACGCTACTACTGCGCAACCAGCTGCCGCAGCCTCTAATGTTACCAGGCCAAATGCTTCATTCAAACTCACGCTCGGGAGCGCTAAAACGTCATTATTGAGGTACATTTGCCTTAATGTGCCATCCGAAATCGCGCCGTAAAAGCGAACGTTTTCAACCCTCCACGCTCGAGCGTATTCCTCATATCTTGCCCTGTCAGGTCCATCACCCACTACGCTTAACTGGGCGTCAATATCCTTCACAGCTTGCAGAAGTACTTTCAAGCCTTTATAAGGTCGCATCTGACCCACAAAAAGTACTCTGTATCCTTCATGCGGTGCTCTGTTGCCTGAGAATTTGTCAATATCCACTCCCCAAGGCACAGCATACTTCCTCGAACATCCATGCACCACATCGTAATACGATTTGGAACTAACTACAACGGCGTCTGCGCGTCTAAGCAGAACGTTATCAAACACGCTGTTATAAAGCGTGGTAAAGGGTTTAAAGTAATAGTTAACGAGACAATGAAGCGTGTACACAACCTTTTTGCCAGACAGCTTCCGCTTCAACAGCAGTCTGTCCGAAAATGTAGGTGTATGTCCATGAATGTTTATTACATCGTAGTCTTCCATCAATTGTTTGTCTATATTTTTCATGCCTAAAACGAGTTTAATCTCTCCCACTGGCTTGAAGTAGCAGTCATAGGCCGACAGTGTATCAACCTCATGCCCAAGTTTCTCAAGTTCCTCTGAAAGCCTACCTATAACCCTCGCAAAGCCGCTTTTAACAGGCGGCTTTTCGCTGATTATTTGCAGAATTCTTATGATTCTTCACTTCCTTAGTGTTAAAATTTAGTTCATCATTACTGAACTTGTCCACCGCACAAGCCGTCTAACACTTTTAACCATTTTTCAAGATAGAATTTCTTATCAAATTTCACGGCTTCTTTCACACAGTTCGCCCGCATACAGGAAGGATACCCTTCCGTCCACAATTTCACGGCTTTCTGTACAAGTTTATCGTCTGATTGCGCAAGCCATCCTGTGTATTCATCAATCACGTATTCACTAGGACCTTGCAAGTTGTAAGTGAGTGCTGGTGTTCCGCAAGCCATGCTCTCGAGGGGCACGTAGCCGAAAGGTTCATGGGTGAACGGAAACAGCGTAAAAAGGGCATTTGAGTAAGCATCCACAAGCTCGCTGGAAGAGAGTCTTCCCAAAAACTCAATGTTAGGGTGTTCAATTAGTCCTCTGTCAAGAAACTCCATTTTAGCACCAAAGGCCTTAAATTTAATGCCCATGTTAGCCGCTTTTTTGATAACTGACATTTTAGTCTCTTTACCAAAATAGGTCAAAACATAATTGGAAGATGGATTAGCCGCTGAAGGTTGAAATATTTTGCAGTCAATTGGCGGGTAGATCAAATCGTTACTTTTAACTCCAAAACTGGAATACATTTCAGCGCAATATTTGGAATTAGCGATAATGAATTGCGAAATCTCACCCATGCGACTGACAAGTCTTTCGTCGGCGTACTTGATGAAGTTTTTTAAAACGTTATAGGCAACTCTGAAGCCAACGGGAAATTCCTTCTCCACATCTTTCAACGCAATAGAAGGTGGTCCTTGTAAATACCAAACCAGCGAAGGTGCCGAGATCACCTGTGAAAAATTGAGTACGTAAGGTCCATTATTAATGTGTCTTGAATTCAACTTTAAAAAAGCCTCTCTCGCCCACGACTCAAGCCATACCAGAGAACTTCCTAAATTCTTGACAACAAGCTTGGCACGTAAATTTATGGGCTCTATATTGTTCTCACGTAGACCTTCTTCAAC